>ENA-OWPA01000220-OWPA01000220.1-bioreactor-metagenome-genome-assembly--contig:-NODE-220-length-100704-cov-6.608644_pt1 | contig 100704 bp, 90 predicted proteins | sample MGYA00238139_ERZ651803 | MGnify/ENA primary metagenome ERZ651803 (study PRJEB26909, sample SAMN07631231) | bioreactor metagenome | isolation source: Switchgrass digestor | place: USA: Dartmouth... | reverse complement strand
CCCGCTTTCCTCTGGGGAGCGGTAGAGACTTAGCGGAATTTTTGGCCGACCTGGATGCGGTGATTGTCCCCGACCAGTACGCCGGGTATTGCACCCCCCAGGAGCTGGACGCCCTGCGGACGTTTCACCAAAAGGGCGGCATTATCACCCAATTCCGCTACCGCATCGACGCAGGTTCCCTGATGTTTTTGCAGCAACGGGTGGAGCGGTTGCTGGCCGCCAGACGATAGACATACAAAACATCCCCCTGTCATACCGGCAGGGGGATGTTGCTTTAGAATATGATTGTCTACAGCAGCCGCAGGGGGGCGCCCCGCAGCCCGTTGAGGAAGGCACTGCCCTCCATGGCTTTTTTGCCCTGCGGCTGGACGGTGAGCAATTCCACGGCGCCGTTGCCGCAGCCCACAATCAGCCGCTTTTTGTCCAGCAGAACGCCTGGCTCCCCTTTCCGGTCAGGGACGGGGATGGCGCGGTGCACCTTGAGGGGGCTTCCATCCTCGCAGAGGGCAAAGGCTCCCGGCGACGGATTGCAGCCCCGAACACGATTGCAAAAATCGGCAGGAGAAGCGGAAAAATCCAGCCGGGCATCCTCTTTTTTCAGGGGAGGCGCCAGGGTGGCGAGGGCATCGTCCTGGGGAATGCGGGGGGCGGTGCCCTTTTCCACCGCTTTGAGGGTTTTTATCAAAAGCTCCGCCCCCATGGGGGCCAGGCGCTCAAACAGCTCTCCGGCGGTTTCCTCCGGGCCGATGGGGGTTTCTTCCTTGAAAATCATGTCCCCGGTGTCCAGCCCTTCGGCCATGTACATGGTGGTGACGCCGGTCACTTTTTCTCCTCGAATGATGCTCCACTGGATGGGGGCCGCTCCCCGCAGCCGGGGCAACAGAGAGGCGTGAACATTGATGCACCCCAAGGGCGGTAATTTAAGAATGTCGGGTGGAAGAATCCGCCCATAGGCAACCACTACAATGACGTCGGGATTCAGCTCCTTGAGCTGGGCAAGGGCGGAGCCGTCCCGCAGGGTGGAAGGCTGAAAAACCGGCAGGCCGTGTTCCTGGGCCAGAACCTTGACGGGAGGAGGCTGCAGGTGCATCCCCCGGCCTTTGGGCCGGTCGGGTTGGGAAAAGACCCCCTTGACCCGGTGGCCTTCCTCCAGCAGTCTTTTCAGGCAGGGAACCGCAAAATCCGGCGTTCCCATAAACACAACGTTTAACGACAAAGCAAATACCTCCCTGTGGGGATGTTACAGGTTGATAATGTACATCCGGCTGGCGCTTTCGTTTTCCACCGCCACCATGCGGCTTCCGTCGGGAGAAATCTTCGCGGCGACCGATTGAGCGGTTTCCAAAAGATCGGTGGATTCCCCGGTGGCAAGGTCCAGCAGAAATGTATTCCAGCTTTTTCCGGCAGGTTTGCACAAAAGCACCTGACGGCCGTAGAAATCCCGAATGCTGTTGACCGAATTGTATAGCGGGCTTCGGAGAAGGTAGAGCATTTCCCCGGTGTAGGCGCTGTAGCTGCGCAGCGAAGAGGAGTCGGCGATCAAAATGCTGCGGCCGTCCGCCGACCAGTAAGGGGTAAAGTCGTACCGGAAGGCGGCGTCCTCTTCGTCCAGGGACACCGTCGGGGCAATATCCACTTCAAACAGAAACTCCCCTTCCCGGCTGCCCACCAAAAACCCGTTGGCGGTTTGGTCGTTCAGGTCCTGCCGGGTGATGAGATAGCGCTGGCCGTCGGGGGACCACAGCATCTGGCTGCCGTAGATGCCGGTTTCGTCGTTGCGGGCCACCCGTTTGCTGCTGCCCTCCACCGTCAAATCCTTCAGCACCACGCCGCTGTCGTCCCGGCGCAGCTGCAAATTCCCCAGAAAGACGGAACCGCTGGAGTTGGGCGCCGTGTCGATAAAGGAATAATCCCGGGCGCTGACGGTGTAGATGGTGGTGGCGTCGTAGAAATAGAGATTGTCATTGGCCTGCTCCACCCGGTTGATGGTGACGTCGGGCAGGGTGATGATAAAGGATTCCTGCCCCGCCTTCCAGTCAAAGAGAAGGGCTTTGGCCATGATGACGCTGCCGGTAGTACTTTGCCTGCCGTCGGCCACCACAGCCACCACCCGGTCGGAATCCAGCCATTTCAGGGTTTGCAGCCGCCAGGCGACATCCTCCGTCAAGCCGGCAATGTTCACCGTGGAGATGTTCTCGCTTTGAGACTGCGGCTCAATGGGGAAGACGGCGGATTCCTCCAGAGTTTGTCCCTCCGCCGCGGGAGGGGAAAATTCCTCCAGGATGGAACTTTCCGCTTCTTCTGGAGTTTCAAAGGGCAAAGGGAGCTTCCCGCATCCTTCCAGGGGAAGAAGCAGGAAAGCCACCAGTAAGGTCAGTAAGATAGAAGTTGCCGGTCGTTTCATACGCTACTCCAAAACAGGGGCTGCTTCCGCCCTTTTGGGCAGAAGCAGAAGGGTTTTTAAAAATCCAGGTGATAAATGCGGCGGGCGTTTTCCGCAAACACCGCCTCGTGGTATTGGGAGGGGACCAAATAGGCGATCAAATCGATATACTGCTCCATATTGGCCAGCGGGAAGTCGGTGCCGTACATCACCCGGTCCCAGCACTGCATGTAGTGGAGCCAGGTGGAAAGGTGGGCAAGGTACCCCGCCTGCTCCTCTTTGTATTGGTCCATATCGAGGTAGCCTTCCAGCAGCCCCGAAAGGTCGGCGGAAACATTGGGGTGCTTGGTCATGACGGCGGCGGCGTCCACCACCCAGGGGTTGCCCCAGTGGCACATGACAAACTCCACGTCCGGGTGCTCTCCCGCCGCTTTGTCCAGCGTGAGGGGATGGCAATATTTCAGCAGGCTGTGGCGCCCTGCAGTCTCTCCGGTGTGAATGGCCACCGGCTTGTGGTAGGCGGCCGCCAGTTCCAAATAGGGGCGGCAGATATCGTCGTAGATATAAAAGGGCTGGTAGCCGGGGTAAAACTTGATTCCCACACATTCCTTGCGGCGGAGATGCTGCTCCACCAAGTCGATGCAGCGCTGCGACTGATCCTGGGCAAAGTACTGGTGGTCTAAGTTGATGCAGTACCGCATAAAGGAAGGATAGATGTGGCTATCCAGTTCCAGGCTTCCGTTTCCCATCACCACCGCCCCCTGAATTCCCAGGCGGCGAAATTCCTGTTCCAGATGTTGGGCGGTGTTTTGATGGTGAGCCTGTTCTGCCAACAAGTCAAAATTTGGTGTATCATAAAAGTGAATGTGGGCGTCGATAATGTTCATGGAAATTCCTCTCAAATCAAGGGTTGCTGGCTGCAAGTGCAGCAACAACAGCTACAGTTTACAACATTTTTTATCATTTGTAAAACCATGTCCGCCAATTTATTGAACCCGTTGCCAAATTTTTGCTATAATACCATCAACGAGTTATATGGAAAGGAGCGGAACGATGAGCGAGTTTCGAGAAATCCGGCCGGAGCAGTGGGAAGGAAATGTGTTTTCTCAAATTGGCAAGGATTGGATGCTGATAGGAACCGGCGAAGGAGAAAAAGCCAACCTGATGACCGCCAGCTGGGGAGCCTTTGGAGTGTTGTGGGGGCTTCCGGTGGCACACTGCTATGTGCGGCCCCAGCGCCACACCCGGCACCTCATCGATCAGGCGGAGCGGTACTGCCTTATGTTTTTCGACGAAGAGTACCGGAAACAGTTGAATCTTTGCGGCACCAAGTCGGGACGGGATATTGATAAATTTGAGGCCTGCGGCTTTACCCGCCTCTTTGACGAGCACGGCACCGTTTATGTTCCGCAGGCAAGAGCCGTCGTATTTTGTCGCAAGCTCTATCAACAGGATATGGAATCTTCCCTTTTTGTGGACCGCAAGATTCCCCAGCTCCACTACACCGATGGAGACTATCACAGACAATACATCGGAGAGATTACCAAAATCCTTGTAAAATAACTTTATCAAGGAAAAATGAAAAAATCTTGAAGGCAAGTCCCGACGGAGACGTTGCCGCCTTTCCCGCTTTTGCAAAGCCGCGGCATAGATTGTAAGGAAAAAAGCACACCCCTTTCGGGTGTGCTTTTTTGGTTGCAGGATGTTTTTCCTTTTCAAGCTGCTGTTACCGTCCGTTGGAATCATCCGGTGTGCGCGGTTCCGGGGAGGCTCCCCCGCTTCTGCGATATTGCAGGGGCGTTAGCCCGTAAATTTTCTTAAACACCACAAAGAAATACTTGGAGTTGCTGAACCCCACTTTGGCGGCGATGCTCTCCACCGAAAGGGTGGTGGCGGTGAGCAGATGGGCCGCATGCTGCACCCGCACATGATTGATATAGTCGCTGATGGACATATTGAGACTTTGACGGAACATCCGCCCCAAATAGGCGCTGTTCATGCCCATTTCGTCGGCGATGACGGCGGGAGAAAGAGCCGGGTCCTCGTAGCCTGCGTCGATGCGTTGGGCAACCTGAGCGGCAATGTCGCTCAGGCGCTGGCGGCGTTTGTCGGCGCCGATTCTGGCGATATCCTGAAACGCTTGGTCAAAACGCAGGGTCAGCTCCTCGATATCCTCCAGTTGGTCCAAATATTCTTCGGTGACCAGGGGCTCTTCCGGCAAGCCCAGCTCTGCCATCGCCTTGGACAGAAGCTGGCCGGTACGGCTGATGGCAAAGGCTTGGTCCCGGTAGGTGTCGTTGCGAATGCTGGCTAAAAGCTCGGTCCACAGTTGCCGCCCCTCCTCCAGATTGCCGGACCGAAGGGCGGAAATCATCCGCGTTGCCTGCTTGTCGGAAAATTGGCTGACCTCGTTGCGAGGTTCGAAATCCAGCTCGGTCCAGATAAGCTGACGGGGATGCCAGTACCGCTGCCGCTGCATTTCCAGCAGGGTCTCATAGCACCGAGGAATCTCCGAAAGCTGAGTTTTAAGAGAACTGTAGTAGCAGCGGCAATGGAATTGGGCGACGAGGGCGTCGCAAAGGGCGTGGACGTTCTGGCACTGTTTTTGGGGCAGCAGGGCAATGACGCAGCCGCTTTGGTGATGGATATAGGCCTTGGGACAGTGCTCCAATATAATTTCCCGCCCTTTGGAGTGTTCCACCTCGGCTAATAAGAGCACAAACGGCGGCTCCGGGGCAGTTTCTGGGGCTATGTTGCGCCCTTCCAGCAAGTTGAGGAGAATGTTGGCCTGATGATATTCCAACGAGCTGTGGACCAGCTCGGTCACCTGCCGCTCGGTGGGGGCAAAGGCGTTGCCGGCCTGGCGCAGGACCAACCGGATGCGATGGAAGGGAAAGTAAATTTGCAATACCACCGCTGCCGCAACAATGGCCAGCAGCACCACCCCGACGGTAAGCCAGGCCACCAGATTATCCCGCAGTTGCAGCAGACCGGGCAGACAGTCTTCCAATGTTTGAATGCGCAGGTAGTACCAGTTGTTGGATTCCATGCGGGAGTAGTAGCAAACCACCTGCTTATTGCCGATGACCTTCATCAGATAGCTGCTTTCGTGCTGTTCCAAACCGGCGGACACCACGGCGCGGCGGAAATGCATGGCCCACCGGGCCGCCGTGTCGTTGCGAAAAGCAATGAGGCCGCCTTTTTCGTTGAGCAGCACGCAGCTGCCTTCATCGTCAAAGGCCATAAGCTGTCCCACATACCAGTCGTATGGAATGTTGATCATGATGGCGCTGTACTGAGAAGGGGTTTGGCCCGGCGCGGTTTCAAAAAACAGGAAGGAGTAGTACTCCTTTTCCCTCCATGGAACGCTGGGAAATGCCGTGCGCCGGATGGGCTTCATCAGCATGTCCGGACTCATGGAGCGAAACAGCTCGGCGGCGCTTTGATCGTCGAACTCGTCGATGGGGGCGCTGAGCAGGTTGGGGTCGGTGGAGGTGATAAAGCCGGTTTTTTGGTTGTAGACGTTGATGGAGTCCACAAAATCGCTGCTGCCGACATAGGTATTCAGTTCCCGCAGATTGTAAATTCGGTCCCACTCGGAGAGATTGCGCCCTTCCCGCAGCTGGGAGACGGCGGGAGTATAAAAGACCTGCAAACCGTAATTGCGTACCATGGTATCCATCAGGCTGGACAATGCGTCGGTCTGGGCTACAAACTCGCTTTCCATCTGCGTCAGGGAGTGGAGGGCAATTCCCTGAAAGGCCTGATAGATGATCCAGATCACCAAACCCAGAACGGTCAGTGCTCCGGCCGCGGAATAAAGCCCCACCATGACCAGTTGCTTTTTCTTGGCGCGGAGCGCGGTTAAACGTTTGGATAGTGACATGTATGTATCTCCTTTTACCTGCGGGTGGATTAGCTTCAGCAAAACAGCTTTACAATTTACTAATCGTATTATATCATAAATAATAACAGGATAGTAACTTCGCCCCAAAGGAGAAGATCCATGAAGCGTGAATATAAGGTTTTTACCTGTGCTTTGGCGGCGCTGATATTGTTCACCTGCTGCAGCAACGGTCCCACCATTGCTGAGAGTTCCCAGGAGGAGTTTTCCGGGTACAGCGGAGAGGTAGTGTTTTACTGTTCCCTGCCGGAAAAACTGATGCAAAAACTTAAATCCGGGTTTGAAAAACGCTACTCTCTCATTGACGTGCAATACGAATTTGCCTCTACGGGCAAGATTCTCACAAGGCTTGCCACCGAAAAACAAACCAGAAAAGTAACGGCCGACCTTGTGTGGGTGGATACCTTTGCCGATACCATTCGCATGAAAGAGGAGGGAATCCTTACCCCTTACTTATCCCCTCAGGCAATCCATTTCCATTCCGATTATCTGGATAACGATTACTTCTACGCCGGAGCCCGGATGTATTCCTTTGTAATTGCCTACAACACCGATTTGGTGCCGGAGTCCGAGGTACCCCGCAGCTGGCAGGATTTGTTGGACCCCAAATGGAAGGGAAAAATTGTCCTGACCGACCCGGGGGATGCCGGAAGCGCCCAGCACTTTATGGCGCTCATGCTGCTCAACGAATCCTACGGGGAGGAGTTCTTCACCCAACTGCGGGACAACGGGTGCATGCTGGAAACCTCCATGAACGGAACCCATCTTCAGGTGGTTCAGGGCAACTATCCCATCGGCATCGGTTTGGACTACATGGTGGAATCCATGGCGGCAAGCGGGGAGCCCATTGCCGCAATCAGGCCGGAAAAGGACGGCGTTACCCTGTTCAGTCCCATTGGTCTGGTGGAGGGAGGCCCCAACCTGCGCAATGCCCGCCTGCTGTACGATTATATCTTGTCGGAAGAAGGGCAGAACATTCTGAAAAGCAGCCACCTGCGAGGCATCCGCGACGATGGGCAGGAAGGTTCTAACAGGAAAACTGTTCTGAAAAACGACATGTGGGTAGACGATTGGCTAATGTATGACAAGGCAGCCGAAATGCTTGCCACCTTTGACCGAATCTTTTTTGAAGGGCGGACCACGCCTCGATAACGCAGCACAGCGGAGCCACTCAAAAGGGGCTCCGCTGTCGTTTTGTCTGTTTAAACTTCTTCCACAAACAATACGCCTTCTACGCTGCGTACCAGTTCGAGCACCTTTTGAGCATCCCATTTGCGGTGCCTGCTCTGGATTTCCAGCAATATGCTGGCATTGCCGGATCCGATATGTTGGAGGGGTTCAATGTGCGTCATATTCCACCCTTCCCTGCGCAGGGCGCCGAGGATGGAACTAAACGGAGTGGTCGGCGAATACTCCAGATACAGGCGGAGCATGGAAGAGGACTTTAAATACCGCTCGTCAACCTGGTTCAGAACTACAATCACCACAAACAGGAAAGCGCACATAATCACCGCGCCGAGGTAAAACCCAATGCCAATGCACAGCCCCATACAGGCGGAAGCCCAAAGCCCTGCGGCGGTGGTCAGCCCTTTGACCTGCTGGTTGCGCTGGCTCCCTGTAATGACAATGGTTCCAGCTCCCAGAAAGCCGATGCCGCTGATAACCTGGGCGCCCATTCGAGCGGGGTCGGAGTTGGGATTGATGTAGGTGACACTGTACTGGTTGACCAGCATAACGGCGGTGGCGCCAATGCAGACAATGATATGGGTGCGAAGCCCGGCGGCATGGCGCCTTTTTCCCCGCTCAAAGCCGATAAGGCTTCCGCAAAGGGTGGCCAAAGCAAAGCGGAATAGGATGGATACGGTGTTTAGCTCTCTTAAATAGGCTGCAAACTCCGGAGTAAAGAACAGGCTATTCACTTTGCTTTGGCACCTACCCTCTTATGAAGATTATAGTGTCAAAAAGAACAGGAGAATATTAGTCCGCGGTTTCGGCGGAAATATCTTCGCCGCCGGCTTTCTCCACCGATTTCTTTTCCATCCGGCTCATGAAGATGGGGGACAGAACACCGAAGACGCAGAGGCCAATCAGCACCCAGCAAAGAGGAGTGGAGAACAGGATGGCGGGGTTTCCGCCGGACAGAACCAAAGAGCGGCGCAGACCTTTTTCGCCGATGGGCCCCAGAATGAGCGCCAATACGATGGCCGCGGCGTTCAATCCGAACTTGCGCACCATATAACCGATAATACCGAAAATCATCATGATGACCACGTCGAGGAAGTTCTTGTGGATGGCGAAAGAGCCGACCACGCAAAGAACCGTGACGCTGGGAATCAGGATGGCGTCGGACAGGCGGGAAATCTGCGCAAATCCGCGGCAGCCCAGCAGACCGATGCCCAGCATGAGGAACTGGACCAGAACAAATCCGGCAAAGAAGGTGTAGGTCATGGGGGCGTAGCGGGTGAACAGCTCCGGTCCGGGCTGGAGTCCCTGAATAATCAGGCCGCCCATGAGAACGGCGGTAACCGATTCGCCGGGGATACCAAGGGTCAGCATGGGAATCAGGGAGCCGCCGGTAACGGCGTTGTTGGCAGCCTCGGAGCCAGCCACGCCTTCGATGGAGCCTTTGCCGAACTGCTCGGGATGTTTGGCGAACTGATGGGCAGTGTTGTAACCCATAAAGCAGGCGATGGAAGCGCCGGCGCCGGGCAGAATACCGATGAGGTTACCGATAATCCAGGAGCGCAGGATGGTGGGGGTCAAAAGCTTGGCTTCTTCGCGGGTGATGGCCAGCTTATCGGTAAACTTGGCAGCTTTGGCCCGTTCCTTAATCTTCTTTTCCGCCAGAATCAGAACCTGAGACATGGAGAAGAGACCGATCAGGGCGCAGGTGGTGTTGATGCCCTCATACAGAGCAGACTGGCCGAACATAAAGCGCTTGGCACCTTCGATGGGGTCCATACCGATGGTGGAAAGCAACAGGCCGAAGGCACCGGACATCAGGCCCTTAAGCATGGAGTCGGAAGACACGCCTGCAATGATGGTCAGACCGAAGATGGAAAGCCAGAAGTATTCGGGAGAACCAAACTTCATGGCCAACTGAGCCAGCAGAGGAGCAAAGAAGTACAGGGAGATACAGGACAGCAGTCCGCCCCAGAACGAAGAGTAACAGGAAACGAACAGCGCCTTACCAGCCTTGCCACGCAACGTAAGCTGATAGCCTTCGATGGCGGTGGCGGCGGAGGCAGGGGTTCCCGGTGTGTGAATCAAAATAGCAGCAATAGAACCGCCGAAGATGGCGCCGCAGTAAATGCCGCCCAGTACAATAAGTCCGGTTTCGGCAGGCATGGCGAAGGTCATGGGCAGCAGCAGGGCAACGCCCATGGCGGCGGATAGTCCGGGCAGGCAGCCGATGACAATACCAATGGCGGTACCGGCGGCCGCAAACAACAGGTTCATGGGGCTGAGAGCGTGAATAAAGCCTTGCCCCATCAAAGACAATGTTTCAAGCATTCGCACCGTTCCTCCTTATTTAAACAGCAGCCCAACCGGCAGCTTGACGCCCAAGAACAAGGTGAACGCGCCATAGATCAGGCCGAGAATCGCAAGGGTTGAAATGATGATTTGCCATGTCGGCACCCGAAGGAACAAAAGGCAAGCCACCATAAGCAGGACGGTAGAGATATAAAAGCCAACCAGATACATCAGAACCAGATAACCGATGATCATGGCCAAAACCACGAAGAACTGCTTGGGCAAAAAGCCTTCAAAGGCTTCCAAACCGCTGGTCACGCCGTTGCGTTTTGCCTGAAAAATCATCTGGACGACATACATTGTGGTCAGGATGGCCAGGACCAACATAATGAAGTGGGGGTACGTTTGGGCTTCCGGCTTGAGGTCGAGGGAAAGGACGTAAAACAGAATACATACGCCGTACATAAAGCCTACAACGCCAATATCTGTTTTTTTCATACGCTTGTAGTGCCTCCTTTATTCACATATCACACCAATAATACGGTTAAGAAAAGCGGAGGCCCTGGAGTCTCCGCTTTTCTCGTCGTCGTCAAAAACAGATTAGGCGCCCCAAACGCTTTCCAAGCTCTCGGCAAACTCTTGCTGCTGCTGAATCATGGCAGCGGTTTCCTCGGGACCTTTGAAGTTGGTGGCGATACCGGCGGCTTCGGCAGCCTTCAGGTATTCGGGATCGTTCATAATCTGCTCAAAAGCATTGGCGTAGAAGTCAACAACTTCCTGAGACACGCCGGCGGGAGCAACGATGCAGCGGGAAGATCCCAGCCACTGGTCATAGTAGCCCAGTTCGCCCAAGGTGGGGACATCGGGGAATTCGGGCAGACGCTCGGTGGAAAATACGCCCAGAACTTTTACTTCGGAGGTAAAGGAAACAAAGTCAGCAACCTTGGCGACGGAGAAGTCGACTTCACCCTGACGCAGGGCAAGCAGCTGGTCGGCGGTGCCGCCGTAAGGAACGTCCACGTACTGGAATCCGGCGGAGTTGGCCAGCATCTGAGCGCCAATGTGGTTGGAAGCGCGCTTACCGTTGGTGGAAGCCTTCAGCTCACCGGGATGATCCTTGGCATACTGCACCAGGTCGTTCAGAGTGTTGAACTGGGAGTCGGCTTTTACCAGAACAACGGAAGTCTCGGTTACGTGGTTGCAGATAGCGACGAAATCGTCAACGGTGTAGTCGGCCAAACCTTCAGTAATGGAGGTGTTGAAGTTGGGCAGGTTCAGGAAGCCCAGGGTGTGGCCGTCGGGCTTGGCCTGCTGCAGAGCGGTCCAACCAATGGAGCCGGAACCACCTTCCAGGTTTTCAATGATGACGGGTTTGCCAATGTACTTTTCTGCATAAGCAGTGAGTACGCGAGCGGTGTTGTCGGTACCGGAACCGGCCTTGTAGGCTACAATAATGGTGACGTTCTCAGTAGGTGCCCATCCGCCAGCAGTGGTTTCAGCGGGGGTGCTTTCAGCGGGAGCGCTTTCTGCAGGAGCAGAAGCCTCAGCTTTGGATTCTGCAGGTGCAGCGGACTGTTGGTTGTTCGCGCCTCCACAGGCGGCCAATGACATCATAAGAATCAATGCCATCAGAAGTGCCGAAATGCGTTTCATGCAAAAACATCCTTTCCTATTTCTTGTTTGCTGTTGGTGTTTTGGTTTTTGCGGTTCACTTTTTATAAAAACTTTATACACCACCATCACCTTAACGTTTTGTAAACAAAAAGTGAAGTTCGAATCCATTTAAACTTTTTCAAACTACACTTTTCAAACTTATTTTGGGCAAAACGCTGCGAATTAACCGTAAAAACCAACAAAATAACCAAGTACTATAAAAGAATGCCCATTGGTTGGAACAGTTATGAAAGGTTAGCATAACAACATTAATCCCAAATTTAGAATATAATCCCACGTTCATTGGGCGCCTGCCACATTTTTTGAACGGATCAGGTCCATAAATAAAGTAAATCTAAATAAAGTAAATCAGCAAAGAGGATATTTCGTCGCGCCGACATGCATACATCAACGCGGCGGGATGTTGCTGCAAAGAGATGCCTTTTGCAAAACAACAATTCATTTGATTCTTCGTTGGCAAAATGAAAAGCCCCGGATGGCGATGGCGCACATCCGGGGATAAAGTTGTCCATTATTCCCACTCGATGGTTCCCGGGGGTTTGGAGGTGATGTCGTACACAATGCGGTTGACGTGGCGCACCTCGTTGACAATGCGGTTGGATACCCGCTCCAGCACCTCGTAGGGGATTTTGGCCCAGTCGGCCGTCATGAAGTCGCTGGTGGTCACCGCCCGCAGGGCAAGGGTGTAGTCGTAGGTGCGCTGGTCGCCCATGACTCCCACCGAGCGCATGTTGGTAAGCACTGCAAAGTACTGCTGAATGCTGCGGTGCAGCCCGGCTTTGGCAATTTCGTCCCGGTAGATGAAGTCGGCTTCCCGCAGGATGGCCAGCTTCTCCTCGGTGACCTCCCCTAAGCAGCGGACGGCAAGTCCGGGACCCGGGAAAGGCTGCCGCCAGACCAGATAGTCGGGCAGACCCAAAGCGGTGCCCAACGCCCGCACCTCATCCTTAAAGAGCATCCGCAAAGGTTCGATAATTTCCTTGAAATCCACGTGTTCGGGCAGGCCGCCCACGTTGTGATGGCTTTTGATGACGGCGCTGTCCCCCGCGCCTGACTCGATGACGTCGGGGTAAATGGTGCCCTGGGCCAGAAAATCCACGTTTCCAATTTTCTTGGCTTCCTCTTCAAAGACGCGGATAAATTCTTCGCCGATGATTTTGCGCTTGGTTTCGGGGTCGGTAACGCCTTTGAGCCGGGCTAAAAACCTAGGTCCCGCGTTGACCCGGATGAAGTTCAGCTCCCGTCCGGAGAAGGCGGCTTCCACTTCATCCCCTTCGTTTTTGCGCATCAAACCGTGGTCCACAAAGATGCAGGTAAGCTGATTGCCGATGGCCTGGGAAAGCAAAGCCGCCACCACTGAGCTGTCCACTCCGCCGGAAAGGGCCAACAGCACCTTGCCGTTCCCCACCTGCTCCCGCACCTGTTGAATCAACACCTGGGAGTAGCTGTCCATGGACCAGTCGCCTTTGGCGCCGCAGACGTCGTACAGGAAGCGCCGCATGATGGAAAGGCCATTTTTGGTGTGCTCCACCTCCGGGTGGAACTGAACCCCGTAAAACTTCCGGGAGGCATCCTCCATGGCGGCATAGGGAGTGTGCTCCGTCCGGGCGGTTCCCACAAATCCGTCAGGCAGCTTGTCCACATAGTCGGTGTGGCTCATCCAAACCGTCTGCTCCCGCTCCAGCTCCTGAAAGAGGACGGAATCGGAATCGATGGTCATAGCGGTGTTGCCGTACTCCCGCTGAGAGGGCGTGGAAACGCTGCCGCCCAGCTGATGGGCCATCAGTTGGGCGCCGTAGCAGATGCCCAGAATGGGAATCCCCAGCTTGTAAATGTCCGGGTCCGCTTTGGGAGAATTGGGAAGATAGGCGGTGTTGTGTCCCCCGGTAAAGATAATGCCGATGGGATTCATCTCGGCAATCTTTTGGGCGGTAAGGGTGTAGGGGTGAACTTCGCAGTAGACGCCCATATCCCGTACCCGGCGGGCGATGAGCTGGTTATACTGTCCGCCAAAGTCCAGCACCAGCACCATTTGATGATGCTCCATATGTGTTCCTCCATTCTATCGCTTTCCCATCAGCAAGGCAGAGCCAAGCCCCGAATGAGAAACCAGAATTCAAAACCTCGTCCGCCAGGGATACTTTCCCTGGCGGAGCATGAGGGATAAGGCTTGATAAAAGTTTTAGTGATGAGCCATAACTTGTTCGCCCGAAGTCTTTTCCTTTTTTAGTTTGACGGGCAGCGGCAAATCCAGCTCCAGCAGGCAGACAGCGCCCACGATGATAAGGCCGCCTATCACCTTTTGAACGGTCAGCCGCTCATACCCCAACATCACCGAAAAGACCATGCACCAAAGGGATTCGCAGGAGAGAACCACGGCCGCCTTTCCCGAACTGGTTTTGCCCTGGGCCCAGGTTTGCACAAAAAAGCAGAAACAGGTGGAAAACAGGCCCAGAAAGAGAACGGCGGGAAAGCCGCCTTTCCAGTTGGCGGAAGACAAGGCGGGCAGTTCAAATAGCAGCACGGCGATGAGAGAAAAGGCGCCGGCAAAGGCAATTTGCAAAAAGGTCAGGCGCAAAGCGTCCATTCGGGGGGAAAAGACGCCGAGACAGGCAATTTGACAGGCGAAGAAAAAGGCGCAGAGCAGGGTTAGCATATCTCCCAGATTGACCGAAAAGCCCATTTCAGGGTTCCAGGCCAGAATAAAAAAGCCTGCCAACGCCATCAAACAGCAGAAAAACAGCTTGGAAGAAGGCCGCTTTTTTTGCAGAAACCAGGCGATGAGGGGTACCATCATCACATTGGTGGCGGTAAAAAAGCCGTTGTTGGAAGGAGTGGTAAACCGCAGCCCCGCCGTCTGCACATAAAAGCCCAAAAACAGGAAAAATCCGGCGATGAGGCCGTACCGAACTTCCTGTCGGCTCATGGGAAACAACCGCTTGCGGCCCATCACCAGCAGCACCAGGGTGGCCACCAAAAACCGGCAGAGGAGAATCAGCCCCTCGGAAAAGCTGCTGTCCAGTGCAATTTGCACCGCCATAAAGCCTGCCCCCCATATCATGGCGGTCAGCATCAAAGCCAAGGTGGGCAGGTGCTTTGTCATAACCTTCTTGTTCACGGGTTTCCAATCTTCCTCTTTCCTCGTTTAATGAGGATTAGTATAGCATATTCCTTACGATTTTGCCACAAAACTGCGAAAAAACGCAAGCCTTCCCAATTTTTAAAAGGGAAGACCCGGAAAATTCGGACATCTTTTCAATCGGCGTAGCCCATCATCCCCCGCACCGAAGCTTCCCCCGCGCTGATGGGCCGGATTTTGCCGTCGATGTTGCAGAGCAGGCTGCCGTCCGGGGCGATGTCCAGTGCCACCCCTTCCCGCTCCTTACCATCCAGAGTGATTTTCACCCGTTTGCCCAGGGTGACGCAGTGTTTTCGGTACTGGCTAATAATGGCGTCGAATCCCTTTTCCTCCGCGGTGTCAAAGACCTTTTCCAACTCGTTGCAGATGGCCGCCGCCACTTCTTCCAGCGAAAACAGCTTGTTTGTCGCCAAAAATAAAGAGGACGCATATAATAGGGCATGAGAATCCAGCTCTTTGCGGGTTTGGGCGATATTTACCCCCACCCCTCCCACGGCGATGGAGGATTCCGACGTGGTGCGGCTTTCGCACAGAATGCCGCAAACCTTCTGCCCCCGCCAGAGGATGTCGTTGCTCCACTTGATGTCAAACTCCACGCCGCACAGGTTGGAAAGCCCCTGCCGCACCCCTAGGGCAAAGAGAAGGGGCAGCCGGGTCAGATGCTCCAGGGGTGGATTCTTGAACAGCAGGCTCATGGCAAGGCTTTTGCCGGCGTCAAAGCTCCAGCTGCGGCCCATCCGCCCCCGGCCTCCCGTCTGGTTGCCGGTCATCACCAGAGTGTAATGGCGCAGCTCATCGGCATGGTCCTTGGCGTACTGGTTGGTGGAATCCACTTCTTCCAGCCAGAGAACGTCCCGGCCGATGGATTTGGTGGTAAGGCCCGATAGTTTCAAATCAATTCACCTCAGGGTTACGTGATGGATGGCAATGCCGGCTTGGGTGATGTCGATGACGGCGTAGGTGGGTTGCCCCGTCCGGGGCAGGGAAATGCTGCCGGGATTGAGCAGATACACCCCGTCCTGATACACCGAAAGGGGAACGTGGGTGTGGCCAAAGCAGCAGATATCGGCTTTCAGTTCCATTGCCCTCTCCAGCAGCCTGTCGGTGTTTCCTTTGACGCCGTACAGGTGGCCGTGGGTGAAAAAGATGCGCTTGCCCTCGCAAACCACCAAGTCTTCGGTTTTGGCCACGGAGCCCCAGTCGCAGTTGCCCCGCACGAACAAAAACTTCTTTTGGGGGTAGAGACTGGCAAGGTCGTCCCAATCCCTTTCCCCGTCTCCCAAATGCAAAAACAGATGGGCGTCTTCTCTCTGCTCCGCCATCTGATGCAGCTTGCGAAAGTTGTTGTGACTGTCGGAACACACGACAATCCGCACAAAGTTTCCTCCTTTAACTGAGCGGTCGACGGCGGGAAAAAGTGGGGGAAATCCCGTCGCAGTCCCGCTTTTGGTCGGCCTTTCCCTTTCATACTAAGGTATATCCTATCATAAAAATAAAGATAGAACAATTTCAAAATAGGCGGTGTTTGTATTGCAAAACTTGAATTTATCCGAAACCAACAAAAACCTTCTCCTCAAGCTGGCCCAGCAAAAGCTGGGAGCGGACCCGGAACAGCTGCGCAAACAGCTGGATGCCGGCAACACGGAGGAACTGCTGAAAAATCTGGACCCCAAAACCCAGGCGAAAGTCAGCAGCCTGCTGCAAAATCCCCAGGCCCTCAATGCCCTGTTGCAAAACCCCCAGGTGCAAAACCTGCTGAAAAACCTTTCCGGAAAGTGAGAACCTAGACGGCACCCCGCAGCGGCTCTCGCCATCGGCAAGTGGAAGGAGTAAACACTATGGACGATCTGTCCGCCATCCTCAACCGGGTCCTGAGCGATCCCGAAAGCATGCGGCAACTGGAGGAAGCCGCCGCTTCCCTCGGCCTGATAGGGGACGGGCAGAAAGCGGCTGCCGCCCAGCAGAACCAGGCATCCCCCTTTCGGCCAGTCAACCGGGGAATGCCCGGCCGGCGCAATACATATCCCAACAAGCCACCCACCCCTACCCGGCTGAACGAGGAGGAGCTGGCGGAAGTCCGCAGGCTGTTGGAACAACTGGTCAAAAGCGGCGGAAAGGCGGCTCCTCCTCCACCCCAGCCCAGCTATCAGCCGCCCCCTCAACCCCAGGACAACGTCCCCGATATCGACGTGGGGGCGCTTTCTGACCTCATTGCCAGCCTGACGGGGAAACCCCGCCAGGCTCCTGACCCTGCTCCGGCAACCCCGGAAGGGGGCGGGCTGGACCTTTCCGCCCTATCGGGCATCTTGAGCGGCCTGGGAGGAGGGCAGCAGAACCAAAATCAAACCAACCAGCAGGCCCCCGACCTTTCCTCTCTTCTTTCGGGATTGGGGCAGGGGCAGCCTTCCCAGCCCCAGGGCGGGAATTTGGACCTCAACGCTCTGTTAAACAACTTAACCCGGCAAGCACAGCCCCAACCGCAGCAACAGCAGGCTCCCGACCTTTCCTCCCTGCTGGCGGGATTGGCGGGGCAAAGTCAGCAGCAAAAGCAGCCGTCCGAAAATCTGGATTTCAACTCCCTGCTCAACAGCTTAAGCGGCCAGCCCCAGCCCCAACAGCAGGCGCCGGACCTTGCCTCCCTTTTGTCGGGGCTGACGGGGCAGGGGCAGCAGAACAACAGCGGAGCGGACCTTTCCGGCCTTTCCAGCCTGTTGGGGAATTTGGGAGGCGGCGGAAACCAGGGCAATGTGGACCTTTCCGGCCTGCAGGGGATTCTCTCCGGGTTAACTGGAGGCGGCGCAAAACCCAATTCCACGTCTTCCACCGTCTCCACCCTGGCCAACATGCTGGGCGGGGGAGGAAACGACGCCGGCCCCATGCCCGGCATGGATATGGGGATGCTGATGAAATTCCAGCAGGCCATGAGCAGCATCAGCGCAAACGCCGGCAACGTCCGGCTGCTGATGGCCTTGAAGAGCCACCTCAAAGACGAGGCCCGCCGGGAAAAGGTGGACGACGCCATTAAGGTGATGCAGGTCATCCAATTCCTGCCCCTACTCAAGGAAAGCGGCATCTTTGGAAAGATGGAGGAAATCCTGGAGAACTTCAATCTGGGCGGCATCCTGGGAGGCAGGCGCTCCGGCGGACAGGGACAGGGGGGCCTTGGCAACCTGTTTGGACGCAATTCGGGACTGGGCAGTCTGCTCAGTTCCCTGACGGGAGGGAGGTAGCGCTATGGCACAGACCGCAACCCGGCCCGCAAACGACAACATCGGCAGGCTTCAGCAGGAGGCTATGGCCAGAATGATGGAGATGCAGCAGCAGGCCGGCACCCGGGGCGGGTGGAGCACCGACCCCAATGTGCCCCGGCAAAACCGTGCCCCCCGTCGGGAGCAGCCGGAACCTCCCCCTCCCGCGACGCCACCGAAATTCCAAACTCCTCCCAGAACAGAGGGTGATGCCTTCCAGAACAATCAAAACAACCACACGCGGGGCCATTCCAACAACCAGCGCAGGCCCGCCGCAGGCCAGTCCCAACAGCAGCGGCGGCCTCATGGGCCAGATCCCGAACCGGAGCAGGCTCCCCCAAAAAAGTCCGACACCACCTTGCTGCAGGACATTTTAAACGCCATCGGGCTGGACGACGACCGGGTGCTGATTCTGGGGCTGATTCTGATTCTCATCAACAGCAAGGCGGACACCACCCTGATACTTGCCCTGTGTTACCTGCTATTGTGATACATTCCATACACAAATATAGGTCAGTATCACGAAAAATCAGGACGCGGCTTGCTTTATTCCAAACAAAATGCTAAAATTATTACAAAATACTGCGCTAGAGAGTGAGAGTGGAGTGCAGCAGGATAGCTCTTGGGAGCTGTTTTGCTGTGCTTTTTTTCTTCATCAGAAGTAGAAAGGGGAATGATGATGGCGGGCTACGTACTGGCATTGGATCAGGGAACCACCAGTTCCCGTGCCATATTGTTCGACACAAAGCAAAACATCGTTGGGGTGGCCCAACGGGAATTTACCCAGCATTATCCCAGAGAGGGCTGGGTCGAGCACGACGCCAACGAAATTTACTCCACCCAGCATGGAGTGATGATGGAGGTCATTGCCAAAACGGGAGTTCGCCCCGAGGAAATTGCCGCCATTGGCATCACCAACCAGCGGGAGACCACCATCGTTTGGGAAAAGGAAACCGGCCGGCCGGTGGCCAACGCCATTGTTTGGCAGTGCCGCCGCACCGCCCCCATTGTGGATGAGCTGATTCAAAAAGGGCTGGGAGACCACATTCGGCAGACCACTGGCCTTGTGCCCGACGCCTATTTTTCCGGCACCAAAATCAAGTGGATTCTGGACCAGGTGGACCCCAACCGGGAGCGGGCCAAAAAGGGAGAGCTTCTGTTCGGCACCGTGGACACCTGGTTGATTTGGAAACTGACCGGCGGGCAGGTTCACGTCACCGACTACACCAACGCCTCCCGCACCATGATTTACGACATCGGAAAGCTGGACTGGGACGACACCCTGCTGGAGGCTCTGGATATTCCTCGGGCCATGCTGCCCAAAGTCTGCAACTGCAGTGAAATTTACGGCTACACTACCATCCAGGGAGTGCAGGTGCCCATCGCCGGCATTGCGGGAGACCAGCAGGCCGCCCTCTTTGGCCAGTGTTGCTTCGAGAAGGGCGACATCAAAAACACCTATGGCACCGGCTGTTTCCTGCTGATGAACACCGGAGACCAAAAATATGTCAGCCAAAACGGGCTGCTCACCACCATCGCCGTGGGCTTGAACGGCAAAGTCACCTACGCGTTGGAAGGCAGCGTCTTTATCGGCGGCGCCGTCATTCAGTGGCTGCGGGACGAGATGCGGTTCTTCCCCGATAGCTGCGACGCCGAATACCTGGCCGGCAAAGTCAAGGATACCGGCGGGGTGTATCTGGTTCCCGCCTTTACCGGCTTGGGCGCGCCTTATTGGGATATGTACGCCAGAGGCTGCATTGTGGGCCTGACCCGCGGAACCAAGCGGGAGCACATCATCCGGGCGGCTCAGGAGAGCATTGCCTACCAGAGCGCCGATTTGGTTCGCGCCATGGAAAAGGACACCGGCATTTCCGCCACCGAGCTGAAGGTGGACGGCGGAGCTTCCCGGGATAAGTTCCTGATGCAGTTCCAGGCGGATATTTTGAACAAGACCATCCGCCGCCCCACTGTGCGGGAAACCACCGCTCTGGGAGCCGCTTATCTGGCGGGCCTTGCCACCGGTGTGTGGAAGAGCCAGGAGGAAATCAAGCAGCTTTGGAAATGCGACGTTACCTTTACCCCCAACATGGAAGAAGAGCGCCGCGAAAAGCTGCTGGAAGGCTGGCACAAGGCGGTAGGCCGCAGCAAGGATTGGGCCGAGCACTAAATCTATCGATACATACAAAAGCGGGAGAGCATATGCTCTCCCGCTTTTTCGTTTGCAGAACCATATATTAACTTGTTCGGGAAAGACGATTCAGCCTTCCAGACGGAGGATAGGTTCTACTTTCCTCTAGGGCGGAGCAGCAGGTACAAAATCATGCCGCTCACCAGCAGGATGTAAACCGCCACCCCCCAATCCACTCCCCCGTCCAGCGGGGGAATCTGCACCTCATAGACCAGGGGTTCCGGCTCCGGGTGGAGATAGTGTGGGAGTTCGGGCTGCGCGTTTTCCAAACTGGAGGTGGCGATTTCCTCGGTGGAGGAAACAGCCGCTTTCTTGGAGGAGCGGGAAGATGCCTTGGAGGAGGAAGCTTGTCCCTCCAAAGCGGAAGAAGTCGCCGGGGCGGCCCCATCTGCCGAGGCGGATGGGGCGGAAGCCTTTGGGGACGATTTGGAGGAGGCTTTGGAAGATGATTTTGAAGAAGCCTTGGAAGAAGTTTGGGAAGAAGGGCGGTTCTCCGAGCTTGGGGAGGAAGGAGTGGGAACTCCGGGGTTGGAGGGTTCCCGCACAGGGCCCACCGTCAGGGAAGAGCCCTGCACCATCACCCAGGCCAAACTGGTCCTCATGGTTTTGGAAAGAAGGTTGCCCTCCAGGTCGTTGAGCTCTACCCAAATGCCGGTGGCGTTGGGGGGAATGGCGTCGCAGGCAAAGTCCTCCACGCAGTAGAGCTGCCCGTCGGCTTCGATATGCTGAATGGCGGTGCGGCTGAGGGAAAGCAGGGTTTTGCCGCCGCTTTCCAAGGAAGCGTAGGCGCAAACCCCAAAGGGAATCAGCTTTGCCTTGTCCACCTCTTCGGCGGGCCGAAACTCGCCAAAGTTGCCGCTGGGGCTTTGTTCAAACACCTGCCAGCCGGTGCCAAAGGCATACAGTTTGCCGGTTTCCGAATGATAATAGGCGTTGGCAACCGAAGCCGGGTCGGGCTGAAAGACGCCGGAATCGGTTCCCAAGGCGAAGGTGCCGCCCACGGAGGTGACGTAGGTGCCCTTGGCGGTGTAAACGCGCAGCGAAATCTTCTCCGCTCCCTGCGCCAAATACTGCACCCTGCCTCGCAGTTTGCCGTCCGGCCCCGGCATCACCTGCAGCTGGTAGCGGTCGGCAGGCTCCAGATTGCGGCTGCGCAGGACGGGGGCCAAATATTCCGTTTTTCCTCGGGCGCCGTTTCCGGAACCGTCCATCTGGTCCAAAAAGGTAAGCGCTTTGGAGGGGTACTGGAGCAGAAAAAGGCAACAGAGCAGCGTCAAGCCAAAGGAGAACCTTCGCACGGCACACACCCCGTATTACATTTTTCGATTAAATGCGACAGATTCAGTATACCAGACCAAAATGTCGGAAGCAAGAAACAAGGAGGAAGAAAAAGGAAAAACGCCACAGCGTAGCCTGTGGCGTCAACGTAAGGTTTTATGCTCCCTGTTTCTTTCTGGACTGTTCCAGCGCTCTGGCCTGCCGCAAGTCGAATTCCGGGTTGAAGGCGTAGAAGTTCTTGCAGTCCAGTTTGTCTTGGGCAATCCGCAAAGCTTCGCCAAACCGCTGGAAGTGCACTACTTCCCGCTCTCGCAGAAACTTGATGGGGTCCCTCACATCGGGGTCGTCTACCAGGCGCAGGATGTTGTCGTATGTAGTGCGGGCTTTCTGCTCTGCCGCCAGGTCCTCGTGGAGGTCGGTGATGATATCTCCTTTGGAGGCCACATAGGCCATGGTGAAAGGCACCCCGGAGGCGGAAACCGGGTAGATGCCGGTGGTGTGGTCCACAAAATAGCTGTCAAAGCCGGACTGCTTGATTTCGTCGGTGCACAGGCGGCGGGTGAGTTGGTAGATAATGGCGGCAATCATCTCCATGTGGGCCAGTTCGTCGGTACCATCATCCTCTGGGCGACGACACTTGACGACACTTTGGGGTAGAGGTGAAGCTCCAGTTGGCAGGGCTTCCAGCGCCCGGCTTCGGCCCGAAAGTAAACCACCTTTTCCAGCAGGGATTTCAGCAGAGCGTTTTTATGAGCCGGAGTTTTCGCAAGGTGGTAATATTGCAGGATGTTGCTATGTTCCGGTAGGGGGTTACACCGCTTTTCTCGCTCCCTGTTTCTTTGCAGTTCCCGCTGGACATTTTGAATGCCGGCGGTGAGGGTATCGATTCTCGCCGCAACCTCCTGAGAGCGGGACAAGAAAGTGTCCACATCGTAGATTCCCCGCTCCAGCAAATCATGGAGTTTGGACTTTTGCAAACGTGCGTTTTCCAACTCCTTTTGCAGTTGCGCCAAAAGGGCATGCAGGTGGCTGCCCTCATTTCTTGGTAAGGCAGGCATGGTAATTTGGTATCCTGCAAGCCATAACGCCAAAGAGTCCAGCAATTGTTCTTCCACCGCCCAAAGGGGAGCCGAGGGCATCCGGCATCCGGGAGTGGCGCACAACAGACTGTCTTGGGCACCGTGACGGTAAGGCTTGCGTACCATTCGATTTCCACAGTTTCCGCAGATTACCAATCCGCTTAAGGGGTTTTTCAAGGCGCGGTGCCGCTGTGTTTTTGGGATGCGGTTGTTCTGCATCAGCCGCTGCGCCTTTTGCCAATCTTCTTCGGGGATAATGGGGGGGTGTAGTCCGTCCACCAGCTGGTAATCGGCGATGCGAGGCCGATGGAAGCTGCGCTGCCCGCCGCTTACGGTTGGGACGACCGGCCGCCAGTTCCAGCGGATTTTGCCCATATACACCGGGTTGATTACAATATCCCGAACGGTGGAGGGGGACCATCGGCCCTTCCTGGGAGGGGGGATACCCATCTCCGTCAGCTTGTTGGCAATCACTGTGGGCCCCACCCGAACACCGTCCACTCCATCCAGATACCAGCGGTAAATCATCCGCACTACGGCGGCCTGCTCCTCAACAGGCTCCAGGGTGAAGCCTTTTTCCCGCTCCAGTTTTACCTTTTGATACCCATAGGGGGGCCTGCTTCCCACATACTTTCCTTCCCGCACCGAGGCAAGTCTTCCCCGCTGAAGGCGGCGGTGAATCATCTTGTATTCCCGGCGGGACATAAAGAGCCCAAATTCAAAATACTCTTCGTCAAATTCGTCGTTGGGATTGTAGGTTTTAGCGGGGGTGATAATCCGAGTGCCGGAATACCGAAAGGCCTGCGCCACCAGACCCTGGTCCAGGGTGTCACCGCGGGCCAGACGCTCGATTTCCATCACCAGCACGCCGGCCCAGCGCCCCTGTTCCACTTCGCCGAGAAGTTGCTGCATGACGGGGCGGGCGGCAATGGTTTCGCCGCTGACAATTTCGCGGTAAATCTGAGTGACCTTTAAGTTTTGCTCCCTAGCAAGTGCCAACAGGGCAGATTCATGACGGGCGAGGGTTTCTCCCTCCCCTTTTTGCTCTGCCTCCACGTCGGCGCGGCTCTTGCGCAGGTACATGCAGTATTCGCCGGCAGGACTTATGCTCCCCTTCATCCCAGCCCTCCTCTTCCTCTGTGTAGCCGAATCTCTGCCCCCTTTTAATGTATTCGGGAAGGTGGAGGCAATATTTGTCGAGAAAGGACCACTTTGCCGCAGACTTTGCGTGGACGGCATACACGCAAAAATAACGAAACAACAAAATAGCACAGGCCTAGCGGGTGGCGGCATAGGACAAAGTCGTCCCTTCATACAACATCATGGAGGTGATGTTATGTCCCATATCGGCCCGGCAAAGGAAATACCCAACCACCCCACCGCATTGGGGCTGCCCGTGTGGACGTTGGAGCATTTAAACGGCTCCAGGTCGTATTTCTATGGCGATGTTTTGCCCCAAACCCCGCAGGAGCGCAGAGAGCGGGAAGAGGAAATTGCCCGCGCTATAGAGCGGATTCTGTCAGAATGTGATGCGCCGGAGGATGACAAGTAGTTCCCCATGACAGCAAAAAGCCCGGGGTGATTCCCGGGCGGATGGAAGATAGGTCGAAAGTCTCCTGCATTAGAATATGTATTGATACTCTTGAAAAGAGTTATTCGGCGTTTAAAGCAGTCAGTTTAGGCAATTTCTTTTGCACAGAACACCGCGGCACATTCGTCGATGCTTTCCAGGTCTTCGCAGACACCGTTGCCGTATATGGCGGTAAGGTGCAGGAAAGCCGGCATACGGCACCCGCAATCGGTCTGCGCCGGAACAATGGCCAATTCGATGTAGCTTTCATCTTTTGCCTGCGCAAGCTTTTCCTCCAACATTTTTTTGCCCACAATGATTTTTTTCAATTTTAGCATCCCTTTCTTTTTTACAAACCGGTTTGGGTGAATCCTTAGGACAACTTTATTATGTACCCAATCCTTGGCGAAAAAGCTCGAATTGAGTTGAATTTTATAAATCATTGTTTCAGACAAAAATTGACGATATCAGAGGGGATTTTAATGGAAAAGTGACACTTGCGGTGCGCCATCAAAAATCCCCTCCTGCCAGACAGGAGGGGATGATTCTTAAAACTCAACGGTTTCAGGCGGTGAGGTAAAGGAGCTGAAGGTGGCGGTGGCGTTTTTGAAGTACAGCACCTGGGTGTTGCCGTCGTTTTCGTCGTACATGGAACGGAGTTCGGGATAAGCGTCCAGCATGGACTTTTTGGCCTCCACCCGGTCGTCCTCCGCCAGCTCTCCGGCAACCCGGAGCCATACGCCGTCTTTAAAAGCGCACAGCTCCACTTTGGGGTTGGCGCCGATTTGTTTGGAGACTGCCTTTTTCTTGCCGGTTTGAATGTAGAGCTTTCCCTCAAAGATGTGGGCGGTGCCAAAGGGACGCACCCTCGGCTGGTTTCCATCCACTGTAGCAAGGTAATAAGTATTGGCTTCCTTTAAAAATTTGCACACTCTTTCCATTGGTTGTTCCATTTGCATAGCCTCCGTTGATTGACTTAGGTGGTATTGTAACCTCTATGGCTCCCGATATTAAAATACAACGGTAAGTATTGTTTGTAAAGCGGGAAACCGCTGTGTCGGGCTCCTTATTGAAAAGGGCGGGAAGTGGTTGCAAGCGCTTCTTCCCGCGCAAGGGATATCATCCCGCCTGTTCTTCCTGGAGGATGCACAGTTTTTTCTCCGAAAGGCTCATGTAATGCCGATATAAAATCACAAACGGATTTTTGCTTTCGTTGTTCCACGGTTTGTTCTTTCCGCAGAAATGCAGGATGGCGGTGTTGTGCATCACCCAGTTCCAATCGTATTTTCCCTTGCTGCGTATCACATACTTGGAGTAGTTGCGCACGTCGTAATTCCAAATCACGTCGTCGACGGGCAAGGTTTGGTCGCCATACAAAACGTTGAACACATCCTGGTCCGGCAGAATGAGGATTTTTTCATACTTGCTGACACATTGAAAAATATCGTCGGCCTTTACGATTTTCCTGGCTTGCGCCAAATCGATGAGCATAATGCCGGTGTTAAAATATTCGTGGTCGATACTCAATCGGGCGAAGTTGATGCCGTTGGCCATTTCGGTCAGCCCGGTGTGGGAGGCCGCCGCAAAGGCGTTGCCCTGCAAATCCATCTCCCACAAGGATTGAATGGGGTTGATGATGAGGGTGTCGGGGTCCAGATACAGCACTCGATCCACATGTTCCGGCAGAATCAGCGGGGAAAGCAGCCGATAGTACATTTCTTTGGGGTAGCGCTTGTTGGTGGGCGCGTTTTCAAACAGCGAGGGGTCCACCGCAATGGGAATCAGTTTGGCATGGTAAACGGCGCAGCACCGTTCCAGCTCCTCCAGCTGTTGGGACGGAATATGGCTGTGCAGCAGATATACGGCCACATCCTTTACATGTGGGTTGCTGACAAAAAACGAATGCAACATGACTTTGAATGGATCGACATAATTAACATTAATCGTGATTAACAGGTTCATAGGGTCCTCCTGATTTGGAAGTTCACTCAGAAGTTCACTCTGCCATCCAGTTAAGCACTCGTTTTTCCTCCCCGGCAAGGTATTCAAGATACCGCTTGAAAAGGGAAAGATAGGTTTCCCGCTCTTCCTCCGAAAATTTGAGGAAAGCGTTTCGCTCCATTTCATCCACCTTGCTAATTGTATTGGAGGAAAGGGTCTTTCCTTCTTCGGTCAAGAGAATTTTTTTCTGGTTTTTAGTTCTGGGTATGACCTCCAGCCGAACCAGCCCTTTTTTCAACAAATTGCTGACGGCGGAATGGATGGTCTGCACGGGATAATGCCAATGGCTGCACAACTCTTTTTGGGTCAAGGGCTCGTCGGTATGAAAAATGGTGTACAAAATCCAAAATTCCGTATCGCTCAGGCCAAAACGGGAGGCCAGGTTGCGATAGACATGGTCGCTCTGTTTGTAAAGACGGGTAAGGGTCTGCAGTTGGTGCTGTAGATGTTCCTTCATAAAGCACCTCCTTAAGTGTTTCTGATTTCGGAAACATACAGCATTATAGTCCGCAAACCATAATGTGTCAAGATGAAAAGCGGCGATGATGAAAACAGGCTCTGCAGCTGCCAACATGGCGGTGCGGAGCCTTTTCCACGTCTTGATTAAAGAATGCCTACGACGTCTGCGTGATGGCCCGGATTTCCTCCTGGTAAATTTGGTAGGTGTTGTCGTCAAACAAAACCCACTCCACCAGGTCGAAAGCGTCGGGGTTTTCCTTTAAAACGTCGTGCACCGTTCTGACCGCAATCTTTGCCGCCTGCCTGACTGGAAAACGGTAGGCGCCGGTGGAAATGGAAGGAAAGGCAATGCGCCGAATGCCATGTTCCATGGCAAGGCGCAGGCTTTGGTCATAGCAGGACGCCAGCAGCGCCTCTTCGTTGCGGGTGCCGCCGTGCCAAATGGGGCCGACGGTGTGGATAACGTGCCGGCAGGGTAGATGGTAGGCGCCGGTGATTTTCGCCTCTCCCGTTTTGCATCCGTTGAGTTTCCGGCACTCCTCCAGCAGTTGGCTTCCCGCCGCCCGGTGGATGGCGCCGTCCACCCCTCCACCGCCCAGAAGGGTTTCGTTGGCGGCGTTGACGATGGCGTCCACATCGCTGATTTTGGTGATGTCCCCACGAATTGCTTGAATCATAATTCCTCCAACTGTAAACTAACGCATCTCGTTTCGGTAATGGTATAACACAACTGGACTGCAAATACAAGCGTAAGCGGGTGAGCAATTATTCATGGCATTCTTTACAGGGCTGATAGCCATTCCACTCAGCCTGCTTAACTGTATAAATGTAAAAAACGTCTGCATTTTGAATATGATGGCAATTCAACCTATGGTATTTTGTTCCGTTTTCGGTGACCAGGGCGATGTTTTCATCCATAAATGTAGCTTTTGGCAAAATTTCGTCAATCAAGGCGTTTACATTTCGTATGTAGGACTCGTATTCTTTATATGCTCGATCTCTTTGTTTTTCTAGCGATCGTTTTGTAGCACTCAGTATAGCTAATTCTGTTTTTTGACTGTTAATTTCCTGCCGTTGTTCAGCAATGGTTGCCTGCATTTCCTCAAGTTGTGTGTTTAATTCCTGAACTCTTGCGTTGAGCGAAATGGATAGTACAAGAAATACGGTCGCAACAACAGCAAGCAGTGTTGGGATAACTGGTTTTTCTTTCAAGATTCTATGCAGGCTGAAATATTGTTGACCACACCCCGTACACTTTCGATGTTCGCTCAACTCACTTCCACATCTTCTACAAAACTCCGGCTTAATCGGTTTTGGACCTGTATTTGTTAACAGAAATCCTCGCTTTTTGAAGTATGTATAATTGAGGTACCACAAATAATCAAAAAGTAGAGGAACGATTATATCCAGAATAAGAAACTCAGCTGAAGCCTCAAAAGAATCTGTAACTGCTAAAACCACAATAACCAACAATGACAATGTGTCTACTGCAAGATGAAATACGAGATGTGCTCGTAAATACCAAAGAGCTTTCTGGTGAAATAATTCAAAATATTTAGCGGCTTTTATAATCAGTATTGCTGCAATGATAAAAAAAGGAGTTTCTATGAGGTTTGCCATGGCTTCGGAACCTACAGGGTCACTGGTCATTATTAAAATGATGGCAAGCGACCTCATAATTAAGCCTACTCCAGCAAACCACTTGGCCAAAGGAATAAAAGTATAATACCAACGCATAGAAGGTTGGAAGATGTTCAAAAGTGGTTCGTTCTCAAAGCTTGTCGCGTTTTTGTTTTCTTCTATATTCACACTTCACACCCCCTTAATGCAAATATACCACAATTAGAAAATATTTCCATATTCAATTTCCAAATTTCCGCTAAAAACCGCGACGGCAGTTCGGTTTTTTCTTACGGCTTGTCGATTCCTGGTTTTGCAGGTCAAGTAGCGGATAGGTTGATGGTACTTATTCTTCGGTTCCAATATCCGTGAGGATACCGGTCACCTCGCCGTAGGGACAGCTGTACCGCTGGTGCAGGTACCGCATGGATGCCGCCAGCTCGCCGTCGGGTCCGCCCAGCTGGGTCATGATGATTTTGGCCGCAGCCGGGTTGGGGTTCTTAATCTTGACAGGGTACTGAAGTTTTTTGCTGTACGTCCACATTGGTTAAGCCTCCTCTTGATGTTGCCATGGCCACGGTCCTTCGACCCAATTCCAGTACGGGCCGCCGTCGTAGTCGGTATGTACCAAAGGGCCATACTTGCTGGTGTAAGCGTCCACTGCGGCTTTGCGCATTTCCAGATGCTTTTTGTAAAAGTCCAAAGCCATTTGATTTTCCGGATGGGTATCCAGGAATAAGGCGGCGTCCATCAGAGCAAAGTCGCAAACCTGCACTCTTTTTAACAGCATTTCGCGTTCACTCACGGCGACAATCCCCCTTCCCCATAAAGGGCAAATCCAGCTCCGCAAAAATGGTGCCTCGGCTCAAGCCTTGCTCCGGCTCGTAGATATCGGTAAATTCCTGCATGGGCACATAGGCCATTGCAAGGGTGATGCAATAGCCGCATTCCTCCGCAGGCTTCTTCCCCATACGGGCTTCCGGGCGAGCTTCCTGTTTGGTGGGCTCGGCGGGTGTGGTTAAGGGCATAGGCATCATGGTAGCGGAAGGCGGCATCGGCGAGGGCATGGGCGTCGGTGCCGGCGCTTTGGTCACAGATTGCTCCGCAGGCGGGACTTGGCTTACAGTCCAGCCGCCCCTACCCCGTTCCATCCGGAGCTGGGCTTCTTTTTTTCTGTTGTCCAAACGTTTTCGCTCCTTTCACTTGTTATCAGTGCTTTTTGTTTCGGTTTTTGGAATAAACCTGAAACCTTCATCTCAGTCTATGCACTCGCTACAAGTGCGGTTCGGCGCCGGTATTTTACCTTTTTGCGGTTTCTTCTGTTTCATTCCCGTTTTCCCCCATTTTTGCAAAAGGAATTGGAAGGAATTCCCCCAAATTGAATTTTTGCGCAACGAACGGCAAGACTACTCCTAGAATTTGTTTTCATGACGATGACGACAAGGTTGGGAGTATCTGCATGAATAATCTGACTCAAGCGGGATTGACACGATTGGCAGAAACGGCGGCAAAGGCTCCGGTATCGGGAAGTCCGGGGCGCATTTGCCGGGAACTGAAATCCATGACGGCTCAACTGCGCCAGTACTACCTTGCGGTCAGCCGGGGAGAGCGTCAGAGCAAAGACCCGGAACAGATAGCGGTGGAGGAATGGCTTTGCGATAACTATTACGTGTTGGAACGAGAAAGCAAACAGAGCATCCGGGACGTCCGAACCCAAGCAAAGCGGGCGGCTCCCGGCGAATTGGAGCGCTTTTGCGCCTTGTTTTGGGCGGTGGTGCGGGAAACGCCGCCCCTGAACGACGAAACTCTGGTCGCCGTTCTGACCGCGGCGGGAAAGGTGCGCAAAATCAGCGAAGTTCAGTTTGGATTCGTGCCCACCGCCCTCAAAATCGCCCTGATTCGCCTGGCGTACGAAGCCTGTTTTGGACAGTACAGCCAAAAGCGGATGAGCTATGCCATTATCGGCATCGGCAAGCTGTCCGACATTGACTTGGATGAGGTGATTTACCTCTGCTCCGGCGTGGAGCGGGTGCTGTTGCAGGACCCTGCCGGCATCTATCCCCTGATGGATGTGGATTCCCGCAAGTACTACCGCCGGCAGGTGGCGCTGATTGCCGCCAAAACCCGCCGCGGCGAGGAGGAAACGGCGCGGGCCATGCTGGAGGAGTGCCTTGCCCAGCCGGAGGAGCCGGAGAACAGCCCCCGGCGGCATATCGGCTACCCCATTTTGCACAGCCCCTATCTGAAAAACAGCCGGCGGCGGAGAGGCAGAATCACCCTGACGGCAGGGGTGTTGCTGCCGCTGCTTTGCTGCGTTTTGATTGGTCTGTACACCCGGAGCTTTTGGTTGGGGGCGCTCTGCTTCCTCCCCTTGTGGGAGGTGCTGTGCACCCCCCTTTGGCAGGGGGCCATAGCGGGGGTGGAACCGGGCTTTATCCCCCGCATGGATTTAAAGAGGCTCAAGGAAAAGCCAAAAAGCGTGGTGCTCCTTTCCACCCTGCTGCCGGAGGTGGGGCAGCTTCCCGCCCTGGAGGACCGGCTGCGCCAGCTTTACTTTTCCAACTCCGATTCGGACATGTACTACTGCGTACTGGCGGACTTTAAGGAGTGGAACCTGCCTGACGACGAAAAAGACGAATCTCAGGTCAAGGCGGCGGTGGCTCTCATCCGGGAGCTAAACCGCCGCCACGACAACCGCTTCATGCTGTTTTTGCGCTCCCGCACCTACTCCAAAACCCAGGGGAAGTACAGCGGCTGGGAGCGCAAGCGGGGCGCCATCACCGAATTCATCCGCTTTTTAAAAGGGGAAAAGACCAGCCTCCACACCTTTGAGGGGGACCGGGCGGTTCTGCCCCATCTGCGCTATATCATCGCGCTGGATTCGGACACTTCTTTGCTTTACGAATGCGCTCAAACGTTGGTCAGCGCCGCCGTTCACCCCCTCAACCGGCCGGTGGTGGACCCAAGCCGGCAGGTGGTGGTGGAGGGCTACGGCATTTTGGCGCCAAAAATCAGCCCGGACTTAAAAAGCGCCCGGGCCACCGCCTTTTCCCGAGTGATGTGCGGCTGCGGCGGCGTCACCGCCTATGAAACCAGGGACAAGGACTTTTACCAGGACTTATTCGGGGAAAGCATCTTCGCGGGGAAGGGCCTTATAGACATCGACGCCTTTTACACCCTGCTTTCCCGCCGCTTTCCGGAAAACCAGGTGCTCAGTCACGACATTCTGGAGGGGGCCTACCTGCGGGTGGCCTTTGTCTCCGATGTGGAGATGAACGACACCGCCCCCACCAGCATGAGCTCCTGGCTTTCCCGACTGCACCGCTGGCTGCGGGGGGACTGGCAGAACATCAAATTCATCGGCACCCAGTACCGGGTGGACGGCAAAGTGTATCAAAACCCCATTAACGCTCTGTCCCGCTACAAGCTGCTGGACAACCTCCGCCGGTCCCTTACTCCCGTGGCCAGCCTGGGGTGCCTGGTGGCCGCCCTCTTTCTATCGGGAGGAGCAAGGGCGCTGGTGGCCGTCATCGGCCTGCTGGGGGTTATCTTCCCCTCCTTCTGGGCGGCTTTCTTTTCCCTGTTAAACGGAGGGCTTTTCACCCTTTCCCGCAAGTTCTTTACCCGCACCCTTCCCCACGCCTTTGAGCTGATGGCCCAGGGGCTGTTCCTGCTGATTATGCTGCCGGCCCAAAGCATCGTTACGGTGGACGCGGTGCTCCGCTCTCTGTGGAGAACCTACGTCTCACGCAAAAAGATGCTGGAGTGGACCACCGCCGCCCAAAGCGAAGCTCAGGGGGTGAATCTGCTTGGGTTGATGCGGCGGTTTTGGCTGGCCCAATTCTTCGCGCTGGCGTATTTGATTTACGCATCCCCTTCCTCCCTGACGCTGGTGGGAATTTGTTTCAGCCTGCTGATTCCAATTGCATTGATAACCGCCCGTCCGGTCAGCGAGGAGGAAAACCGCCTTTCCCCCGCCAGCCGGGACACCCTTCTTTCCTACAACGCCGCCATGTGGCGGTACTACGAGGATTTTGCCAACGCCGAAAACCACTTTCTGCCCCCGGATAACGTCCAGCAAAGCCCCGTTTACCGGGTGGCCAACCGCACATCCCCCACCAACATCGGCATCATGCTCCTTTCGGTTCTGGCGGCAAGGGACTTCGACTTTATCGACACCGAAGGGCTGTATACCCGCGTCGAGCGGACCATCTCCACCATCGAAAAGCTGCCCAAGTGGAACGGCAACCTGTACAACTGGTACGACACCCTGACTTTGGACACCCTCAAGCCCGAGTTTGTCTCCACGGTGGACAGCGGCAACTTTATCTGCTGTCTGGTAGCGCTGGTGGAGGGCCTTAAAGAATTCATGCGGGAAAAGCCCGCCATCCAGGACCTGATTGCCCGCATTGAAAGGCTCATCGAAAACACCGACCTGACCGTCTTTTACAACAAAAAGAAGAACCTGTTTTCCATCGGCTACGAAGTGGAAAAGCAGTCGCTGGTCAACTCCCACTACGACTTTTTGATGAGCGAAGCCCGGCTGACCAGCTATTACGCCGTGGCCCGCAAGCTGGTGGGGAAGAAGCACTGGGGCTCCCTCAACCGCACCATGAGCCGCAGCGGCTCCTACGCCGGGGCGGTGAGCTGGACCGGCACCATGTTCGAATACTTTATGCCCCACCTGCTGCTGCCGGTGTACGACGGCTCCCTGCTGGGGGAGGCGCTGGACTACTGCCTCTACTGCCAGAAGCGCCGGGCGGCCCGGGCGGGAGTGCCCTGGGGCATCAGCGAAAGCGCCTTCTACGCCTTCGACAACAACCTCAACTACCAGTACAAGGCCCACGGCGTCCAAAAGCTGGGGGTCAAGCGACATCTGGACCGAGAACTGGTCATCTCCCCTTATTCTACTTTTTTAACCATTCCCATGGCGCCCAACTCCTCCATGGCCAATCTGGCCCGCCTGCAGGAGCTGGGAGTGTACGGCCGCTACGGATTCTTCGAAGCGGTGGACTTTACCGCCGAGCGGGTGGGCAAGGGCAGTCTTGCCGTCACCCGCAGCTATATGGCGCACCACATCGGCATGAGCATGGTGGCCTCCTGCAACGCGCTCTTTCAAAACCGGATGCAAAAGCGCTTTATGAGCAACCACTACATGCGCTCTGCCCAGGAATTCTTACAGGAGAAGATTGCGAAGGATACCGTGATTTACGACGAGTTGACGGTGGAAAACCGCGGAAGCGAAAAGCACGAGCGCCCCTCCATCCGGGAGGAGCACAGAGCCATTTACCCCCAGGCGCCCCGGGCCACCCTTATCACCAACGGGGAGTTGACGGATATTCTCACCGACACGGGAGCCGGCTGGCTTGCCCTGGGCGAAACCGACCTGACCCGGCGCAGCACCGACCTGCTGCGGCGGGCCCAGGGGGTGTTTGTCCTGGTGCGGATGAACGGCACCACCCTCTGCGCCACTCCCGCTCCCTATTTCGACGAGAAGGCCGCCTACCGGGTGGAACATCAAGAGCGGAGCGTCACCTACTACGCCGAGAAAAAGGAAGTGGAGGTGGGGGTCCGCTGCATGATGCACCCCACCATCAGCTGCGAGCAGCGTCAGATTGTGGTGAAGAACAATTCCTCCCGCAAGCAGATGGCGCAGCTGTTTATCTATTTGGAGCCCACTTTGAGCAACCACCGGGATTACAGCGCCCACCCCGCCTACTCAAAGCTCTTTGTTTCGGCAAAATACGACGAGGAGGCAAGGATCCTTACCTTCCTGCGCCGGGACAAGGACGGCACCCGCTCGGTCTACCTGACGGTGGGGCTGCTGCAGCAGTCCACGGAATTTGCCTTTGAAACCCACCGGGAAGCGCTGATGCCGGCGCCCGGCGGCTTTGAGCACCTCAAACACTTTTATAAAAAGAAACTGTCCGGCAGCGGCGCCAACAGCGAGCTGGGAATTCCCGACGCCTGCTGCGCCCTGCAGTTGGATCTCCACGTCCCGGCGGGGGGGCAGCAGCAGGTCACCTTGCTGCTCTGCGCTTCCCGCACCGAGGCCGAGGGGGTCAATTCCATCATCGCCATGCGCAAGCAGGGCCTGCTGGACGAAAAAACCGCCGCCACCTCCCCTCTGCTGGGAGATTCCCTGGAGGGAAGGCTGGGCAGCGGCATTCTGGGGCAGATTCTCTTTCCACAGCGCAACAACCAGGAGGCAAAGCTGCGCAACCAGCTGGGGCAGAGCGGTCTTTGGCCGGCGGGGATTTCGGGGGATTATCCCATCGCCCTGTTCCGGCTGGAGGAAGGCGACGGGCAGGATACTCCTCCCGGTTTGGAAATTCCCGGAGAACCCGATTCCCAACTGCAGGACAGTCTGGACGCCCGCCTTGCCGCTCTGGACAGTTATTTAAAGCTCCACGCCAGCCTGCGCAGCGTGGGGGTGATTTTCGATTTGGTTATCCTCTACGACAAAGCCGACACCCGTCAGGAGCTGGAGGAGAGGGTGCGGAAAAACAGCGTCCAGGGGATTTTGGGCAGCCGGGGCGGGGTTTTCCTGCTCCACACGCCGGTGACCACCCCCGAGCTTCTCACCCTGTTGGACGCGGTGGCCCGCCATGTGTTCCCCGCCGAACCAGCCCTGGACGGGGAGAAGCCTTTCCTCCCGGCGGAGGTGCTCCCGCTGGCGCCTCACCCGCTGCCGGAGCATCCCCAGCTTGGGGTGCACGGCGGCGTGTTTGCCGACGGCCGCTTCTACGTGGACAAAACTTCCCCCCTGCCTTGGAGCCACATTCTCTCCAATGCCACCTTTGGAACATTGGTTTCGGACAACGCGCTGGGATATACCTGGGCCTTTAACGCCCGCGAAAACAAGCTGACCCCATGGTACAACGACATCGCCACCGACAACACCGGCGAGATGCTGCTGCTCTCCCAGGGCGGTCGAATTTACAACCTGATCCAGGGGGCCAGAGCTTCCTTTTCTCCCCGGGACGCCCGGTGGCAGGGGCGCAACTCCACCATCGAAAGCACGGTGGAGGTGACGGTTCCGGAGAAAGGGATGGTCAAGCAAATTAAAATCACCCTGCAAAACCGCATCGACACGCCCCAAAAGTTGCGCCTTGCCTATTACACCGAGCCGGTGCTGGGGGTGGACCGGGACAGCTGCGGCTCCATCGCCGCCAGGGAGGAGCAGGGGGTTCTGCTTCTGCGCAACGTCTGGAACACCATCGTGCCCTGCTGGATGGCGCTGGCGGCCCCAGGGCAGAAGGTGCGGTACACCACCAGACGGTCCGCCTTTCTGGCGGGGGACTGGAGCGGGGAGGAAACGGGGCCCCAGGCGGACCCCTGCGCCGCCGCCATTGTCAGTCTGGAACTGGCGGGGCGGGAGGAAATAACCGTCACCTTCCTGCTGGCCTGCGGCCGAACCAAAGATAGCGCCATAGCCATGACCACCCTGCCTTTGAAGGACAGCTACCGCTCCAAACATTCCCTGAAGCTTCACAGCGAATTTCCGGCGCTGGACAACTTTGTCAACGGATTTTTGCCCCATCAGATTCTGGCCTGCCGCATCCGGGGCCGCACCGCCTTTTATCAGTGCGGCGGCGCCTACGGCTTCCGGGATCAGCTGCAGGACGCCATGGCCTATCAGTTGCTGGACCCGGAGGTTTTGCGCCGGCAGATTCTTCGCTGCTGCTCTGTCCAGTTTGAGGAAGGGGACGTCCTCCACTGGTGGCATCCCCTTCCTCGGCTGAAACACGGAAACGGGGGACTGAGAGGGGTGCGCACCCGCTTTTCCGACGACTTGCTCTGGCTGCCCCTGGCGGTGGCGGAATATGTGGAAAAAACCGGGGACGAGGCCCTGCTGGATGTGGAGGTCCACTATCTTTCCGCGCCGGAGCTTGCTCCGGGCCAGCAGGAGCATTACCTTTCCCCCAGGCGCTCCGCCCTGCGGGAAAGCGTCTTTGCCCACTGCATCAAAGCCCTGGAGCGGGGACACAATTTAGGGGAAAACGGTTTACCCCTCATCGGCTGCGGCGACTGGAACGACGGCTTTTCCATGGTGGGGGCCAAGGGAAAGGGCCGCAGCGTGTGGCTGGCTCTGTTTTTGATTCTGGTGATGGAAAAGTTCGCTCCCCTTTGCCGTCAAAAAGGACGGGAGGACCTGGAAGCCCTCTACCGACAACGGGCTGAGGCTTTGCGCCGCGCCGTGGAGGAGCACTGCTGGGACGGCGAGTGGTATGTTCGGGCTTTTTACGACAACGGCGAGCCCATGGGCAGCCGAAACAACCAGGAGTGTTCCATCGATTTGCTGCCCCAGAGCTTTGCGGTGGCGGCAAACCTGCCCAACCGGGAGCGCATCGCCCAAGGGTTGAGCGCGGCGTGGGAGCGTTTGGTGGACCCCAAGCTGCGGCTGGTGCGGCTGTTTACCGAGGCTTTCCGCCATTCGGAGCAGCAGCCCGGGTATATCAAGGCCTACCCCCGGGGTATTCGGGAAAACGGCGGCCAGTACACCCATTCGGCGGTGTGGTTTGCTCTGGCCCTTCTCCACTTTGGCCGCCGGGAGGAAGGCTGGCAGATTCTTGAAATGCTCAACCCCGTGGACCGTTCCGGCTACCGAAGCCTGGCGGAAATCTACAAGCTGGAGCCTTATTATATTGCCGCCGACATCTACACCAACCCCGCGGTGCCCGGACGAGGCGGCTGGAGCATCTACACCGGGGCGGCGGCATGGTATTTCCGCGTTATCTTTGAAGAACTGCTGGGCTTGACCTTGAGGGGAAACTTTCTCTATGTCACACCCCGCCTGTCCTCCGCCTGGAACCGGGCGGAGCTTCTGGCCCAAGTTCGGGGAACCAAACTTACCCTCCGCTATGAGCGGGGAGAGGAACCCGGCCTTTACGTGGACGGCCGCAAGGTGGAGAAAATTCCATTGGACGGAGGTGAATACACTGTTCGAGTGGTGTTTGTGTAAAAAGTCTGGCAAACCTTTCCTCCCTGTGCTATAATCAAATTTTATAAGGAGTGAGCATATGAGCCAGACATGTGTCCGCACATCGATTGGGATGGGGATTCATCTCACCACCATCTCCGACCCCAAATTCAAACACAATCTGCTTTCCATTAATTTTGTTCTTCCGCTGGACCGGGACCGGGCCTCGGACAACGCGGTGGTTCCCCATATTTTGCGGATGGGTTGCCGGAATTTTCCGGATATTACCTCCCTCAACACAAGGCTGCAGGAGCTGTACGGCGCCAATTTGGACGCCAGCGTCTACAAGTTTGGGGGATACCAGGTGCTGGAGCTTTCCATCCGGGGGGTGGACAACCGTTACGCCCTGGAGAAGGAGGACATCACCGCCCAGTGCGCCCAGCTCCTCGCCCAAATTGTCTTGGACCCCAAGCTGGATGGCAACGGACTGTTTTACGAAACCGACACCGCCCTGCAGCGCCGGTTTATTCAGGACGCCATCGAGGCGGAAATCAACGAAAAGCGCAGCTACGCCATCTCCCAATGCCTGCAAACCATGTGTCAGGGAGAGCCGGTCGCGGTGAAAACCTACGGATATCCGGAAACCGCCGCCGCCATCACGCCGGCTTCCGCCACCGCCGCCTACCGCAACATGTTAAAGAACGCTCCCATTGAAATTGTCTTTACCGGAGCGGGAGACGCCCAGGCGGCGGGAAAGATTCTGGCGGACGCCTTCGCCGGGCTGGAACGCACCCCCTTTGCCTACCAGCCGGTGAAGTTGGGGCCCGCCCCCGCCTCGGTGCGGGAAAAAACCGAGGAGATGGAGATAGCCCAGGGTAAGCTGGTGCTGGGCCTGCGCTGCCAGGGGTTGGAAACTCCCCGGCAGATTGGGGCGGCGCGCCTCTTTTCCGCCCTTTACGGCGGCACGCCCTTCTCCAAGCTGTTCCGCAATGTGCGGGAAAAGCTCAGCCTGTGCTATTACTGCGCCTCCCGGTTTGATTCCGCCACCCATTTGATGCTGGTGGACAGTGGCATCGAAATGGCGAACAAGAATAAGGCCCAGGACGAGATTCTCCACCAGTTGGAGTGCGTAAAGAACGGCGACTTTACAGACCAGGAGATAGCCGAAACCAAACTGCTGATGCGCAGTTCCCTTATTACCACCACCGATTCCCCCTCCGCTACCGAGGGATGGTACATGGCCCAGATTTTGCGGGGGCAGATGGTATCTCCCCAGGAGGACGCCGACCTTTTGGATACCATCACCCGGGAGGAAATTATCAAAGCCGCCAACGCGGCCCGGCTGGACACCATTTACTTCCTGAAAGGAAAGGAGGAGGCGCAATGAAGGAAATCATTCGCTCGCAGCGCCTGGGGGAGCAGTATCAAAAAATTCTGCACCCTTCGGGGCTGACCATTCTGCTCTACCCTATGGAGGGCTTTAAAAGCGCCTACGCCCTTTTTGCCACCAATTACGGCTCGGTGGACGCGTCCTTCAAGACCGACAAGGACGAGGATTTCGTCACGGTGCCGGCGGGCATCGCCCACTTCTTGGAGCACAAGCTGTTCGAAAGCGAGGACGGCGACGCCTTTGAGCGCTACGCCAAAACCGGCGCCAACGCCAACGCCTTCACCTCCTTTGACAAAACCGCCTACCTCTTTTCCTGCACCGACCACTTTAAGGAAAGCATTGAGATTTTGCTGGACTTTGTCACCCACCCCTACTTCACTCCCCAGACGGTGAAAAAGGAGCAGGGAATCATCGGGCAGGAAATCCGCATGTACGACGACAACCCCGACTGGCGGGTGTACTTTAACCTGCTGGGGGCGCTGTACCATGTCAACCCGGTGCGGATTGACATTGCCGGCACGGTGGAGTCCATCGCCCAAATTGATGCCGACTTGCTCTACCGCTGCTATCACACCTTCTACAACCTCCACAACATGACTTTGGCGGTGGCGGGCAACTTTGACCCCGACGTGGTACTGGATGCCGCCGACCGGATTTTGAAGCCCGCTCCCAAGCAGGAGCTGACGCGCAAGGTGGCCGACGAGCCGGACACCGTCCGCACCACCCTGGTGGAGCAGACGCTGCCGGTGGCCATTCCCCTCTTCCAAATTGGGTTTAAAGGCAAAGCCGGAAAAACCGAGCGGGAAAACCTCTGGGGCAAAATTGCCGACGAGGTGTTGCTGGAAATCATCGCCGGCGATTCCACCCCCCTCTACCGCCGGCTGCTGGAGGCGGAGCTCATCAACCAGACCTTTGAAGGGGAGGCCATGGCCAACCGGGATTATTCCCTCACCTTCTATTCCGGCGAATCCAGGGACCCCAAGCGGGTGCGGGACGAAATTGCCACCGAAATTCTTCGCCTGCGCAGCGAGGGAATCGACCCGCAGCTCTTTGACCGGGTGAAGAAGGCGGTTTACGGCCGCTACCTGGGGGCATACGGCAGGCCGGAGGCTCTGGCGGGGCTGATGGTAACCGCCCAGTTCGCCGACGCGGATGCCTACGAAATTTTGGAGATGCTGGCTTCCCTGACGTTGGACCAGCTCAACGAGCGCCTGCCGGTCAGCTTTGACGTGGAGCGCTGCGCCCTTTCCATCGTTCGCAGCTGACCGTCCGCCTGGACGAAAAGGAGGAGATTCTATGGTTGAACTGGTGAAGTTTCCGGGGCTGGGGTTTGCCGTTGAGCTGAACCGGGTGGCCTTTACCGTATTGGGCCGGCCCATCTATTGGTATGGCATTTTGTTTGGGCTCAGCTTTATTGCGGCATCTCTGTATATCATCAAACGGGTAAAGGAATTTGGACTGGACGCCGACCGAGTGATTGACGTGCTGTTGGGTACGGTCATCGGGGGTTTGGTCGGCGCCCGGGCCTACTACGTTGCGTTTTCATGGGATACATACCGGGGGGATCTCATGAAAATCATCAACGTGCGGGAAGGTGGCCTTGCCCTGTACGGAGGCGTCATCGGCGCCGCTCTGGCGGGGTATCTCATGTGCCGCCTGCGCAAGGTGAAGTTTATCCCCCTGTGCGATTTGTTCTTCAGCGCCCTGCCCCTGGGTCAGGCCATCGGGCGCTGGGGCAACTTTGTCAACGTGGAGGCCTACGGCTGCAACACCACCGCTCCCTGGGGAATGACCAGCGACTCCATTGTCCGGTATCTGGAATGGAAAAAGGATGAGCTGGCCGCCGTCGGTGTCATGGTAGACCCCACCATGCCGGTTCACCCCACCTTCTTCTATGAATCGGTCTGGTGCCTGGTGGGCTTTCTCCTGCTGGCCATATTTACCAAACGCCGCCGGTACGACGGGCAGCTTACCCTGCTTTACTTGAGCTGGTACGGACTGGGCCGCTTCTTCATCGAAGGGCTGCGCACCGATTCCCTGATGTTGGGTTCGCTGCGGGTGTCTCAAGCCTTAGCCGCCCTTTGCGTGATTGTTTCGGTGTCCCTTTTGGCTTACTTCCACCGGAAAATCAAGGCGGCGGGCGACCCCGAGTTTATGAAGCTCTATGTCAACACCGAGGAAGGGCAGGCCATTGTGGCTGGCACCTTCTACAAAAAGGATGAGGAAAATTTGGTTGCGGAAGCCGACCAACCCGCCGAAGCTGCCGGAGAGGAAACCCCATCCGAGGAAGTCGCATCGGAAACCCCTCCGACAGAGGAAACGGCCACCGAGGGGGAATCCACATCGGAAGATTCGCCGGCTGTGGAAGACGAATCCGAAGAACCGGCCGATGCCGGAACCGGCGCGGAAGACGGCGACACCAAAGCGTAGAATGCGTTTTCCAGAAAGAGCGCTCGCGGTTTTTCTGCCAAAGGAATGTAAATCTCTGCGCTTTCGTTGACTTTTTTGCTTGAATCCCATATACTATTATTCGTTGTAAATAAAAGCCCCCCTGTCCCACCAACAGGTGCAGCGGGGGCTTAAAAGGGTGTTTGGGGGCTTTGCTTCCAGCTCCCGCAGAGACGGAGGACAACATATGAGAAAAGTGGGAAAACCAGTTTTTTTCGTTGTTGTGTCGTTGATTGCCTTGTTGATTATTCTGAGCTTTGTGGGAATTCACTGGCAGTACGGCGATATCACAACGACCTACATCAAGGGGGCCAAGGATATCCGCTGGGGCATTGATATCCGCGGCGGTGTAGACGTCACCTTCTCTCCGCCGGAAGGGTACGATGCTTCTCCCGAGGACATCAGCAAAGCACAGGCGATTATCGAAACCCGCCTGATCAACCTGAACATCACCGACTATGAAATCTACCCCGACATGGAGCGGGATAGAATTATTGTCCGGTTCCCCTGGAAGTCCGACGAAGCGGACTTCAACCCCGAGAAGGCCATTCGGGAGCTGGGAGATACCGCCATGCTCACCTTCCGGGAAGGGGCCGAGGTGGATGCAAACGGCAAGCCTACCGGCGTGACCGAAAACATCATCCTCACCGGCGACGACGTGGAAAGCGCCGAATATGTGTATGGAACCCTGACCGAAAACGGGCCTCCCAAGCACTTCGTATCCCTGAAGTTTAAGGATTCCGGCAAACAGGCCTTTGCCGACGCCACCGAACGGCTGATGGGCTCCCAGATTTCCATCTGGATGGACGACGAGATGATTTCCGCCCCTCGGGTCAACGCCCACATCACCGACGGACAAGCCGTCATCGAAGGGCAGTTTACCGCGGCTTCCGCCGCCGAGCTGGCCCGCAAGATTCAGGGCGGCGCCCTGCCCTTTAAACTGACCACCGAAAACTACAGCACCATTTCTCCCTCTTTGGGCGAAGGCGCCAAAAACGCCATGGTGCTGGCCGGTGTGATTGCCTATCTGTTGGTCGGCGCTTATATGATTTGGCAGTATCGCCTGCCGGGAATGGTTGCCTGCATTAGTCTGGCGGGGCAAATTGGGCTGATGATTGCCGCCATTACCGGATTCTTCGGATTTGTGCCTTCCTTTACCCTGACCCTGCCGGGTATTGCGGGTATTATCCTTTCCATCGGCTTTGGTGTGGACGCCAGCGTCATCACCGCCGAGCGAATCAAAGAGGAAATGGCCATTGGTAAAACCATCGACGGCGCCATTGTGGCCGGATACAGCCGTGCCTTTACCGCCATTTTCGACGGCAACATCACCGTTATCATTGTCTCCCTTATTCTGATGGGGTCCTTTGGCCCGCCCAACAGTATTCTTGCAAAAGCTTTAAAGCCTGTCTTCTTTATGTTTGGGCCTACCACGGCCGGAGCCATCTATTCCTTTGGCTACACTTTGCTGGTGGGTGTGGTGGCAAACTTCATCATGGGCATTTTTGCCGCCCGGTTGATGCTGCGCTCTCTCTGCCGGTTCCGCCCCTTCCGCAAGGCTTGGCTGTATGGAGGTGAAAAGTGATGAAAAACATTCCGTTCATGGGTCTTTCCAAACGCTTTTTCACCATTTCACTGGTTATTATTGCAGTGATTTTGCTGGCATCGCTGGTGCTAGGGGTGGAGCTGGACGTCCAATTTAAGGGCGGTTCCATCATCAGCTACTCCTACGAGGGAGATTTGGACAAAGACGCCTTTGCCGGCGCCGCACGGGAATTGACCGGAGCCAATCTTTCCATTCAGGCCAGCACCGACATTGCCACCGGGCGGAACACCATGGTTCTCACCATGCCGGGCACCAAAAGCCTGACCGGTGAGGAAATGGCCGCAGTCACCGAAGGCTTGCGGGAACGCTTCCCCAACAACAATCTCAGCACACTTTCCATCAACAACGTCAACGCCACCATGGGCGCCGAGTTTTTGGCCAAATGCTTGACCGCCGTCGCCGTGGCCTCCCTGTTGATGGTGATTTATGTGGCCTTCCGTTTCCGCCGCATTGGCGGCTGGTCGGCCGGCGTCATGGGTGTGGTTGCCCTGATCCACGACGTTATTGTGGTGTACGGCGTGTTTGTGCTTCTGCGCATTCCCCTCAACGGCAACTTTATTGCGGTTGTGCTCACCATTTTGGGCTACTCCCTCAACGACACCATCGTGATTTATGACCGCATCCGGGAAAACAAGAAGCTGCTGGGCGACAAAATGTCCCTGTCCGATTTGGTGGACCTGTCCATCAACCAAAGTTTCCGCCGCACTTTGAACACCACCATTACCACGGTTCTTGCCATGGTGGTGGTCACCGTGGTTGCGTTCCTCTACAACGTGGAGAGCATTATCACCTTCTCCGGTCCCATGATTCTGGGACTTATTTCCGGTGTTTACTCCTCCATCTGTATTGCCGGACCTCTCTGGGTGCGGTGGCGCAACTACCGGGACGCCAGAGCGTAAGTTCTTCATTCGCAATAAACGCCCGCGGATTTTCCGCGGGCGTTTTTGTATATCCATTCATCAAAAGGCGCCCCGCAGGATTCCTTGGAATCAGCGGGGCGCCAACAAATAAGGAGGATTTTTGCATTCTAAGCCAAAGCCTGGGCGGTCTTTTTCAGGGTTTCCATATCCTCCACCTGATAAACCGCAAGGCTGCGGCAATTTTTTTTGGCCAAAGTGGAGGCGGTCCGTTTGGGGCCGAATTCCACGCAACATTCCACCCCGTCGGCCACCATGGCGGCAATTTGGCGAGAAAACTGGACTGGACTTACCATATGTTGGGCAAAATATTCGGAGAAGTTTTCCGGTACCAGCTTTTCCCCCGTCAGGTTGGAGTAAAAATCCCACTGCGGCGGCCGGTAAGCGATGTCCTGCACCAGCAGCTTAAACTGAAATGCCGCCTGCTCCATCATGGGGGTGTGGAAGGCGCTGCTCACCCCAAGGCGGGAGGTTTTGGCTCCGGCTTCTTCCAGCTCCCGAGCGGCGGCAAGGCAGTTGGCGGCATCCCCCGAAATCACCGTCTGGCCGGGATGATTGTAGTTGACCGCCCAAACGTTGGGATAACGGCTGCAGACCTTTTCCACCGTTTGCGGGTCGCTGCCCAAAATGGCGACCATGGCCCCCGGCGCGCTGTTGGCCGCCTCCTCCATCACCTTGGAACGGTCGGCGATGATGCGAAAGCCGTCCTCCATGGAAAAGCAGCCGGCACAGCACAGGGCAGCATACTCCCCTAAAGAGTGACCGGCGGTGGCGTCGGGCAAAGGGAGATGTTCCCGGGCGGCGGCAAAGGCGGCAAGGGAGTGGGTGAAGATGACCGGCTGGGCCAGTCGGGTTTGGGCCAGCTCCTCCTCGGAGCGTTGCTCCGAAGCTTTTGCCACGTCAAACCCTAAAATGTCCCCAGCGCACTCGTACACCAGCCGAGCGGCGTAACTTTCCATTCGCAGGCTCTTTCCCATACCGGGATACTGCGAACCTTGACCTCCAAACAGAGCGGCGATTTTCAATGTGGCAACCCCTTTCGCAGAATTTTCAAAAAACGCTCTTGACAAAGCAGTCGACTGCGGATATTCTAAGAAATAACAACTGTTACATTAACAACTGTTACATTTTGACTTCATTATAGCGCAAGAACACAAATTTGTACAGAGGCGGGCGTGAATTTTTTGGGTATTACAATTTTGGGAACCGGCCGTTATCTGCCGGACTATGTTGCCTCCAATCGCGAATACGAAACCTTTCTGGATACCTCCGACGAGTGGATTGTCACCCGCACCGGCATGAGGGAGCGGCGGATTGCGCTGGATACCCCTGTCTGGAAGATGGGGGAACTGGCTGCCCGGCAGGCTCTGGAAGCGGCCGGTGTCACCCCCGATGAAATTGACCTCATTCTCTGCACCACGGTGACGGCGGATTACCGCTATCCCAGCGCAGCCTGCCTCATACAGGGGGGGCTGGGGGCGGGACGTGCCTTTGCCATGGACGTGGCGGCCGCCTGCACCGGTTCGGTTTACGCCCTGGACTTGGCGCGGCGGTATCTGGAAACAGGAGATGTGGACACCGTTTTGCTGGTCAGCACCGAAGCTCTTTCCCAGGCCACCGACTACACCGACCGGGGCTCCGCCATCTTGTTTGGAGACGGCGCGGCGGCGGCGGTTCTGCAAAAGGGAGAAGGGCTGTTTGCCTCAGCTCTGTTCAGCGAACCCGACCTCAATCGGCACCTCTACTGCCCCCTTCCCCGGCAGGCCCTTCCCTTTGGCGGGGGCATTCCGGCAAGGGAGGAAAAGGCTCTGACATTTATGAACGGCCGGGAGGTTTACAAATTTGCGGTGCGGGTCATGCCCGCCGCCGCCCGGGCCGCCTGCGAAAAAGCGGGAATTGCCGTGGAGGAGCTGGACCTTATCATCCCCCACCAGGCCAACCTGCGGATAATCGAAACGGCGGCCAAAGCGTTACAAATCCCTATGGAGAAAATCTGCGTCAACATTCAAAAATATGGCAATACTTCCAGTGCCAGTATTATGCTCTGCCTGGACGAAGTCATTCGGGAAGGGCGCATCGCCCCCAAAGACCGAATCTGTTTGGTGGGATTCGGGGCGGGGTTTACCTACGGCGCCGTGGTGCTGGAGTATCAAAACAAGCCATAAACACTACCAGGAATAGGCGGAATGTGTTATGAAGACAAGAATTACGCAACTGTTGGGAATTCAGGCCCCCATTTTGCAGGGGGGAATGGCGTGGGTGGCCAACGGGTATTTGGCGGCGGCCGTTTCCAACGGCGGGGGCCTTGGCATCATCGGCTCCGGCAGCATGCAGGTCGACCATCTGCGCAAGGAAATCCGTTTGGTCAAATCCCTCACCGACAAGCCTTTCGGGGTGAACCTCATCATGCTCAACCCGGCGGTGGCCGATTTGGCTCAGCTCTGCATTGACGAGAAGGTGCCGGTCATCACAACGGGGGCGGGAAACCCCGGGCCTTACATTCCCGCCTGGAAGCAGGCCGGCTGCAAGGTGATTCCCGTGGTGCCCAGCGTGGCGCTGGCCCTGCGGATGCAGCGGGCGGGCGCAGACGCCGTGGTGGCGGAGGGCACCGAAGCGGGAGGACATATTGGGGAGACCACCACCTTTTGCCTCATTCCCCAGATTGCCGACGCCATCGATATCCCCCTCATTGCGGCGGGGGGAATCGCCGACGGCAGAGGGATGGCGGCGGCTTTCCTGCTGGGGGCCGACGCCGTCCAGATGGGCACCGCCTTTATCTGCTCGGAGGAGTGCACCGTCCACCCCACCTACAAAAAGTTGGTGCTGGAGGCCGGGGACACCGATACGGTGGTGACCGGGCGCATCCTGGGGCATCCTGCCAGGAGCCTTAAGACCCGGTTTATGCGCCGGATGATGCAGATGGAAAAGGAGCTGCATTCCACCGACGAAATGGAGCAGGCGTTGCTCGGCTCCCTGCGCAAGGCGGTTCTGGAGGGGGATTTGGACCAGGGCAGCTTTATGGCAGGGCAATCCGCCGGCCTGGTGCGGGAGATTCGGCCCGCCGCGAAGATTATCGCCGATGTGTTAAAGCAGGCGGAAGAGCTGTGCGCAAACTTTTCCCGCCATTTGGAGGAAAGGGGGATTACCCTTGCATAACACCGCGCTGATTACGGGAGCTTCCTCTGGCATTGGGGCCGCCATTGCCCTTGGGCTGGCAAAGCAGGGATACCACATTGCGGTTGGGTGCCACAGCTCCTCCTCGGTGGAGCGGGGAGGTCGAGTGGTGGCGGAGAGCTGCCGAAAGCTTGGGGTAAGCGCCGAATGCTTTGTGGCGGATGTCTCCGACTTTTCGGGCTGCGTCTTTCTGGTGAAGGAAGTGGCGGAGCGCTTCGGCGGCATCGACGTGCTGGTCAACTGCGCCGGCGTCACCCGGGACGGTCCCATCGCCCGCATGAGCGAGGAGCATTTTGATGAGGTTCTCAATGTCAATTTGAAGGGAGCCTTCAACACTATCCGCCATGTGACCCCTTTGATGATGAAGCGGCGCGGCGGCGCCATTGTCAACATCTCCTCGGTGGTGGGGCTGACGGGCAACCGGGGGCAGGCAAACTACGCCGCCTCCAAGGCGGGGCTCATTGGCCTCACCAAATCGGTGGCCCGGGAGTTGGGTTCCCGAGGTATTACCTGCAACGCGGTGGCGCCGGGGTATATCGAAACCGCCATGACCGACGCCATGCCGGAAAAGGCAAAGGAAGCCATCCTTTCCACCATTGTGTTGGGCCGGCCTGGAACCCCCGAAGAAGTGGCCGACGCCGTGGTGTTTCTGGTGAAAAACCGCTACGTCACTGGCCAGGTGCTGGTGGTGGACGGCGGCATGGCCATATAACAGGCTAGAATCACGAAAAAGGAGTGTCGGCCTTGAGACGAGTTGTGATTACGGGAATGGGTGCGGTCACCTCCTGCGGCATGGGGGTGGAGCCCCTTTGGAAGCGGGTGGTGGAAGGCCGCCACGGCTTTTGCGCCATTACCAGCTTTGACACCAGTGACTTTGCGGTCAAATACGCCGCCGAAATTTCCAACTGGGACCCGGCGGCCGCAGGACTCAATAAAAAAGAAGCTCGCCGCATGGACCGGTTCAGCCAGTTCGCCATGGCGGCCGCTAATCTGGCCATAGAGCGGGCGGGGAATTTTGCCGCCGACCTGGACCCCTTCCGCATAGGGGTGCTGGTTTCCAGCGGAATCGGAGGGTTCCACTCCTTTGAAGAGGAAAAGGAAAAGGTAATGGCAAAAGGGGTAGAAAGGGTCAGCGTCTTTTTTATCCCCATGATGATTCCCAACATGGCGGGTGGGCTCATCGCCATCCAGCACGGCTTTCAGGGGGAAAACTACTGCCCCGTGTCCGCCTGCGCTTCCAGCGCCCATGCCATTGGGGAGGCCTTCCGCAAGATTAAATACGGGTATTTGGACGCCTGCGTCACCGGCGGCGCGGAAGCCGCCATCACCAAGTTCGCCCTGGCGGGATTTTACAACATGGGGGCCCTGGCGGTGGGAGACGACCCCACCCGGCTGTCCGTCCCCTTTGACAAGGAGCGGAAAGGCTTTGTGATGGGAGAGGGCGCCGCCGTTTTGGTGCTGGAGGAGCTGGAACACGCCAGGCGCCGGGGCGCGGAAATCGTCGCCGAAGTGGTGGGCTACGGCGCCACCGACGACGCCTACCACATCACCGGTCCCGACCCCCAGGGTCTGGGCGCCGCCAAAGCCATGGAACTAGCCATGAAGGAAGCCGGTTTTGACCAGGTGGACTACATCAACGCCCACGGTACTTCCACCGAAGCCAACGACAAAATCGAAACCCTCGCCATCAAAACGGCGTTGGGGGAGGAAGCTGCCCGCAAGGTGGCCGTCTCCTCCACCAAAGGGGTGACCGGCCACATGCTGGGAGCCGCCGGCGCCGTCGAGGCCATCCTGACGGCTCTGGCCCTGAAAGAAGGCGTCATTCCCCCCACGGCGGGATATCAAATCCCCGATGAGGAATGTGATTTGGATTACGTTGCCGAAGGGGCAAGGAAACAAGACATCCGGCGGGCTCTTTCCAACTCGTTGGGGTTTGGGGGCCACAACGCCACCATAGCGTTGCAAAAATACCAGGGATGAAGGGATGGAGGCACCTGTGAAAGATATGGAACTGAATATGCAGGACATTAAAGATTTAATGTCCGCCATGCACAAAAACAAAATCTCTGCCCTGAAACTGGAGCAGGGGAACTTCCGGCTGGAGCTGGAAGGCTGCCGGGCCGAACAGGTGGCGGTGACCGCCGTGGCTTCCGCCTCCGCCACCGCCGCGGCTCCCCAGGAAAAGGAGGAAGAATGCCCCCAATTCAAAGGCACGGTGGTCCGCTCCCCCATTGTGGGCACCTTTTACGCCGCCCCCGCTCCCGGAAAGGAGCCTTTTGTCAAGGTGGGCAGCAGGGTGAAGAAAGGGGACACCCTGTTTATCATTGAATCCATGAAGCTGATGAACGAAGTTCCCGCCGAACAGGACGGCGTGGTGACCCAAATCCTGGTGGAAAACGCCCAGCCTGTGGAGTACGGGCAGCCCATCCTTTGCTTGGAATGATAGGAGGTTCCACGATGGTATTGCTGGATAAGGAACGCATTAAGGAAATCATCCCCCACCGGGAGCCCTTTCTCCTCATCGACGAAGTCATCGCCCTGGAGCCGGGGAAAAAGTGCATCGCCCGCACCTATCTCAAAGAGGACGACTTTTGGGTTCCGGGTCACTTCCCCGGGTACGCGGTGACGCCGGGGGTGCTGATGATTGAAATGCTGGCTCAAACGGGGGCGGTCTGCGTCGGCTCCCTGCCGGAATATCAGGGCAAAACTGCCCTGTTTGCAAAAATCGACAAAGCCAAGTTTCGCCGCCCGGTGCTGCCCGGCGAAGTGCTGACGCTGGAAGTGGAGCTGGTTCGCCTGAAAGCCCAGGCGGGGGTGGGGCGGGGCTACGCCCATGTGGACGGGCAGACGGCGGTGACCGCCGAGCTGACCTTTGCTTTTCAGAAATAGAGGAATATAATCCCTTTGTGTGGAATAAGTAGTAGGAGCCGCTATGTTTAACAAGGTATTGATTGCCAACCGAGGCGAAATTGCCGTACGCGTCATCCGCGCTTGCCGGGAGCTGGGCCTGCGGACAGTGGCGGTCTGCTCCGAGGCGGACCGCTCCGCCCTTCACGCCCAAATTGCGGACGAGACCATCTGCATCGGTCCTGCCCCCAGCAAGGACAGCTATTTGCATATCCCCTCCATCCTTTCCGCCTGCGAGCTGACGGGTGCTCAGGCGGTTCATCCCGGCTACGGCTTTTTGAGCGAAAACGCCGCCTTTGCCCGCCAGTGCCAGCGCTGCAACATCACCTTTGTGGGGCCTTCCCCCGAAGCCATCGAGCGGATGGGGGACAAAGCCAGAGCCAAGCAGACCATGGCGGAGGCGGGGGTACCGGTGATTCCCGGCTCCGACGGGCCCATCTCCTCGGTGGAAGAAGGCCAGGCTCTGGCAAAGGAAATCGGCTTTCCTCTGTTGGTAAAGGCCTGCGCCGGAGGGGGTGGCCGGGGCATCCGCCTGGTGGAAAAGCCCGCCCAGCTGGAAGAAGCCATCCTGCAGGCCCGGCAGGAGGCGGAAAGCTATTTCGGCAACCCCTGCGTCTATCTGGAAAAGTTTTTGCAAAACCCCCGCCACGTGGAGGTGCAGATTCTGGCCGACGCTTACGGCAACACCATCCACTTAGGCGAGCGGGACTGCTCTTTGCAGCGTCGCAACCAGAAGATGTTGGAGGAATGCCCCTCCCCATCTCCCCTGATGACGCCAAAGTTGCGGGAGGAAATGGGCAGGGCGGCGGTTCAGGCTGCCCGGGCGGTGGGTTACCGGGGAGCGGGAACCGTTGAATTTTTGCTGGACGGGCAGGGCAACTTCTATTTTATGGAGATGAACACCCGCATCCAGGTGGAGCACCCCGTCACCGAGGTGACGACGGGGGTGGATTTGGTCAAGTGGCAGCTTCTCATCGCCATGGGCAGGGAGCTGACCATTTCGCAGCAAGATGTCAAAATCCTGGGCCACGCCATCGAGTGCCGCATCAACGCCGAATGCCCGGAGGAGCATTTTCGCCCCTGCCCGGGGACCCTGCGGGCTCTGCTGATGCCGGGAGGGCCCGGCATTCGGGTAGACACCGCCATCTATGCCGGCTATACCATTCCTCCCTATTACGACAGTATGATGGCAAAGCTCATCGCCTTTGCCCCCACCCGGCAGGAGGCCATCGCCAAAATGCGCTGGGCGCTGGCGGAGTTTGTGGTGGACGGCGTGGACACCAACATCGATTTTCAGCTGGGGATTCTGCACAACCCGGAATTTGAAGCCGGGGATTACCACATTGGAACCTTGAGCCGATGGATGGAAGAAACACAAACCTGCTAGCCCAACGGTTTTGGCGGCGAGCTGACAACCTGGCTTCAAGGAGGGAACGCGATTGCTGGAAGAGCTGTTTCATAAAGTAAAATCCCGGGTGACGGTTAACAACACCCCCGACGCCGACGCCCACATCTCCATCCCCCGGGATATCATGTTTAAATGCCCCCGCTGCCAGAAGGCGGAGTTTATGGACCATTTTGAGCAGGTTGGGAAGGTTTGCCCCCACTGCGGCTACCACGCCCGCCTTCGAGCATCCGAGCGGCTGGAAATCACAGTGGATGAGGACAGTTTTGTGGAGCTGGACGGGAACCTGAGAAGTTTAAACCCCATTCAGTTTCCCGGATATGAAGAAAAAATCGCAAAGCTGCAAAAGGAAACGGGCCTTACCGAAGCCATCGTCACCGGCACCTGCACCATTCAGGGGGAGCGCTGCGTCATCGGGGTGATGGATTCCCACTTTATGATGGCGTCCATGGGCAGCGTGGTGGGGGAAAAAATCACAAGAGCCTTTGAGTACGCCCAGGAACATAAGCTGCCGGTGGTGCTCTTTACCGCTTCGGGAGGCGCCCGCATGCAGGAGGGGATTGTCTCCCTTATGCAGATGGCCAAAACCGCCGGGGCGGTGGCCAACCATTCCGCCGCAGGGCTGCTGTATATCAGCGTCCTCACCGACCCCACCACCGGAGGGGTGGCCGCCAGCTTTGCCTCTCTGGGGGATATTGTGCTGGCGGAGCCCAAGGTGCTTATCGGCTTTGCCGGCAGGCGGGTGATTGAGGACACCATCCGCCAGCGGCTTCCCGACGAATTTCAGTCGGCGGAGTTTTTTCTGCAGCACGGTTTTGTGGACCGCATTGTGGAGCGTTCCCAAATGAGGGACACCCTTGGCAAACTGCTGCGGCTGCACCGCAGAGAGGAGGGAGGGGATTGAGCAAGCAGGCAACGGCATGGGAATGCATAGAGATGATTCGCCAAAAAAACCGGCCCACCGCCGCCGATTACATCCCCATGATTTTTGAGGACTTCGTCGAGCTGCACGGGGACCGGTGCTACGGCGACGACGCCGCCATTCTGGGGGGCATCGCCAAATTCGACCGCAGGCCGGTGACGGTGATTGCCCACCTGAAAGGCAGAAACCTGGAGGAAAACAAAAAGAGCAACTTCGCCATGCCCCATCCCGAAGGGTACCGCAAGGCCCTGCGGCTGATGAAGCAGGCGGAAAAATTCGGCCGCCCCGTCATCTGCCTGGTGGACACTCCCGGAGCCTTTTGCGGCATCCAGGCGGAGGAGCGGGGCCAGCACGAGGCCATCGCCAAAAATTTAATGGAGATGATGCAGTTAAAAGTCCCCGTCATCTCCATCGTGCTGGGGGAAGGAGGCAGCGGCGGGGCACTTGCGCTTGCGGTCTGCGACCATCTGGCCATGATGCAGAACGCCGTCTACTCGGTCATTTCTCCCAGAGGGTTTGCCAGCATTCTGTGGAAGGACGCCTCCAGGGAGAAGGAGGCCGCCAACCTGATCCGCATCACCGCAAAGGACCTGGTGGAGCTTGGAGTGTGCGACGGCGTGATTGCGGAACCCCCCGGCGGGGCCCACAAAAACCCTCAACTGGCCGCGGAAGCCATTGGAAACTACCTGGGTCAGATCCTTCCAAAATTAATTGCAAAACCTATTGATAAATTATTGCAAACAAGGTATATTAAGTTTCGTAAGATTGGAGTCTTCCAAGAGTGAAGACCACTGATTCATCAATCGAAAGGGTGCTTTTAGGTGGTATTTGAGAAAGTAAGAGAAATTTTGGCAGACCAATTGGATCTGGATGAAGGGTCCATTACCATGGACAGCTTCATTGTGGAAGATTTGGGAGCCGACTCTCTGGACGTGGTGGACATCGTCATGCGTCTGGAAGAAGAATTCGACATCGAAGTTCCCGACGAGGAAATTGAGAACATGAAGACGGTTGGCGACATTGTCCATTTCCTGGAGTCCATGGAATAATCTACTTTCCCATTGCACATTGCAGCGGATAAAATTCACCGCCGCAGTGTCGCTCATAATCAAAAGCCAATCGTTTTGGATGAATTCCGAGATTCGACGGCTATTTCCATGGCCTGTTCATCGGCTTTCATCTTGACAAAAGGCGCTGCAGTGCGTATAATATGTTTTGTGTTTCTGCCAGTCGGGCAGAAAAATTCAGAACCATGCGGCTTCATGCAGGAACCGTGTTTGTGCGATGGGCCTGCATGAAGCCTTGTGCGCCGTTTGGGAGAAGCCGGTCATGCGTATTAACATTCTAGCCTTGGGCCCGGAGGAACAGCCAGTTCCCTTTGCCGGAACCGTGGATTTGAGCGATATGGTCCGGTGGGGAGAAGCACCCTTTCCCGAACCGGTGAAGGTATCGGGAACTGCATGCCGCAAGCATGGACAAACCCTGGTGGAGCTCAAAGCGGAGTATGCCGTGCACGCCACCTGTGCCCGTTGTTTGCAGCCGGTAGTCCAGCATAAGGCAGCTGAATTTTCGTATGTGGTGGTGGAGCATCTGGAGCAGGATAGCCCGGACAACTGGGTGGAAGCTCCGGGAGGCATACTCGATGTGGACGCCCTGGTAGGGGAAGAGCTTTTTCTTAACCTGGACGCCTCCATTCTCTGCCGGAAAGATTGCAAGGGCCTTTGCCCCGTCTGCGGAGCCGACCGCAATCAAACTGATTGCGGCTGCGACGCCAAAAAAGTTGTTGACCCGCGCTTTGCGGCGCTTTCCAAGCTCTTAGACGACAAGGAAGATAATCAATAAGTTCCATTTTGAAACGAAGGAGGTGCCCAAGGTGGCAGTACCCAAGAGAAAACACAGCCAGGCGCGCAAAAACAAGAGAAGGTCCAATGTTTGGAAGCTGAGCGCGCCCGCTCTTTCCAAATGCACCCAGTGCGGAGCTCTCAAAACCCCTCATCGGGTTTGTTCTAGTTGCGGTTATTACAATGGTCGTCAGGTCATTGTGAAGGAAGCCTAGTACGCGATGCTCCCAGAGGTGGACGGGATTCGTCCACCTCTTGATAGGAAATAACTATGAGGGGTATTTGATACCCCTCATGTTCTCTTGTTTGAAACAAAACAAAATGACAAAAGCCCTGCCGGTTGCGGCCAAAGTGGCGGGGATAAGGGAAACAGCCGACTTTCTTACTTTTTGGAAAAGCGGTGTGCCCATTTGCAGTGGGAGAGGTGGATGCTTTGTATTCCACCTCTGTTTTTGTATTTTGCAAAGATTGGAGGCCAAGGGATGGGTGTTCTCATCTCCGGGGTAGAACCCGGCAGCCCGGCGGCCCGGGCGGGCATTCAGCCCGGACAGATTCTGGAGCGGATTGACGGGCAGGAAATTCAGGATGTGCTGGACTACCGATTTTATATGACCAACGCAGCCCCCACTCTGGAGCTGGTGGACGGACAGGGGGTGCACCATCGGCTGACGGTGCGAAAAGAAGAGTACGAGGATTTGGGTCTGGTGTTCGACACCTACCTGATGGACAGGCAGCGCCGATGCAGAAACCGCTGCATCTTCTGCTTCATCGACCAGCTTCCCAAGGGGCTGCGGGATTCCCTTTACTTTAAGGACGACGACGCTAGGATGTCCTTCCTCTTTGGCAACTACGTCACCCTCACCAACCTCACCGAGCGGGAAATTGACCGGATATTGAACATGCACATCAGCCCCATCAACATTTCGGTCCACACCACCGACCCGGACCTGCGGGTCCAAATGATGGGAAATCCCCGGGCGGGAGAGGTTCTGGGGTGGCTGCCACGGCTGGCCCAGGGCGGCATTCGCCTCAACACCCAGCTGGTGCTCTGCCCCGGCATCAACGACGGCAAAGCGCTGGAAAAAAGCCTTGCCGATTTGACAGCCCTCGCCCCTCAAATGCAGAGCGTGGCAGTGGTGCCGGTGGGCTTGACGGCGTACCGGGAGGGCCTTGCCCCCCTGCGCCCCTTTACCCCGCAGGAGGCCGCCGACGTCATCGATTTGGTGAATTCTTATGGTGAGCAGATGCTTAGGCTCCACGGGGAGCGCATCTGCTACGCCGCCGACGAATTTTATCTGTTGGCAGGACGGGAAATTCCCCCCGCCGAGTTTTACGGAGCCTTTGACCAATTGGAAAACGGCGTGGGCCTTTGGAGCCTGCTTCGGGACGAGTTTTACCAGGCCCTTGAAGAAAGGCCTTCCCGCCCGGTGAGCCGAAGAGTCGCCGTCGCCACCGGAGTGGCGGCCTTTCCCCTGTTGCGGGAGCTGACCGAGGCTGCCTGCCAGCAATTCCCCGGCCTTGCGGTGCAGGTGGAGGCGGTGGAAAACCGCTTCTTCGGTCCCCGCATTCAGGTGGCGGGGTTGGTGGCGGGAGGAGACTTGCTGGACACCCTGAAAGAAAAGCTGCAGCCCGGAGCGGATGCACTCCTGATTCCTCAGGTGATGCTCCGTTTTGAGGGAGACCTGTTTTTGGACGATGTGAGCCTTACCCAGGTGGAGGAAACGCTGGGCCTTCCGGTGATTCCGGTGCCCAACCGGGGAGAAGCGCTTTTGGACGCTTTGTTGGGAGAATAGAGTGGACAGTTCCCCGCGGGCTGTGTTATCCTTCTATAGGAAAGAATAGGTTGCGAAAAAGGAGGGGAAGGGGATGAATCTTCGCTCCATGCGGTGGCGGCGCTGGATTATGGCGCTGCTGACGCTGGTTGTGGTGGGAATTTATGTGGCCCGTCTGATGAGCATTCAAATCATCAACGCCGACCAGTACAAAAAGATTCTGGACGGGAGCTATATCAGCACCCAGGTGGTCAAGGCCACCCGGGGCGAGATTGTGGACCGCAACGGAAAGCCCCTGACCGTCAACCGGATGGGATACGACATCATCATTGACAAGGCCTGGCTGCCCACCGGCTCCCAAAACGAGATTTTGCTGCGGCTGATGAATCTCTGTGAGGAACTGGGGGAAGAGTGGACCGACAACCTTCCCATATCCCAGCAACCGCCCTATACGGTGCTGTCCGGCCGGGAGCAGGCCATGGACAAGCTGCGGAGCTTTTTGGGGATTCAAAGCTATGCCACGGCGGAAGACGCCATGTATCAGCTGGTCAAGCGGTACAAACTGGAGGATTTTGACCCGATTGACCAGCGGAAAATTGCCGGCGTGCGGTACGAAATGGAGCAGCGGGGCTTTGCCTTCAACGTCCCCTACACCTTTGCCACCGATATTTCTATCGAGTCGGTGGTCCACATCAAGGAGCGCAGCTATGAGCTGGCGGGGGTTGAGGTGGTGGAAAACGCCATCCGCGAGTACGTGGACGGCACCATCGCCCCCCACATTCTCGGAACGGTAGGGCCCATCTACCGGGAAGAATACCCCGAGCTGAAGGAAAAAGGCTACGCCATGGACGACATCGTGGGCAAGGAAGGGGTCGAAAAGGCCTTTGAAAGCGTGCTGCGGGGCGTCAACGGAAAGCGGGAAATCCACCTGGAAAGCGGCAACGTGGTCATTAAAGACGTGGAAAGCCAGCCCCCCATTCCCGGCAATACGGTGGTGTTGTCCCTGGACGCCGACCTGCAGCGGAAGGTGCAGCAGGCGTTGGAAAATCAGATCAAATACCTGCAGGAAAACGAGCCGGAGGGAGAGGGCAAGGAGGCGGATGCCGGCGCCGCCGTGGTGCTGGATGTCAAAACCGGAGAAGTGCTGGCCATGGCCACCTATCCCTCCTACAATTTAACCACCTACCGCCAGGATTTTGCCAGTTTGCTGTCCGACCCAAGGATCCCCCTGGTCAACCGGGCGCTGCAGGGGGAATACGCCCCCGGCTCCACCTTTAAGCCCAACACAGCTCTTGCCGCCCTGCGTGCCGGCGTCATCGACAAATCCACCATTGTCAACTGTCAGCAAAGCTATTTGGTGGGCAACCACTTCTTTACCTGTTTGAGCTATCATGGGCCCACCAATGTGATTTGGGCTCTGACCCGTTCCTGTAACATCTATTTTTACGACGTCAGCCGGCGGATTGGCATTGACGCCATCGATTCCATGGCCAAACAGATGGGGCTGGGAGAGCCTACCGGCATCGAGCTCCCCGAAAAGACGGGGGTGCGCTCCAATCCCACCACCAAGCTGCAGAAGGTGAAGGAACAGTGGTACGAAGGCGATTTGGTGCAAACTGCCATCGGCCAGCTTTACAACCAGTTTACTCCCCTGCAGCTGGCAAACTACGCCGCCACCATCGCCAACCGGGGCAAGCGGATGAAGGTGACCGTCGTCCACGAAATTCGGGATTACTCCATGCAGAATGTGGTGCAGTCCAATCAGCCTCAGGTGGTTCAGGTGGTGGACGCTCCCCAGGAAGCCTTTGAAACAGTCATTGAGGGCATGGTGGCCGCCTCCCGCCCAGGAGGCACGGCTGCCGCCACCTTTGGCTATTACCCCATTGACGTGGCCTCCAAAACCGGTACGCCGGAAACGGCCAGCCTGCCCAACTCCACCTTTATTGCCTTTGCCCCCGCCCAGGACCCCCAAATTGCGGTGGCGGTGGTGATTGAAAAGGGCTGGCATGGCTACACCGGCGCGCCGGTGGCCAAGGCAGCCTTTGACGCCTACTTCGGCTACGACCAGAAAGCACCCGAGCCTGCCGAATCCCCAGAAGCAGGCGCGGCAGAGAATCAGCAGGAAGGCAATTTGGAGGGAGAGGCTCCTTCCACCCCGCAGGAAACAACTGTGGAAACCTCGGCCGGATGACAGGAAGGAGAAGAAAGATGAAATTTCTCATTCCCGCTTTAACTGCGCTTTTGGCGATGTTTCTGGCCGGTTGCGCCTCCTCCAGCATCGGCATCATAGGCGGCGCCGATGGGCCCACATCCATTTTTGTGTCCGCCCCTTTGGTCCGATGGGTTCCCATCCTCCTTATTGTGCTGGTCATTTTGGTGGCGGGGTTGGTGTTGTTGATTCAGCGCAAATAGCTATAAGAAAAAGGGCTCCGTTGTCGGAGCCCTTTTTGTCCTTATCGGGGAAGCACCAGATTTTCCAACGGGCGGCCCTGCTCCAGGGCGCAGATGTTTTCCAGAGTCACCATGGCGATGGCCTGCATGGCCTCCCGGGTGAAGAAGGCCTGATGGGAGGTGACCAGCACGTTGGGAAGGGTCAGCAGGCGGGAAAGCTCCTCGTCCCGGATAATTTCTCCCGACTTGTCCTCAAAAAAGTAGTCGCTTTCCTCCTCGTACACATCCAGCCCAGCGCCGCCGATGTGGCCGTCAATCAGCCCTTCCAGCAGCGCTTCGGTGTCGATGAGGGCGCCCCGGGAGGTGTTGATGATGACCACTCCCTTTTTCATCTGCCGGACCCTTTGCTTGTTGATGATGTGGAAGGTATCGGGGGTAAGGGGACAGTGGAGGGAAATGATATCGGAGGATGTGATGAGCTGGTCCAAAGGGACAAATTCCAACGGCTGGTCTTTGGGGAAGGGGTCGTAAGCCAGTACCCGCATGCCAAAGCCGGCGGCGATGCGGGCAAAGATGGTGCCGATTTGCCCCGTCCCGATGATGCCGGCAGTTTTTCCGTTCAGGTCAAAGCCCATCAAACCGTTGATGGAAAAGTTGTTGTCCCGAATGCGGTAATAGGCCCGGTGGGTTTTGCGGTTGACCGCCAACAGCAGGGCAGCTGCGTGTTCCGCCACCGCCGAGGGGGAATAATTTGGCACTCTGACTACCGGCAGCCGGGCTTCTGCGGCGGCAGAGATGTCCACGTTGTTGTATCCGGCGCAGCGCAGGGCTATCATCTTGACGCCGCACTTTTTCAGCGTTTGAATGGTTTTGGCGCAGACCTTGTCGTTGACAAAGACGCAGACCACGTCGTACCCTTCCGCCAGCACCGCCGTGTCGGAGTTGAGGCGGTAGTCGTAGTATCGAATTTGATAGCCGTACTCTTTCGAGAGGGGCTCAAACCAGATGGTGTCGTAGGGTTTGGTGTCAAAAAACGCAATTTTCATCCCAATCACCTTTCCTTCCTTACTGCTGTTAGTATGCCGAAAAAAGGAAGAAATAACTCCTTGGCAACACACGAAAAAATATTGACAGTGATGGTATATATCGAGTAAACTAAGGGAGTTTAAAAATCTATTTGGAGGGCCGAGATGCAGCAGATTCTAGGAGCGATGCGCAAAGCCATCGTCGATTACAATATGATTCAGGATGGGGACGGAATAGCGGTGGGAGTCAGCGGCGGAAAGGACTCCCTGGTTCTGCTGTCCGGCCTTGCTCAACTGCGGAAGTTCATTGGCATTGATTACCGGTTGGTTGCCCTCACCATTGACCCCTGCTTCCACGGCAGGCAAACCGATTACACCGCCATCACCGGGCTTTGCGGAAGATTGGGGGTTCCCCATGTCATCCGCCGCAGCCAGCTGGGGGATATTCTGCTGGTAGAGCGGAAGGAAAAAAGCCCCTGCAGCCTTTGCGCCCGGATGCGCCGGGGTATGCTCCACGATATGGCAAAGGAAGAGGGCTGCAACAAGATTGCCCTTGGACACCACCGGGATGACGCGGTGGAGACCTTTTTGATGAACCTGGTGTACGAAGGCAGATTGGGCAGCTTTCAGCCGGTGAGCTATCTTTCCCGCAAGGATTTGACCATGATTCGCCCTTTGTGCCTTGCCACCGAGCGGGACATTACAGCCTGCGCCCGGCGGGAGGGCTTGCCGGTGTTGGCAAAGAACTGCCCCGTGGATGGCGCCACCGTCCGCCAGGAGACCAAGGAGTGGCTGCAGGAGATGGAAAGGGGCAAACTCCCCGACCTATCCAAAAAAATCTTTGGAGCCATGTGCCGCGCCCACCTTTCCGGGTGGTAAACAGGGCGGTAATTCCCGTACATACAAAACAGGCGCCCTATTTGGACGCCTGTTTTTGTTGGAGGCAGGCTTTGCGCAAATACATACCTGTTCTATGAATTCGTCAAAATGGCGGCGACTTAACCGATGAGCTCGTTGCGGTGCAGGGTGTACAGCTTGCGGGAGAGGGGCTTGGGCTTTGGGATGGCGTCCAGATGCTGGACCGGCAGTTTTTGAGTCATGGGTAGTTTCCTTCGCGGAGCCCACAGGAAACCGTCTTTCAAAGGGGACAGGGGGATGGGGGCGCAGACGCAGTTGTACTGATTGGTGACTGAGACGACGTACACTCCACCCAGTTGAGCCGCGTTCCAGGGGCCGGTAAGCACCATGCTGCTGGAGTAATCCCCCGGCCGGATGTACTGGTTGCAGAGGATTATCTGAGCCCCCATGGAGGCGGCGATGCGGGCCACTTCGGGGCGGTAGATATCCACATCCACGCACAGGAAGATGCCGCCCACCTCGGTGGGAAAGACTTGAAGGGTGGTGCTTTTCTTATCCCCCGGACGGAGGGCGTGGTTGTGATAGAGAGCTCTTTGGGCCCCAATTACCTTCCCCTGAGGGTCGATGAGGCACATACAGTGGTATCCCATCAGCACAAACCGTTCCGGCACCAACCATACTCCATAATGCTTGGCGTATTTGCAGCACCGGCTGATATACTCTTTGGTTTCCGGTTCCGCGACAGGTTCCCCGGTTTCGGTTGCAAACATGACAAAATTGCTTCCCCAAGCCGGCGAAGTCCAAGGTTCCCCTACGCTCAAAGAAAGTTCCTTCAATCGACTCCCCCCAGATTCGGCGAATTTTGTCTGAATTTGCCTGTTACTTCCATTATAGCGGCATGGAGGATATTGCGCAAGCAGGGCTTGTCCTGCCAAGGCTTTCAAACGCTGTAAAGTCCATTGACATTATAGCAAAAAGTGAAAGAAAATGCAGAGCTTTTATGGCGAAAAGCCACGAAAAGATTTAAAATAGCTCTGGTATGGGTTGCAGCCAAGATAGCTACATATTACAATGATTTTGGGAATGAAGTTCTCCCACGGCTTTGCCGGAACCGCCTGTTGGCTGATGACTTCTGCCATGGAGCAGCAGTTGTCAGCTTTTTTCTTGAGGAGAGGTGTCGTTTTGAAGCAATCCATTACCTTTTATCGCAATCAGTTGATTTTCTGTTTGGCCGCCGTCCCCCTCGGCGCTGTGGTCGGCGCCATTTGCGCTTTTTTTGGCTCGGTGTTGCTGAAGATTACCGCGTTTCGAAACAGCCATTCCTTTGCCCTCTTGCCGTTTCTGGGTGTGGCGGGTGTCGTGATTGTGTGGTGCTACCAGAAGTTTGGCAAGGAGAGCAACAAAGGAATGTCCCTGCTGTTTGAGGTGCATCAGGAACAGCGCGCATCCATTCCCCTGCGACTGGTCCCCATGTCCATGGGCAGCACCTGGATGACCCACTTATTCGGAGGCAGCGCAGGCCGCGAAGGAGTGGCCGTTCAAATTGGTGGTACCTTGGGCAACTTTATTGGCAATAAAATCAAAGTTTCCGATGGGAATAAAATCCTGATGATTGCGGGGATGGCCGCAGGCTTTGGCGGCTTGTTCCGCATCCCGCTCACGGCCGTGTTCTTTTCGCTGGAGGTGCTGCGCCGCGGAGCCATTGAGTATGCCGCCCTGCTTCCCTCTGTGGTCGCCGCCTTTACCGCGGATTATGTGTCCGGCTTGCTGGAGGGTGAAAAGTTCACCCATTTCATCGGCGGACAAATGACACTGAATTTTGGAGTTGTCGTCAAGCTGATTGTCATGGGCGTTGCGTTTGGGCTGATTGGCATGCTGTTTTCCATCCTGCTCAAAAAGCTGAAAGTCGCATTGTCGGGCTGGATGCAAAACAGTATCCTCCGGATTTTGGCGTGCGGCACCGCCATTGCCGTTCTTTCCATCGCTTGTTTTCAAGGCAGATATTCCGGATTTGGAACCAATCTGGTGGAAGGGGCGTTTTCCGGCGACATTATGCCCTGGGATTTTGCGCTGAAAATCCTCTTTACCACCCTGACGCTGGCAGCCGGCTATTGCGGCGGGGAAGTCATCCCCCTCTGCTCGATTGGAGCGTCGGCGGGATTTGTGCTGGCGGGTGTGCTGGGGTTGCCGGTTGAGTTGTGCGTCGCCCTTGGATATGTCAGCGTTCTGGGAAGCGCCACCAACACCTTCTTCGCGCCGGTATTCATGGGAATCGAGGTGTTTGGCACGAGGTATATTCCCTGGTTCGCCGTCGTAAGTGCCATAGCCTACATATGCAACGGAAAGAAGTCCGTCTATTCCCTTCAAAAATAGTATTAAAATCGCTCCCTCTCGCCTGACGAAAGGGAGCGATTCGCTGTTTCTAATGGCAATGCCGCATTTTCAAGAAAAATTGATACCACATTGGCATTCCAGCGTTTCGGATCATGTAACCATCAGTTTGGGGGTTAACACGATCATCCCATCGGACGAATCATCCATGGAGGAATTTATCCGCAACACGGACAAGGCCTTATATCTGGCAAAGAAACGGCGCAATTGCTCGGCATTTGCTATGCAGCAGTAACATGTGTGAAGCATCGAAATAAATGGGTTTGCATCCGGTATTATACTTGGACATCATAAATACTGTTCTGCACGAACAATGAAACCGATATCCCTTGGTTTACTTTCGAACAACATAAAATCCGCTCCCTTTTCGTCCGACAAAAGACCGAAAAGGGAGCGGATCTTGCTTTGCATCGTTGTTCCAACCCGGTGTATTTAGATTGGAATTCAATGTTGCTCCGCTATTTTGTTTTCGTGCTTAACCACCATTAAGCGTGGTCAACGGTATACATATGGCCGATGAGGTCAAGGACCTTGTTGGAGTAACCCCACTCGTTGTCGTACCAGGAAACCAGCTTGACAAAGTTGGGATTGAGCATGATACCGGCCTTGGCATCGAAGATGGAGGTGCGGGAATCGCCGATGAAGTCGCTGGAAACCACCATGTCCTCGGTGTAGCCCAGGATGCCCTTCAGGGAGCCTTCGCTGGCCTCTTTGATCTTGGCGCAGATTTCCTCATAGGTGGTGGATTTTTCCAGACGGACGGTCAGGTCGACCACGGAAACGTCCAGAGTGGGTACCCGGAAAGCCATACCGGTCAGTTTGCCGGTCAGTTCGGGGATAACCAGAGCGCAGGCTTTGGCGGCGCCGGTGGAGGAGGGAATGATGTTGCCGGCGGCAGCACGTCCACCTCTCCAGTCTTTTTTGGAGGGACCATCCACAGTCTTCTGAGTGGCGGTGGTGGCATGAACGGTAGTCATCAGGCCTTCGACAATGCCGAAGTTGTCGTGGATGACTTTGGCCAAAGGAGCCAAGCAGTTGGTGGTGCAGGAAGCGTTGGAAACAACGGTCATGTCCTTGGTGTACTTGTCGTGGTTGACGCCCATGACGAAGGTGGGAGTTTCCTTGCTCTTAGCGGGAGCGGAAATAACAACCTTCTTGGCGCCGGCCTGCAGGTGCAGTTCCGCCTTTTCCTGAGCGACGAACACACCGGTGGATTCCACTACGTACTCAGCGCCGACTTCAGACCAGGGAATTTCGTTGGGGTTCATTTTGTCAAAAACGCTGATGGAACGGCCGTTGACAATCAGGTTTTTGCCGTCACTGGACACCTCGCCGTTAAACTTGCCGTGCACGGTGTCGTACTTGGTCATATATACCATGTATTCCGGGTCGACAAAAGGATCGTTGATGCCTACGATCTCAAATTTGTCTGGTTGGGACATCGCAGCACGGAAAACCAGCCTACCGATGCGTCCAAATCCGTTAATGCCGACTTTGATTGCCATAATGATACCTCCTTTTGGTTGTACACATACTATTTTATACCAACTTTGGAAAAACTACAAGAAAGGCTTGTTACAAACTTCACGATTCTCCTATCTTGCCCAAATTCGTGCAAAAAAAACACAACTTTTACAGTGTTTCTCACGATTTTCAGAATAAAAACAGGGCAAAACGGGTATTATCATCCTTCCAAAATACAAAAAAGCTGTCGAAAGGATGTTTACACAAAGGTTGGCTTCTTATATAATAAAAAAGAATATAAATACTTGGAAGGGGGGAAGACAGATGTCTGAATACCAGCTGGATTTTATCCGTCGGTGTCAGTCGCTGTTTCACGTTTATCGGAATTTCCCGCTTCCGGTGGTTATTTGTAATTGTCAGTGGAAAGTAAATTTTAGCAACGAATTAGCAAATCGATATTACGAAGGGGCTACTACCACTCAGGGCCTTGCCAATTTATTGGCGGAGTTTGACCGGGACGAGCTGCTGCGTCAGGCAGTGGAAACCGGAAACTGCACCCTGAAGGAGGTGTTGCCCCTTTCCAGTGTCAACCTGAGCATTACACCCATCCTGGAAAACGGCAAGGCCGAAGGGCTTGTTTTGATGTTTATCCGAATGGACAACTACATCGATTCCAAGGTGTACTATCAGGGAACCCGCATGGCCGAGGCGTTGGCCAACGGCATCCGTCAGACGGTGGGGGAGGTTTTTTCCACGCTGGACTGCGTATATCAAAAGGCGGAGCTGATGCGCACCACCTGGATGCAGGAGAGCTTTAACCTGGTGGCTCTGCAGGGATACAACGTGCTGCGCCTGGCCTCCAACCTGACGGAATATTCCCGCTACCAAAGCGGGCTGCTGGACCTTTCCATCGAGGAGATTGACCTGAAAGCCTATCTGGAACAGATTCAAAAGGCGGCGGAACCCATTTCCCGCGCCCTGCAAATTCCCCTGCGCTTCCAGCTGCCCGACGAGCCGCTGTATGTGGCGGTGGATATCGCCCGCCTGGAAGCCGCCTTTTTTAACCTTCTCCACAACGCTTTCTACTATACCAAAGCGGGCAACGAGGTGGAAGTTGCCCTGTCCTCCGATGGGGATGGGGTGCTGCTCCGGGTGTCCGACAAGGGTTTGGGGATTCCGCCGGAGGTGCTGCCCGACGTCACCCGCCCATACTTTGTTTACCAGCATTCCTGTTCGGGGAGCGGCGCCGGCTTGGGGCTTGCCATTGCCCGCCTGATGGCCCACGCCCACGACGGCGACCTGGACATTCGCTCCCAGCCGGGAAAAGGCACCACCGTCACCTTGTCTCTGCCGGTGAGTCGGGGCACCAACACCCTTCGGCTGGAGCAGGAGATGGAACCCCCCGTTATTGCCGACCGATTTGCCCCCATTTACGTGGGCCTTATCTCCGCGGCCTTAAGCCCCAATGGAAATGTATTGTCGGAAGGCAGAAAATAGGGATTCTTACCGCTTGCGCGTTGACTTTTTCCCCGCCGCGGTGCTACACTGTGTAACGGCCATTGAGCCGGTAAAACTTACTGCAACGTCAAAAGAGAGGAAGCCGCTTTGATTTACCGTACCAACAGCCAGACCGAAACTGCACGACTGGCCAAAGAATTCGCCAAATCCCTCAAGCCCGGCGACGTCATCGCCCTGTACGGCGGCTTGGGCGCTGGAAAAACCGCCTTTGTCCGCGGTCTGGCGGAAGGCCTTGGGCTGGACCCCAGGGAAGTGAGCAGCCCCACCTTTGCCCTCATCAACGAGTATCCGGGGCAAAACGTCACCCTCTGCCATTTTGATATGTATCGGGTGGAGGGGGAAGATTCCTTGGAGTCCACCGGTTATTTTGATTACTTAAGCCGGAAAGACTGTATTTTGGCGGTGGAATGGAGCGAGAATATAGAGGAGCATCTTCCTTCCGGGCATATTGCAGTGGTGATTCAAAAGGGAGAACAGGAAAACCAGCGGATCATCGAAATTCAAGAAAGGGTGAACAACCCGTGACCATATTGGCTGTCGACACCTCCTCACAGGCCGCATCCTGTGCCCTTTGGCAGGATGGGGTACTGGCGGGGGAGTTTTTCTGCAACGTGGGTTTAACCCACTCACAAACTGCGATGCCCATGGTGGAAGCTTTGCTCCACATCACGGGCGTCGCCCTTCCCGATGTGGACGTGCTGGCGGTGACCACCGGCCCCGGCTCCTTTACGGGGCTGCGCATCGGCATTGCCAGCGTCAAGGGAATGGCGATGGCTTTGGACAAACCCTGCGCCGGAGTATCCACCCTGGAGGCTTTGGCGGCGGGCGTCCCCGGGTTTGAAGGGTACGTAGCCCCGGTGATGGACGCCCGGCGAAGCCAGGTTTACACCGCTCTGTTTCGCAGCCGCGACGGCGTCCTAGAGCGCCTTTCCCCCGACCAGGCCCGTTCCGTGGAAGAGTTGGGGAAAAGCTTAGCCTCCCTGGACGGCCCTGTGATGCTGGTGGGGGACGGAAGTATCCTCTGCTATCAGGCTCTTAGGAACCTGCCCAACCTGCGGTTGGCGCCGGAAGGGTGCCGCCATCAGCGGGCGGGATGGGTGGCGGCGGTAGCCGCCAGCATGGCGGAACAAAGGAAGCTGGTACCCGCCGACCAACTTGCCCCTATCTATCTGCGGCTCCCTCAGGCGGAGCGGGAGCGGATGGAGCGGGAGCAGCAGGCAAAACTCCGGCAACAATAACCGAAAGGATGATAGAAATATGGTGGCACTGGGAAGCGACCACGGCGGCTACGCCTTAAAAGAAGTTATAAGGAAACATTTGGAGGAAAAAGGAATCGCCTACAAGGACTTTGGCGCCTACAGCGAGGAAAGCTGCGACTATCCCCTGATGGCGCAGGCCCCCTGTCAGGCGGTTCTGGACGGCGAATGCGAACTGGCGCTGCTCTTTTGCGGCACCGGCATCGGCATTTCCATCGCCGCCAACAAAATCAAGGGCATTCGCGCCGCCGTCTGCTCCGACACTTTTTCCGCCCGCATGGCGAGGGCCCACAACAACGCCAACGTTCTGTGCCTGGGCGGACGGGTGGTGGGAGCCGGCCTTGCCGTGGAATTGGTGGACGCCTTTTTGGAAACCAAATTCGAAGGGGAGCGCCACGCCCGCCGGGTAGGTCAACTGGCCGACCTGGACCAAAAGCGGTAACGCAAGGAAGGAACCGGAGGCTCGGCGGCCTGAGAGCTTGCCCTGCAAAGCGGCGGGCTTTCCAGGGCTGCCATGCCGAAGGAAAGGATACCCAACGTTAGCAAGAAAGATCGACGAAGCGGACCTACACGGAAGGAGCAATGGACATGCAAAAACCAGTCATCTTTGACCACCCCCTCATTCAGCACAAACTCTCTCACCTGCGGGACAAAAACACCGGCACCAAAGAATTCCGGGAACTGATTTCCGAAATTTCCGGACTGATGTGCTACGAAGCCACTCGCAACCTTCCCACCGAGGAAGCCGAGGTGGAAACCCCCGTCGGCATCGCCAAGACTCGGGTGCTGTCCGGCCGCAAGCTGGCAGTTGTGCCCATTTTGCGGGCAGGCCTCGGCATGGTGGATGGAATCCTGCAGCTGATTCCCGCCGCTAAAGTGGGGCATATCGGCCTCTACCGGGACCCGGAGACCCATCAGCCGGTGGAGTATTACTGCAAGCTGCCCTCGGACATCAGCGAGCGGGAAGTGTTTGTGGTGGACCCCATGTTGGCCACCGGCGGCTCCGCCGTGGACGCCATTCACCTCATTAAGCAAAGAGGAGCGCAGAGCATTCACTTCCTCTGCATCATTGCCGCTCCCGAAGGCCTGGAACTGCTGACCAAAACCCATCCCGACGTCAACGTGTACTGCGCAGCTCTGGACGAGCGGCTCAACGACCACGCCTATATTGTCCCCGGCCTGGGAGATGCCGGCGACCGGATTTTCGGCACGAAATAAAAGGAGACTGCCATGACGACAGCGCAGCTGATCATCGTAGGAGGAGGACCCGCCGGCTATCGGGCGGCGGAGCGGGCCGCGGCCGCCGGGCTGCAAACCATTCTGGCGGAGCAGCGGGCCTTGGGAGGAGTTTGCCTCAACGAAGGCTGCATCCCCTCCAAGACGCTGCTTCACAGCGCCAAGGTGCTGGAGACGGTAAAGTCCGCCGGAACCTACGGGGTGACGACCGGCGACGCTGCGTTGGACCACGCCAAGGTGCTGGCCCGCAAAAATCGGGTGATCAAGATGCTGACCGGGGGCGTTGCTAAATCTCTGGAACAAGCCGGCGTCACCGTCCTTCAGGCTACTGCCCGGCTGGAAGGAAAACAGGGCGAGAACTTCTTAGTGCGGATTGGGGATGAGCTTTGCGCCGCCCCCCGCATTCTGATCGCCACCGGTTCCGCCCCCGCCATTCCCCCCATTCCGGGGCTGAAAGAGGCGCTGGACAGCGGGTTTGCCATCACCAGCCGAGAGGCCCTTTCCCTGCCCGAAGTGCCGGAAGAGCTGGCGGTTATCGGCGGCGGCGTCGTCGGACTGGAACTTGCCTGCTATTACAAAGCGGCGGGCAGCAAGGTGACGGTGCTGGAGATGCTGCCCCGCATCGCCGCCGGCATGGACTGGGATATTTCCGATATGCTGCTGGCGCAGCTGAAAAAGAAGGGGATTTCCTTCCAGTTAGGCTGCCGAGTGACCCGGGTGGAGGAAGGCTCCCTTACTTATGAGGTGGACGGCAAGGAACAAGTGGTTTCCGCCCGCAAATTGCTGCTGGCCGGCGGACGGGTTCCGGTGACGGAAGGCCTTGGCCTGGAAACGGTGGGGCTTTCCCCCGGCTCCAAAGGGCAACTGGAAACCGACCAGCGGATGCGCACCGCCGTGCCCGGCATCTGGGCGGCGGGGGATGTGAACGGCCGCTCCCTGCTGGCCCACACCGCCTATCGGGAAGCGGAAGTGGCCGTCAACGACATGGTGGGGATTCCCGACGCCATGAGTTACCACGCCATCCCCGCCGTTCTTTACACCAGCCCCGAGGCTGCCGGCATCGGACTCACCGAGCAGGCCGCCCGGGAGCAGGGCATCGACATTCAAACCGCCAGCCTTTCCCTGCGGTATTCCGGCCGTTTTTTGGCGGAAGTCCAGGGCGGAGACGGCATCTGCAAGGTGATTGCCGACGGCAGGGGAGAGCGGCTGCTGGGGGTGCACCTGTTGGGCAGATACGCTTCCGAGCTGATTTCGGGGGTGGCTCCCCTCATGGAGAGCGGCATGAAAATTGCCGACCTTAAAAAAGCAGTCTACGCTCACCCCACCGTGGGCGAGCTGCTGCGGGATACCCTGTTTGCGCTCAAATAGTTCCAACTTTGAAAAGGGGGTGAAGCGGTGCAGACTCCCCAACCTCTCATCACCATAACCGGAACGGTGGAGGATATCATCTACCAAAACGAGGAAACCGGCTACGTAGTGATGGAGCTGGACACCGGCACCGAACTGGTGACGGCGGTGGGGAATATCCCCGGCGTGGCCCCGGGAGAAGAAGTAGCTCTCACCGGGCGCTATGTCAATCACCCCACCTACGGACAACAATTTAAGGCGGAGGTTTGTGAACGGCAGATGCCGGCCACCGCCTCCGCCATTCTCAAATATCTCAGCACCGGGGTCATCAAGGGAATTGGGCCGGTGCTGGCCCGGCGAATGGTCCAGATGTTCGGGGACAAAACCCTGGAAGTCATCGAAAAGGACCCTCAAAAGCTCTCGGAAGTGCCAGGCATCTCCCCCAAAAAAGCCAATCAAATTTACGAGCAGTACCGGCATATTTTCGGCATCCGCACCGCCATGCTGTTTCTGTCCCGGTTCGGGCTGGATGCTGCCACCTCCATCCGCGCCTGGAAGCTGTGGGGGCCTTTGACCCAGCAGGTGGTGGAGGAAAACCCTTATCTTCTCTGCAACGAGACGGTGGAGCTGGACTTTGCACGGGCCGACGCCATCGCCCGGCAGATGGGCTTTTCCCCCACCGACCCCCGCAGATTGAAGGCGGGGCTTTCCCATGTGCTGGCCCACAATTTGCTCAACGGCCACACCTGCCTGCCCCGGGACCGGCTGCTGGAGACCACCGCCGCCCTGCTGGACGCCCAGGGCAACCTGGAGCTGCTGGAGGAAATGCTGGAACAGGCGGTGGAGGAAGGGGAGCTGGTCAGCGATACCTTCGGAGGGCGCAACTACATCTACTTAAGTCGGCTGTATGTGGCGGAAACCTACATCGCCGGCCGGATTACCCTGATGCTGAAAAACACACCATCCCAACTGCGGGATTATTCCGGCGAGATTTTACAGCTGGAGCGTCAGCTTGGCATTCAATACGACCAGCTCCAGAAAAAAGCCATTTCCATGGCCCTCAACAGCAGCGTGTTTATTCTGACGGGAGGCCCCGGCACCGGAAAAACCACCACCTTAAACGCCATCCTCACCCTGCTGGAGCAGCAGGGGGAAAAGGTGGCTCTGGCGGCGCCCACCGGGCGGGCCGCCAAGCGGATGAGCGAGGTGACCGGGCGGGAAGCCTCCACCATTCACCGGCTGCTGGAGGTGGACTACCGGGACCCGGAGACCGGGAAACACCGCTTTAAGCGGGATGAAAAGAACCCCCTGCGCCAGAGCGTGGTGATTCTGGACGAAGTCAGCATGGTGGACACCCCGCTGATGTATTCCCTCATCAAGGCGCTTCGCCTTTCCACCCGGCTGATTTTGGTGGGGGACCCCGACCAGCTGCCGTCGGTGGGGCCGGGAAACCTGCTGCGGGATCTGCTGGCCAGCGACGTCATCCCCGCCGTTCATCTGGGGCGGGTCTTCCGCCAGGCGGAGCAGAGCGCCATCATCCAAAGCGCCCACGCCATTTTGCGGGGAGAGGAACCCGACCTTTCCAGCCGGGACAACGATTTCTTTTTCCTGGAGCGGCACAGCTACGAGCAGACGGCGGAAACGGTGGCGGATTTGTGCGCCCGCCGCCTGCCTCAGGCCTACGGCTTCGACCCCATGTGGGATATTCAGGTTATCGCCCCCTCCCGGGTGGGGGCCATCGGCACCCAGGGGCTCAACCGAATTTTGCAGGAGCGGCTCAACCCCAAAGACCCCGCCAAGGCCCAATTTTTGTTTGGCAACACCCTCTTCCGGGAGGGGGACAAGGTGATGCAGATTAAAAACAACTACGACATCCTCTGGAAAAAGGACGACGGCGAAGAGGGAACCGGCGTCTTTAACGGGGATATCGGGGTCATTGAAATGATCGACCGCCCCAGCCAAACCATTTTGATTCGATACGACGACCGGGTGGCCCAGTACACCACCGACATGGTGGATGAAATTGAACACGCCTACGCCATCACCGTCCACAAAAGCCAGGGCAGCGAGTTCGAAGCGGTCATCATCCCCCTGATGCGCTTTCACCCCAAGCTGTACTACCGCAACATCCTGTACACCGGCGTCACCCGCGCCAAAAAGCTGCTGATTATTTTGGGGGAAAAGGACACCATCGTCCAAACGGTGCGCAACGACCGGAAGGTCAAGCGGTACACCCAGCTTGCCCACCTGCTGCAGCAAGGGGTGTTGGAAGCTGCGGAATGAGAAACCTTTTTGCTGTTTCGTTGCCATTTTTGGATGAGTTTGCTATAATGTACCTGTTGCGCTGGCAAGTGTGGAAAACTCAAAAGTTTGTCGCAGAAACGGCGACGGCCGCGCATAATATTTGCCCTGGTATGGACAATAACAAAGCAGGTTTTGCCCGCTGGTTCTGACGGGCAAGATACCAATGGAAAAGAGGAGTGCCTAAAGTGCCGACAAAAGTGGTAGTAGGGGTACAGTGGGGCGACGAGGGAAAAGGCAAGATTATCGACATCTTGGCTTCCCGCTCGGATGTGGTGGTTCGTTCCCAGGGAGGGAACAACGCCGGCCACACTGTGAATTGCAACGGCGAGGTGTACAAGCTGGCTCTCATGCCTTCGGGAGTGCTTTATCCTCGGGTTCGCTGCCTGATCGGAAGCGGTGTGGTGGTGGACCCCAAGGCCCTTTTGGCCGAAATCGACGGCTTACAGGCCAGGGGAGTGACCTGCGAACATTTGCGGATCGACCCTCGGGCTCATGTGGTCATGCCCTGGCATCGGGTGTTGGACGGATTGAGCGAGGATCAGTTGGGCGATTCCAAAATCGGCACCACCCGCCGTGGAATTGGCCCCTGTTACATGGATAAGGCGGAGCGGACCGGTCTGCGACTCAGCGACCTGTGCAACCCCAAGCTGTTTGCCGAAAAGGTCAAAACGGTGGGGAAGCTGAAAAACGCGGTCATCGAAAAGGTTTACGGCGGCCAGCCTTTGGATTTGGAGGCTATTATTGAGGAATACACCCAATATGGCCGGCGCCTTGCCCCCTATCTGGAAGATGTCTCGGTGGCGGTGTGGAACGCCATTCAGGAGGGCAAGGAGGTCCTCTTTGAAGGGGCACAGGGCACTCTGCTGGATTTGGATTTGGGAACCTATCCTTACGTCACCAGTTCTCACCCTGTTTCCGGCGGCGTCTGCACCGGCGTAGGCATCGGCCCCACGTTGATTGACGAAGTCATCGGTGTTTCCAAGGCCTACACCACCCGGGTGGGAGAAGGCCCCTTCCCCACCGAGCTGTTTGGGGAAGTGGGCGATTTCATCCGAGAGAAGGGCCACGAATACGGCACCAACACCGGGCGCCCTCGCCGGGTCGGCTGGTTTGACGCCGTCATTCTGCGCCACGCGGTGCGGGTCAACGGCCTGACCAGTCTGGCGGTGAACAAGCTGGACACTCTGCAGGGTTTGCCGGTGCTCAAAGTCTGCACGGCCTACCGCAAGGCGGACGGCACCCGCATTACCGACTTTCCTCCCTCCTATGAGGAGTTGGAGGGCTGCACACCGGAATATGTGGAAATGCCAGGCTTTCAGGAGGACATTTCCAACTGCAGGAGCTTTGAGGAGCTGCCGGAAAACTGCAAACAATACATTGCCTTTTTAGAGGAAGTCAGCGGCTGCCCCATTCGTATGGTGGGAGTCGGCCCGGCTCGCAGTCAAAATCTGGAGCGTTAATTTTACTTTATACATTAAAGGAGAGCGTACCATGAACAAGAATCTGCGCAAGGCCGTCATTGCGGGCAACTGGAAGATGAACAAAAATCGGGCCGAAGCCAAGGCTCTGGTGGAGGAGCTGATTCCTAAGGTGAAGGATGCTGGTTGCGATGTGGTTATCTGCACTCCCTTTACCGATCTGGATGTAGCTCTGCAGGCAACCAAAGGCACCAACATCAAAGTGGGTGCTCAAAACTGCCATTGGGCCAAGTCCGGAGCCTTTACCGGTGAAATTTCCGCCGACATGCTGGCCGAGCTGGGAGTAGAATACGTCATCATCGGCCACTCGGAGCGCAGACAGTACTTTGGGGAGACCGATGTCACCGTCAACAAGCGGGTGCGGGCCGCTCTGGACGCCGGCCTGACGGTGATTCTCTGCGTCGGCGAACTGCTGGAGCAGCGGGAACAGGGCATCACCCGGGAGATTTGCGGCATGCAGACTCGGGTGGCGCTGAACGGCGTTTCCAAAGAGGAAATGCAGCGGATTATCATTGCCTACGAGCCTGTTTGGGCCATTGGAACCGGCAAAACCGCCACGGCCGAGCAGGCGGGAGAAGTGTGCGGCTTTATCCGCGGCGTCCTGGCCGAGCTGTATGACAAGGCCACTGCCGATGCCACCACCATCCAGTACGGCGGCAGCATGAACGCTTCCAATGCCGCCGAGCTGCTGGCTCAGCCGGATGTGGACGGTGGACTCATTGGCGGCGCCTCCCTCAAGCCCGCCGACTTTGCCGCTATCGTCGAAGCTGCCAGCAAGTAATTCCACACAAGTGCATTCAAAGCCCTTTGCCATCCCCGATGGCGAAGGGCTTTTTTGTTTGCAAAGATCATTGAAACAACCCTTGAAAAACATTTGAAAATTCCATATAATGACAAATAGTGACAAAATATGGAAAGGTGTGGAGGAAGGACATGAAAAGGATATTGGCAGTTGTTTTAGCGGTGGCCATTTTGTTTTTCCCCTGCAGGGTGTTGGCAAACCAAGATAGCCAAAACCATTACTTTCTCATTTGCGTAAGCGGCGATCGCTACACCGCTTTTCCTGTGGATGATGTTTTGCAAAAGATTTTAAGAAAGCCTACCCTTCTGCTCGCCCATGTGCTTTCCGTGGATCTGGAAACCGTATATGACAGACTGGAAGGAGAGGAAAACCTTGTGCCTGTGGGATTGCTGGTCCATCAACTGGTGCAGGACCTGGAGGGCGGTTCCACGCTGACGGGGCAGTATCCCATCTTGGTCAACGATTCCCACCTGACACTGGCGGGAACGGTGCGTTCCGTTTCTTTCCCGCAGGGACTGTACCTATTGGAGAGTAGCTTTCAGATTCCGGTGGGGGAATCCTCCAACCTTGGGAAAATCGCAGTGAAGGACCAGGTGCTATATGATGCTTATACCACCTCGGGGCTGTTTCGCTTTGTTGGCCAAGGCAACTTTACCCTGCGGGGAAATGCCCCGAAAATTTCACTGCAGCAAAGCGGGGGCACCGACCTCACCGCCCTGATGCAGTCGCTTTCTTCCCTTGTTTGCAGCTATGAGCTGGAGGGAAGCGCCGAATTGCAGAGAAATCTTACTCTCATTTCGGGGCAGAGCTTCAGCTTACATGCTGGCGGGATGCTGCAACTGAAAGAAGGGGCAGAACTTGGCTTGGAGAGCGGTGCACTGCTGGACAACAGAGGAACCGTCGGCGGGCCCATCCGCAACGGGGGACGAATCAACAACGCCGCGGGAGCGGTAATTGGCGGCGGCCACTTCTATAACTTGACCGGCGGCCAGGTGTACAATGCCGGCGTTATTGCCAGTAACCCCATTGTCACCGCGGCGGGCAGCGTCATTGCCAACCTGGAAGGCGGAAGCCTTGCCACCCTCCCCACCGGAGAAGGGGAATATCCCGGCAAAAGCAAGGAAAGCAAGCCAACCCCCGCTCCGCCGGAAAACAACCCGCCGACCCGGGAGCAAAATAACAAACACAATAATGACGGCGATTCCTCCAATGCCGATATGAACCATTCCAACGGCCAACTGCCTGAGGTCGTAGACAAGGCGCAGGTTGCGTTTGCCACCTACACGGCAGTGCAGCAAGCCCAGGAACAGCAAAACCGGCAGGCGGTGCTTCGTCTCATCAACCCCAAGGAACTGACCGCCGAGGTGCTGCAAACCCTTTGGAAGGAAGAACAGCAATTCCCCTTGGTGATTTATAGTTTTTCCCTCGGGGAACGGGGCAGAGGGGTGGACGTGCGTCTTGCCGTCAAGCCATCGGCGTTGCCGGGCCCCTGCGACCTTTCGGCCTCCACCTTCAGCCGGCAGGCTGCAAACACCCGGGAACTATTCCGGCGCCATTTTGGAGGAGACTATCGGGTGGTCAGCCTGGGCTATCAGGGGGATTTTGCCCGGCCCATTGAGGTGGCGGCCAAACTGGACCTTTCCGAGCTTAATTTGGAAAACCTGTTCTTTTACGCCTATCACCCGGCGTCCAACACCTACCGGGAAATTGAGCGCCCCCAGCACTGGGTGGACAGCCGAGGCTTCCTCCACTTTTACACCCCTTGGGGCGGCGATTTGCTGGTGACCAATACCCGCCTGCCCTGACCTAAAATCCAAAAGATACATAACGGTTTACGTGCCATCTCCTAAAAGAAAAAGAGCTGCCAAACAAGCAGCTCTTTTTCTTCTTACAAAACGCCCAGGGCAACCTCCATCATGGCGGTAAAGCTCTTTTCTCGCTGCTGAGGGGTGGTTTCCTGATGGGACACAAAACTATCGGAAATGGTCAGCAGGCAGGCGGCCTTTTTGCCGGTGACTCTGGCGTTGTGGAACAGGGCAAAGCTCTCCATCTCCACCGCCACGCAGCCCTTGTCCCGATACAGGGCCTGCCAGTAGGGAATGTCGGAGCCTTTGTCCTCCTGATAAAACACGTCGGTGGAGTGAACGGTGCCCTCCTGCAAGGAGTAACCGAGGGCTTTGGCGCTGGCCCGCAGTCTGTCGCAAAGCTCCGGGTCGGGGAGGACGGTGTCCCCCTCAAAGCCGCTTTGCACCCTGGCAAACGAGGACTCGCTCCAGGCGGCGGTGACCAGCAACAGGTCAAAGAGGTCCAGTTTATCGCAATAGGAACCTGCGGAGCCGATGCGGATGATGTTTTCCACCCCGTATTGGGTGAAGAGCTCGTAGGAGTAAATGCCGATGGAGGGCATTCCCATGCCGCTGCCCATCACCGAAACCGGCTTGCCACGATAGGTGCCGGTAAAGCCCAGCATCCCCCGCACCTGGTTAAACTGAACGGGGTTTTCCAAAAAGGTTTCGGCCACAAACTTTGCCCGCAAAGGGTCGCCTGGCATCAAAACGGTTTTGGCAATTTCACCGGGGGCGGCGCTGATATGAGGAGTCGCCACAGAGTCATCTCCTTTTCATTGTGGTATAAGGTTATGATACCATTTGCAACAACAAAACTCAATTAGCTTAGGGCTGCAGGATGGCGCGGCTGAGGGCAATCAGAGCCTCCAGGTCGGGGCAGGTCATCTCGTAGAGGATGCCGTCCTTTTGGAAGGTGAGGAACTGCTCTTCCGGGCGGGTAGCGGTGTAGACAGTCTGCCCGTCAATGTCCACCGGAATCAGCCCCTCGGTGTCGGGAGAATGGGAGGTGCTTTCCAACGTCAACACGATGGGGTCGGAGGAGGCGCTTTCCAAATAATAGACGCTCTTTTCCCCTTCCCGCTCCGCCGAAAGAATGGTCAGATGCTCCGGCAGTGTAAAAGGTAAGGGGATGACCCCATTCCCCTGCTCCGGCAAGGGAGCAGATTCGGCTGGCGAATCTTTCTCAAGAGCGGATTCCGGAAGGGCCTGGGCGTCCAGCCTGTCTTCCTCCGGCTCCGCCAGGGCGAAGGCCTGGTCGTCCGGCAATGCTTCCGGAACTCTTATAATTTCCGCCGCATTCTTTTCCGTGGAAGGGGCGGCGGCATATTGGGATGTGCTCCCCATTCCCATGTTGGACGCACGAGGCAGCAAAATCGCCAGGGCAAGACAGGCGGCCAGTGCTCCCAAAGCTCCCGCCGTTCTGCGGCGCTTGCGGGCCGCCGCCTGTCCCAACACCTTCTGGTCCATACGGGGGTGGAAGGCAAGGGCGGAATCCTGCTCCAGCTCCTTTTGTTCTTCCTGCAGGCTTTTGCCCCAGGCATCCACGTAATCCGAGGCGATTTGCCGGAACAAATCGTCGCTGTGTTGATTAGGCACCGACAAACCCCTCCTTTACCAAAAGGTCGGCCAACTTCTTCTTGGCCCGGTGCAGCCGCACTCCCACCAAATTTTGGCTGATGTTCAGCGCCCGGGCGATTTCTTTGTTGCCCATATCGTAGGCGAATTTTAAAAGAAAGACATGGCGCAGCTCTTCGTCCATCTGGTCCAACAGCCGGTAGGCGCCCCGGACAAACTCCTGGGACAGGGCAAACTGCTCCAGCGCAAAGGAGTCCTCCTGCCCTTCGTCCAACTCCTCCAGATTCTTCTGCTCTCTGGAAAGCATGGTGAGGGCTGCGTTCCGGGTGATGGTGACCAGAAAAGCCGCCGTTCGGCCGGAATCCGGGTCCTCGATTTTGTGCAGGTTTTTGTAAACCCGCAGATAAGCTTCGCTGACGGCATCCTCCGCCAGGGAGTAATCCTGTAAAATGTCGTAAGCCTTTTTAAGACACAGTTTTTTGTACTTTTGGTAAAGATACTCAAACAGGTCCCGTTCCTCCGCAGAGGAAAAGGTCAGTAGAAAGAGCAAAGCGCCACCGCCTTTTCATTAAGTTTAACCTACCATGTGGTCAAAAGATTACAGCTTTAAAATTTTCCCAGCAGATACCGCTTCCAATAATAGAAGATTTTATGCTTGGCCGCCTGCTCCAGGCGGGCGGTCAACTGCCGGTAACATTCCTTCATCTGCTCCCGGTGGGATGGGGTGATTTCCTGCCGGCTGTAGGAGGCAAGGCAAAAGATTTTGGCAAGCTCCCACAGGGGAATGGGGTGCCCGGATGCGGAGAGAGCCTCTTCCACCCGCTGGGCGTAGGTCAACGCCGTTTCCCCCTGCTGAATGGGGTAGCCCAACGCGGACAGAGCTTTGACCATCCGCTCAAACCAGCGGATGACCGCCTCCCGGTTGGAAAGGGCGTCGATGGCCTCCAACTCCTGCCGGTACCGGTTGATGCGATGGCGGCCGTAAAGATACAGCCCGCCGCCCGCCGCCAGAACCGCCAACAATCCCCACAGGAAAGCTCCAATGCCTTTGGAGGATGGCTCGGTTTCGGACTCGTTGGGCTCTTCCGGAAGCTCGGGGAGGGAAGATTCCGGCTCCTCCGGCTCGCTGACGGTGGAAGGCGGGGGCTCTTCCGGCCGAGAGCTTTCGGGCAGGGACTCTTCTTCCGTCTCCTCTTCCGGCTGGGAAGATTCCGGCTCTTCCGGGCCGGTGCCTGCTCCCAACGGCGGGGTGGGGTCGAACTTCACCCAGCCAAAATCGGGGAACCAGGCCTCCACCCAGGCGTGAGCCTGCTGGTTGGTGACGGTGTAGTTGCCGTTTACGTTTTTCTCCCGGGGCAGCACAAATCCCTCCACATAGCGGGTGGGGATGTCGGCGCAGCGCCCCAGCACCGCCATGGCGGTGGCGTAATAGACGCAGTACCCCTCCCGCCCGGTAAAGAGGAAGTAGTCCACAAAATCTTCACCGGCGGGGACGTTTTCCGGGTCCAACGTATAGGGGAATTGGGCTAGGTAATTTTGAATGGCAACCAGCTTGTCGTAGTCGCTGTCCAACACTTGGGTGAGGGAAAGGGCCAGCTCTCTGACCCGCAAGGGCAAGGTGTCCGGCAGGGAAAGGCAGGCGGCCAGCGTCTCGTCTTGGGAATCAACGGCGGTTCTTCCCCCGGAGGAGAGCTCCTGCAACACCCGCCGCATATACGGGTTGGAAAAATTCCAGTCGATGTAGGTCTGGGTGTAGGTGTGTTCCTTCGGCAGGGGCTTATCGCCCAACAGCATTCCGTAATCGTCCATGGAGGGGACAATGTCCTGGATGGCGAGGCTCTGGACAAAAGGAGGGGCAAAGATGGTTTTGGTGCGGGCGTTCCCAGTGATGACGGTAAGCTCCTCCATGGATTGGGCGTAGTAGCGCATAAAGTAAAGCTGATTGTAAACAAGGTCGCCGTAGGCGTTGACGTCGTAAAGGCCGGCCTCTGCCTCTTGTAAAGGAACGTTGCCGTTTCGGCTTTTTTCCCACGAAGAGCCGGTGTAAATGTCATGGGCGCTTCCCGCCAGATAGACCTGGTCCGGCGCCGACACTTCCATCACAAAGTTGTCGTTGGGATGGCGGGGGCCGCCCAGCTTCTTCCCGTCCTCCGACCAGGAGAAAATCTGGTCCGGCATCAGATAGTAAAGCAGATTGTCGGCGGCGCCGGAAATGTCGGGCAATTCCTGCTTTTGCAGGGACTCCACATCGGGTTTGGGGGCGGAGCCCGCCAGCAAAAAGATTCCAGCGCAGACCGGCAGCATGAGAAGGGCCAAAGCGCCCGCCGATTTTTCCCCATACTGGTCCCGCAGCACGGCGATGAGGTTGAGCTGGTGCACCAGCAACACCAGCAAACAGAAAGCCAGAAGGACCAAAGCGTTTTCATCTACCCCCCAGCCCATGTAAAGGGGAACGGCGCACACGCCGGTGGCCAGCAGGGTCAGCGTCAAAAAGCCGGAGCCCACCTGCAGGTTGAGGGCGGCAAGAAGGGTAAGCAGAACGGCCAGCCCTTTGGCAAAGTAGACACTGTATTCCGGCCGGTAGGGAAGCTGATTGACAGCAAACCGGTACAGCTCCCGCACCAGGGCGGAAAGCTCTCTCCACCAGGCGGCTTCAAAATCCTGGCGGTAAAGGGAAAGGACGGCTCCTCCGGCAACGAGAAGCGCAAGCCCCAAGCCGGACAGAAAGGTCCACTTATTCCAAAACAGCACGCTCCAAACCGCCGAACACAAAAAGCAAAGGCGCAGCAGGAACGCGCCGTCCACCTCCAGGATGGTGGCGGAGAGGATGACCCAGGACAGGGCATAGGCGTATACCGCCCCTATGAGAAAGCGGAACAGAGTGTCTGACAGCTTGTTGCGCAGCGACAAAGGGGTACCCCCAAACCAAAATGGATTATAGCGATGCCGGCGGCATTTCCTCCTCCGGCTCCAAAACCACTGGATGAACCTTGGCGCCGTAGGCCTTCAGGCTTTCCAGCAGGTATTCCTTTTCCTCCGTTAAGGGCAGAGCGGGGGAGGAAAAGACATAAAGGGTTAAGTTGTGGTCAAAGGAAATCAGCTCTTTGAGCGCATCGTGGACTTCCTGATCCAGCAGAGCCAGAAAGACAATTAAATTGTAGGGCCCCGATATTTCGGAAACCACGGGGACCACCGACTCCTTTTCCCCAAAGGGGATGGCGGCCAGCAGCTCAAACACCTGGGCGGCGTCGTCCCCCGGGTTGAGGGTGAACTGGTCGCCGTCCTTTCTGCCGTAAATCAAATCGGCGGAAAGTCCGCCCCTCACACAGTGGTCGGCGGCGGCAGCCAGATAGCCCACCATGGCGTCCTCCAACGCGGCGGCGTCCATGGGGGAAAGGGGCAAAGCCCGGGTATCCAGCAGCAGAATGAGACGGTCGGGCTCGTAGGCGTTGAAGTTTTTTACCATCAACTCCCCCCGCTTGGCGGAAAGCTTCCAGTGCACCTTTCGCAGGGAGTCGGAGGTGACGTATTTCCGCACGTCCGCCACCGAGCTGTAGTCCTCCTGAAAGGGGTCGGTGAACATGGCGGTTTTTTGCGGCCCGCCCTGCAGCATCAGCAAAAAGTTTTCGTCGCTTTTGGGATACACCTTCACCGACAGGGCGGCCCTGGGGCGGATGGTCTTGCGGAAAAGGCCGAGAAAGTCCACCACCACCAGCTTTTCCACCCCCAGACTGTAAACCCCTCGGTAGGGAAAGGTTAAGTGGTATTCCCGCTGCAGTTTTCCCCGCGGCAGAAGGGGGAAGAAGAGCTGACTTTCCCCGTAGGCGGCAAGCTCGCCGTTTTTGAGCTGGCACATCACCCTGGGATAAAAGAACCATCCCCGGTTTTTAATGTGCAGAGTGTAGGTGACGGTTTCTCCTTTAAAGATGACGTTCTGCTCCAAACTTTGGTCCACCGCAATGGAGGCGGGAACTAAAAGGATGGTGGCCAGAGCGAGAAGGAACAAAAGCAGCAGGGAATAACACAGGGTAAAGCCCAGGAAACCGTCGCCGTACCCCAACGCCAACAGCAGGGAAAGAATCAGGGAAAAGGCATACAGTAAACGAGATTGTATCATGCAGTTGCACCTTTCGTCCCGGTCGGCCGGTTTTCCAGAGAAGTTTCCCAGACGGCGAATGCCCTCACAGGGGAGGCCTCCAGCCCCTGCAGCTTTAAGGGGGCGGCGCAGAGGGTTACCGGAGTAGGCAGCCCGGTCAAATCGGCGAGGGTTTCCAACAGAATCACATCGGCCTGCAAAAAGATATCGTGAACCTCCCTATGAAGGGTAGCGTGAACCGATGGCGTTTCCACCCCCACCAGCGCAACTCCCTGCTCCACCAGCCAGCAGGCGGCCTTTGGAGAGATGCCGGGGTGCTCCTCGTAAAAGCCGGGGGTTTGATAGCGGGCCGACCAGCCGGTTCGCAGCAGCAGGCCGGGGTAAGACGCAATCAGGTTCTTATAAGGCAGCAGGTCGGATGCTTCCAAATCCCGCAGGGCGGGGGCGTCCAGCACGGCGCAGGGCAGCACAAACCGCTCCAGAGGGGCCTTATCCACCGACGGCGTTTCGGCAACCCGGTGGAGGGGCATGTCGATGTGGGTGCCGGCGTGGGCGCACAGCGAAAACTCAGAGATAAGGTAGCCGTCTCCCGCATGGGTATGGAAGGTCACCGGAGGGTCGCCGGGGTACACCTCCATGCCGGCAAACAGGGGTTGGGTCAAATCCTTAATCTTTAACATTTCATCACCAGCCCTTGGGCAGCACCGGGGCGGAAACCTCCCGCAGCGCCATGGAAACAATGTCCTGTTGGGTGATTTTCTTAAGCTTGCCCTCCTGCCGCAGGACGATGCGGTGGGACAGCACATAGGGCGCCATTTGGATGACGTCGTCGGGCAGGACAAACTCCCGGTGGTTATAGAGGGCCCACGCCTGGGACGCCTTGTAAAGGGCAATGGAGGCGCGGGGGCTGGCTCCCAGAGCCACGTAAGGATTTTCCCGGGTGTGGCGGACCAGGCGGATAATGTAGTCCACCACCCGGCTGTCCACATGCACCTGCTCCACCAACTGCTGCACCGTGACAATGTCCGAACCAGACGCCACCGGTGTCAAAGTCTGCAGAGGATTTTCCCGCCCAAAGCGGGTCACCATCCTCGCCTCCTCCGCGGGGCTTGGGTATCCCAGCGATATCCGCATAAAGAAGCGGTCCATCTGCGCTTCCGGCAGAGGGTAGGTGCCCAGATGCTCCACCGGGTTCTGGGTGGCCAGCACCATAAAGGGGTCCCGGATGCGGTAGGTGGTGCCGTCCACCGTCACCTGCTTTTCCTCCATGGCCTCCAGCAGGGAGCTTTGGGTTTTGGGGGAGGTGCGGTTGATTTCGTCCGCCAGCACAATCTGGCTCAAAATGGCCCCGGGACGGTATTCAAAATCCCCGGTTTTGGGATTGAACACCGAAAAACCGGTGATATCCGCCGGCATGATGTCCGGCGTAAACTGAATCCGCTTAAAGGAGCAGCTCAGGGATTTGGCAAGGGCAAAGGCAAGGCTGGTTTTGCCGACGCCGGGCACGTCCTCGATGAGGATGTGCCCCCGACAGAGCAGGGTGATGAGGGTCAGCTCAATCTCCCGGCGCTTGTCCACAATCACCTTTTCCACATTGGAAATAATTTGTTTGAGCATCAGGTTGTAATCCATAAAATTTTCCTTCCAGCGACAAGAATAGCAATGGTATCTTTCGGATAGGATGCCCGAATTTTCCGGGGTGTATCATGACAGAATCCGACAGGTATGGTGCGTTTCAACCCCGGCAATGATAAATAGCGAGTCAATTTGCCTGGCGGCAAATCTTTCTGTTAAAAGAGTGCCAAAATTGGAAAGGATTGCGGCAATATCCATAGGATTTCGGGGTTTATTATACCACCGGCGCCGCATCCTCTCAAGGCGAACCCAAGAGACGCAAAAGGAGGCTCTTTGCCGCTTTGCTGCGGGGAAATCTCACTTGTAAACAATTTATGAAAGCCCTTGACAAACTTTGGGAATCGTTATAAAATGGTTCTAGCACTCGGAGGTCAAGAGTGCTAACGCCTTACCAATCGCCTGCTGCCGGGCTTTTGACCAGAAAGGGGGGAGCAGCTGGTGAAAGTAAAGTTAAGCGAGCGCAAAAAAGCAATTTTGGCCGCCATTGTGGAAACTTACATCGAAACCGGGGAACCGGTGGGCTCCAAGCTGCTGTCCACCAAGCTGGATTTTCAGGTTTCCCCGGCCACCATCCGCAGCGATATGGCGTGGCTGTTTGAGATGGGATATTTGGAACAGCCCCATACTTCGGCGGGGCGAGTGCCTAGCCACTTGGGTTTTCGGGAGTACATCGACTCCCTGATGCGCTGCAAGCCTCTGACACAGGAGGAGCGCCGGGAAATTGACTCGCTCTTTAATGTGCGCAATCCCGACCCCGACAAGCTGCTGGAAGACGCCGCCGAAGCTCTTTCCGATTACACCAACTGCGCCACTGTCACCTCCAGCATCACTCCCAAAACGGTAAGAATCCGCCGGGTGGAGATGCTTGTAGCGGGGCGAAACACAGTGGTGATTGTGATGATTGCCTCCAACGGCGTGATCCGCAACAAAGTTTGCCGGCTGGATTTTCAGGTCACTGACAAGCTGGTGGACTTTTTCAACAAGTTTGCCAACTCCCGGTTGGAAGGTATGAATATTGCCGCCGTTTCCGCCGGTTACATCAATTCCCTCGCCGTAGTTCTGGGAGAATACTCCCAAATCTTTACCCCTTTGTTGACGGCGGTTTTTGACCTTTGCAAAGAAATCAACGACGGCCAGTATTACCTGAGCGGCGGAGCCAAGCTGCTGGAATACAGCGAGCTGAAGTCGCTGGTGGGCGAACTTCTGGCGCTGCTGGAAAAACGGGATACCTTGCAGTCTCTCTTTACCTTGCAGGGGGATGGTTTCCGGGTGATTATCGGCAAGGAAAACCATTCCATGGAGCTTGCCGATTCCTCGGTGGTGGTGACCCAGTACCGTGTGGGCGGCGAGCCCGCCGGCACCGTGGGGCTCATCGGCCCGGTGCGGATTGATTACGCCAGGATTATTCCCCATCTGGAGTACTTTGCCAAGACCCTTGGAGACCTGCTGACCGAAACCTTTGAACTACACCAATAATATCACAGGAGAGGACAAGGACAAGTGGGAAACGATACTGAAAACAAAACGCCAATACAGGAGCAGGAGGCCGAAACTCCCGTCCGTCAGGAGGTAGAAACCGCCCCGGAGCAGGAGCCTTGCGCGGAGCAGGAAGCAGCGCCGGAAGCGCAGGAGGCCACCCCTGCACCAAACAGTGAACTGGAGCTGCTGCAGGAAAAATACAACGAGCTTCAGGACCAATACCTGCGGCTGTTGGCCGAATATGACAACTACCGAAAGCGCACCCAAAGGGAAAAGGACGAAATTTTCCAGGCGGCCACTGCGGCGGCTCTGCAAAAGATACTCCCCATACAGGACAACTTTGAACGGGCCAGCGCCTTTGAATGTCATACCGAAGAGTTTGCCAAAGGCTACGCCATGATTCAAAAGAGCTTTTCCGATGTTCTCACCTCCTTTGGCGTGGAGGCTTTCGGAGAGGTGGGGGAACCCTTTAATCCGGAACTGCACCACGCCGTGATGCACATTGAGGACGAAACCCTGGGTGAAAACGTCATCGCCCAGGTGCTGCAAAAGGGTTACCGCATGGGAAACCGCATCCTGCGCTACGCCATGGTTCAAACGGCCAACTAGTTAACAACGAATGTTACTTGATGCGATAAATCTTTAGGAGCCATATCTCGATTCAATCAGGAGGAAAACGTTATGGGCAAAATTATAGGCATTGACCTTGGAACAACCAACTCGTGCGTCGCTGTGATGGAAGGCGGCGAAGTTGTTGTAATCCCCAACGCGGAAGGTGCCCGCACCACTCCGTCGGTGGTTGCTTTTAATAAAGATGGTGAGCGCATGGTGGGCCAGGTGGCAAAGCGTCAGGCTGTCACCAACCCCGACCGCACCATCATCAGCATCAAGCGCCACATGGGCAGCGACTATCGCGTGAAAATTGACGACAAGAGCTTTACTCCTCAGCAGATTTCTGCCATGATTCTGCAAAAGCTCAAGGCGGATGCCGAGGCTTATCTGGGCCAGCCCGTCACCGAGGCGGTGATCACCTGCCCCGCCTACTTCACCGACGCCCAGCGTCAGGCCACCAAGGACGCGGGCCGCATCGCCGGACTGGACGTCAAACGGATCATCAACGAGCCCACCGCCGCCGCTCTGGCCTACGGTGTGGACAAAGAGCAGGACCAAAAGATTATGGTATACGACCTGGGCGGCGGTACCTTCGACGTTTCCATCATCGAGATGGGCGACGGCGTCCAGGAAGTACTGGCCACCGCCGGCAACAACCGCCTGGGCGGCGACGACTTCGACGAGCGCATCATCAACTACCTTGCCAACGAGTTTAAGAAGGATACCGGCATCGACCTGCGCAACGACAAGATGGCCATGCAGCGCCTGAAAGAGGCTGCCGAGAAAGCCAAGATTGAGCTTTCCAGCATGACCAGCGCCAACATCAACCTGCCCTTCATTACCGCCGACGCTTCCGGCCCCAAGCATCTGGACATGACCCTGACTCGGGCCAAGTTCAACGAGCTGACCGCCGATTTGGTGGACGCCACCATGGGCCCCGTCCGTCAGGCTTTGAACGACGCCGGACTCACCCCCGCCGATATCAACAAAGTGCTGCTGGTGGGCGGTTCCACCCGTATTCCCGCCGTACAGGAGGCCGTCAAGAAGTTTATGGGCAAAGAGCCCTTTAAGGGCATCAACCCCGACGAGTGCGTTGCCATCGGCGCCGCTATTCAGGGCGGCGTGTTGGGCGGCGACGTCAAGGGCCTGCTCCTGCTGGACGTCACCCCTCTGTCTCTGGGTATCGAAACCCTGGGCGGCGTCTTTACCAAGATTATCGAGCGCAACACCACCATCCCCACCAAGAAGAGCCAGATTTTCTCCACGGCTGCCGACGGTCAGACCTCGGTAGAGGTTCACGTGCTGCAGGGTGAGCGGGAGATGGCTGCCGACAACAAGACTTTGGGCCGCTTCCATCTGGACAACATTCCGCCCGCACCTCGCGGCGTGCCGCAAATCGAAGTCACCTTCGACATCGACGCCAACGGCATCGTCAACGTTTCCGCCAAGGATTTGGGCACCGGAAAAGAGCAGCACATCACTATCACCAGCTCCACCAACATGAGCAAGGATGAAATTGAAAAGGCCGTTCGGGAAGCGGAGCAGTACGCCGCCGAGGACAAAAAGCGCCGCGAAGCTGCCGAAACCCGCAACAACGCCGACCAGGCCGTCTTCCAGGTGGAAAAGCTGATTGCTGATTCCGGTGACAAGCTGTCCGAAGGCGACAAGCAGCGCCTGAACGAGAAGAAAGACGCCCTGAAGGAATCCCTCAAGGGAAGCGACATCGACCGCATTAAGAAGGACATGGAAGAACTCCAGAAGGTTCTGTACGAGGTTTCCGGCAAGCTGTATCAATCTCAGAGCGCCGGACAGTCTCAGGACAATCCCGGTTCCTCCGGCAGCACCGGTGGAAACGACGATGGAGTGGTAGACGCCGAATACAGGGAAGTTGACAACAACTAAAAAACCCTTTATGATGGAACAAGCCACGCCGGGCAGATCAAGCTGTCCGGCGTGGTTCGTGCGAAACCTTCTCGCCAATCCCGCATAGAATTGGTGATGACAGCAAAAGGGGCGCATTTTTGCAGTCCTGTTAACGTTACTGCCGGGCGAAGGGAGATGAGAGCCTTGCTCTTCCTGCCTCTGTGTTGCAACCGGAGAGTGACGCAATCGCAACCCGTGTGCCGGTTGGATGCCGGCGCCTAGTTACTACGAGAGATGGTGGTAAAATTTGCCAGATAAGAGAGACTATTATGAAGTTCTAGGTGTGTCGAAGAATGCGTCGGAAGACGAAATCAAAAAGGCATACCGAAGGCTTGCAAAGCAATACCACCCGGACCTGAATCCCAACGATAAAACGGCTGAAGCGAAGTTCAAGGAAATCGGCGAGGCGTACGAGGTTCTCTCCGACCCGCAAAAGAGAAGCCGGTACGACCAGTTCGGCCATGCGGGGGTTGACCCCAGCTATGGAGCCGGAGGGTCGGGCTTTGGTGGGTTCTCCGGAGGCTTTGGTTTCGAGGACCTGGGCGATATTTTCGAAAGCTTTTTTGGCAGCGGGTTTGGCGGTTCCACCCGCACCCGCAACCCCAACGCGCCCATCAAAGGTGCCGATATTCGCTTTAGCATGCCCCTGGACTTTATGGAGGCCGTCAAAGGTGCCAAAAAGACCATAACCATTTCCCGCCTGCAAACCTGCAGCTCCTGCCGAGGCACGGGGACGGACGAGGGCACCAGCCCCGAAACCTGCCCCGAGTGCGGCGGTTCCGGCCAAATCAAGGTGAGCCAGCGTACCCCCTTCGGCCTGGTGCAGTCCACCAGAGCCTGCTCCCGCTGCGGAGGCAAGGGCACCATCATCACCCATCCCTGCAAAACCTGCTCCGGCAAGGGCAGGGTAAGGGTCAACAAAACCCTGGAAGTGAGCGTGCCCGCCGGCATTGACGACGGCCAGAGCTTTGTGCTGCGGGGCGAGGGCGACCACGGCCTGAACAACGGCCCGCCCGGAGATTGCGTGGTGACGGTCAATGTCCGGCCCGACCCCATCTTCCAGCGGGACGGCTTCGATATCTGGTGCGAAATCCCCCTGACCTACGCGCAGGCTGCCTTGGGAGATGACATTGTGGTCCCCACCATAGACGGCAAGGTGAGCTACCATGTTCCCGAAGGCACGCAGCCCGGCGTGGTATTCCGCCTGCGGAATAAGGGTGTTCCCTATATCAACGGGAGAGGCCGGGGCGACCAATATGTCCGAGTATTGCTGGAGGTTCCCCGCAACCTGACCAACAAGCAAAAAGAGGCCCTGAGGAACTTCGACAGTTTGATGAGCGATAAAAATTACGAAAAGCGCAAGAGCTTCTTTGATAAAATTAAAAATGCCATGGGCATCTGATTGCAATGGAAAAGAACGCTGGGAATATTTCCCTGCGTCCTTTTTTGTACCTTCCATGGCAAACCGTGCTCAGGATGCAACGCGGCTTTGACTTCCGCTAAATAAAAAACGGACCTTTTAATATAACCGAGAGGATTTTCGACTGAAAAGCGCCCTATCCATCCGGTACAATGATATATTAGTTGTTAAATCAATGCACAAATTTTAAGAATATGGTGAAAAGAAATTGCCATAACCCTCAAAAAATGTTATACTTGCTGTAATAATCCGAACAGAAGGAGGGATGATATGGTTGTTTTCGACAATGTGACCAAGAGCTTCGGCAACCACACCGTTATTTCCGATTTGAGCCTTGAGATTCCCCGCGGTCAATTTACCGTTCTCATAGGCCCCAGTGGTTGCGGCAAGACCACGACGCTCAAAATGATCAACCGCTTGATAGAGCCCACCCGGGGGACCATTTATGTCGACGGCCAGGATATTACCAAAGTCAGTCCGGTGGATTTGCGCCGCCAGATTGGCTATGTGATACAACAGATTGGCCTTTTTCCCAACATGACCATCGAGCAGAACATCGAAGTGGTGCCTCGCCTGCTAAAGTGGCCCAAGGAAAAGCGCCGCGAGCGCACGATGGAACTGTTGGAAATGGTGGGGATGGACCCCAAGCAGTACATGGGGCGTTACCCTTCGGAACTGTCCGGCGGCCAGCAGCAGCGCATCGGGGTGCTGCGGGCTCTGGCCGTGTCTCCTCCGCTGATTTTGATGGATGAGCCCTTTGGTGCCTTGGACCCCATCACCCGGGAGGCTCTGCAGGATGAAATCAAAAAGCTGCAGGTCAACTTGGGCATTACCGTGGTCTTTGTCACCCACGACATCGACGAGGCCGTCAAGCTGGCCGACCGCATTATCCTGATGAAGGACGGCAAGATTGTGCAGGCTGCGCCGCCCGAAACCCTGCTGTCCAATCCGGCCAACGACTACGTCAAGGAGTTCCTTGGCAAGAAACGGCTGAAAGTCAACTACGACGTGGATTTGGTGCGGGAGATTATGAATCCCAGAGTGGTGACCACCACCCGGGACAAGGGCTTTGTGGAATCCATCGACCTCATGCGCAAGCACAACGTGGACTCCTTAGTGGTGGTGGACGAAGAAGGCCACCTGGAAGGGGTGGTCACCGTGGAGACGCTGCGGGCGGTGGCCGAGGAAAAGCCGATTTCTCACATCGGCGAAGTGGAGATGAAACAAGTACCCACCATCAGCATGTACGCGCAGGCTCGGGAAGCCTTTGACACTCTCATCAAGGAAAATCTGCCCTTCCTGCTGGTGGTGGACAACAAAAACCGGGTCAGAGGGCTGGTGAGCAAAACCAGTCTCGTAAAGGCCCTGGCCGCTGTGGTTTGGAGGGATGATGAGGATGATGAGTAAATTCCTCACCACCCTGCAAAAGGATTGGCCCTTGCTGCTAAAAGCCTTTTGGGACCATGTGCAGATTACCTTTTTTTCGGTGTCTCTCGGCGTGCTGATTGCGGTGCCTTTAGGCATTGCCCTGACCCGCACCCCTCGGCTGGCAAAACGGGTGATGGCTGTGCTGGGGGTGTTGCAGACCGTTCCCAGCATGGTGATGTTCGGCTTGCTGATGCCCCTGACGGGGATTGGAAAACCCACCGCCGTGGTGGTGCTGACCCTCTATTCCATTCTGCCCATTCTGCGGAACACCTACACCGGCATCACCGAAGTGTCCGACGGCTACATAGAGGCTGCCACCGGCATGGGGATGAACAGCCTGCAGATTTTATTCCAGGTGGAGCTGCCGCTGGCTTTGCCGGTGATTGTCACCGGCATTCGGCTGAGCAGTGTGTATATCATCAGCTGGGCCACGGTGGCTGCCATCATTGGAGGCGGGGGGCTGGGGGACCTTATCTACACCGGCCTGGACCGCTACAATCACGCCATTGTGTTGATGGGGGCCATTCCCGCCAGCCTGTTGGCCATTGTCACCAGTTTTTTGATTGGGCGACTGGCCCAATGTGCCACTCCCAGAGGATTGAGGAGGGAGCGCCATGTATGAGTTTTTCCAGCGAGCCCTGGTTCACCTGATGATTTCGGTAGCCGGCGTGCTGCTGGCCGCCGTGGTGGGAGTGATTGTGGGCATTGTGCTCACCCGGGTGCAAAAGGTGGCCGGCCCCGTTATTGCCGCCATCGAAGTGCTGCAAACCATTCCTTCTCTGGCCATGCTTTCCATCCTTCTGGTGTTCTTCGGGTTGGGGAATAAAACGGCGGTGGTGGCCATCTTCTTTTACTCCCTTTTGCCCATTGTCCGCAACACCTACACCGGCATTTTAGCCCTGGAGCCTTCCCTGCTGGAAGCCGGGCGGGGCATGGGGATGAGCAGCCTGCAAATGCTCTTTTGGGTGGAGCTGCCCAACGCCATTCCGGTTATTGTATCGGGGCTGCGCATCTCCCTCATCACCGCCTACGGCATCGTCACCATTGCGGTGCTGGTGGGAGGAGGAGGTCTTGGGCGATACGTCTACCGTGGCATTCAGATGCGAAGCATGGGGATGATGTTGACCGGTGCCATTCCCATCTGCCTGATGGCCTGGTCCACCGACTTGCTTCTCAACCGATTGGAAAGGAAGCTGCTGCGCCGTTAATCCAAGCAAAGGCCCTACAACTGGAACCAGACAGGAGGTTATGGAATGAGAAAAATCAAGGAACTGCTATGTTTTTCCCTTATGCTGACTCTCCTATTGTCCATACTGTCCGGCTGCGCCGCTGGCAACGCAAAAAACAAAACGGTGATTGTGGGGGGGAAGAGCTATACCGAAGCTCAGCTGACATCCGAAATCATCGCCCAGTTGCTGGAGAAAAAGACCGACCTGAAGGTGGAGCGGAAATACGACATGGCCTCCGCCATCTGCTTTGAGTCCATCTGCCGGGGCGACATCCACATCTACCCCGAATACACCGGCGGCATGCTTCTCGCCTATCTGCAGGAGGATGTGGAGCCCGGCACCGACCCTCAGACCATCTACGACAGAGCCAAAGCCGGCTTTAAGGAGAAGTTCGACCTGGTGGTGCTGGAGTCCATGGGCTTTAACAACACCTACGCCAACGCCGTTTCCCGCGAGTTTGCGGAGGCCCACAACATCAAAACCAACAGCGACTTAGCCCCCTATACCCCCCAACTGACCTACGGAGCCGAACACAGCTTCTTTGACCGGAAGGACGGCTACGAAAATATGTGTGCCACCTACGGCTTCAACTTTGCCAAAGAAGTGAAGATGAACGTGGCCCTCAAATATCAAAGCATGGAGGAGGGCCTGATGGACGTGGTGAACGTCTATACCACCGACGGGCTCCTTTCCCAGCTGGATGTGGTGGTGCTGGAGGACGACAAGAATTTCTTCCCGGCCTATTACTGCTGCCCGGTGGTGCGGCAGGATATTTTGGACAAATATCCCGAAATTGAAACGGCTCTGGCTTGTCTGAAGGACTGCGTCACCGAGCAGGACATGATTCGGTACAACTCCATAATTGACAGCGGCAAAATGACCATTCCGGTGGCGGCGGAAGAATTTATCAAGGAATTTGGTTTGCTGGACAAGTAAAAGAAATACATACAATAACAAATCCCCCCGCGCAGCCGGGGGGATTTCATCGTGCTATGTTTGCGCATCCAGCAAAGATGGTCTATATTTCTTACTATCAGCAAAAGACTCACTAGATACCACACAACAAACCGGGGAGCCAAAAGGCTCCCCGGTTTTGACAGAATAAATCTGTAAAGATTCATTCCTTGACAGCGCAGATTCGGGAATTCTCGACGAAAATGCCGGTTTACTCCCTCTGCCGCCGCCTTTCGCTTTTATAACAGCGCAGTGTTTCTATTTCAGCTCAGCGATGGTGACGCCGGTGTCTCCTTCTCCGTAAACGCCGGCCCGGAAGCTGCGGACGTTGCGGTGGGTGCGCAGATGCTGCTGCACCGCCTTGCGGAGGGCGCCGGTGCCCTTGCCGTGGACAATGGTGATGCTGTGGATGCCGGAAAGCACCGCCGTGTCGATGTAGTGGTCCAGCTCCATAATGGCTTCCTCCGCCGTCATGCCCCTCAGGTCCACCGAGGAGGTGGCGTTTTCCTTGGCGGACTTGACCGCCTGCCGGGTGTTGACAAAGTGGCCCCCCATGGTGGCCTTTGGCTTTTCCAGCAGTCGCAGGTTGCTTTGAGGCACCTTGGTCTTCATGATGCCCGCCTGCACCAGCACGTTTCCGTCCTTGTCGGCGGCGGCAAGGACCACGCCCTCGCTGCCCAAATCCATCAGCTGGACGTTGTCCCCCGGCTTGAGGGGACGGGGCAGCCGGTAGTTTTCCTGCACTTTCGGCTTCTGGGAAATAGGATCCGCCGCATTTTCCAAATCCCGCAGGTAGCTTTTAAAGGTGGCCTTCACATCCGCCACGGTGGCGGCAAAGTCCTCCCGCTCCTTCTGCTTTTTCAGAGCCTCCAGCTCCTCCAGCAGCTGCCGGGATTGGAAGCGGACATTTTCCACGATGCTCCTTGCCTGTTCCCGCGCCTTGCGCAGCTCCAGTTCATATTGCTGCTCCAAATTCTTCTGTAATTGGAGCGCCTTTTCCTTGGCTTCCAGGGCTTCCTGTCTGTACCGCTGCACCTGCGCTTTTTCCCGTTCCAGCTCCTGGCGGGTCTGCTCCAGGCTGCTGACCACGTCCTCAAAGCGGGCGCTTTCCCGGGAGACTTCCTTTTTGGCCGCCTCGATGATGTCTTCCGGCAGGCCCAGCCGCTGGCTGATGGCAAAGGCGTTGGAGCGGCCCGGTACGCCAATCAGAAGCCGGTAGGTGGGGCGCAGGGTTGCCACGTCAAATTCGCAGCTGGCGTTTTCTACCCCCGGAGTTTCCAAAGCGTAGAGCTTGATTTCGGCATAGTGGGTGGTGGCCACCACCTTGGCGCCCAACTGCCGCAGCCGGTCAATGATGGCCACCGCCAAGGCGGCGCCCTCCACCGGGTCGGTGCCGGCGCCCAGCTCGTCGATGAGCACCAGGGAGCGCTTGTCCGCCTGCTTTAAAATCTCTACAATGTTGGTCATGTGGCCCGAGAAGGTGGAAAGGCTCTGCTCGATGCTCTGCTCGTCCCCAATATCCGCCAGGATTTTTTCGTAAAAGCACACCCGGCTGCCGTCCGCCACCGGGAGCATCAGTCCGCAGCGGGCCATCAGGGACAGCAGCCCCAACGTCTTGAGGGCCACCGTCTTGCCGCCGGTATTGGGGCCAGTGATGACCAGCGTGTCAAATTCTCCCCCAATCATAATGTCGATGGGGACAATCGTTTTGGGGTCGATGAGGGGGTGGCGGGCCTTTTTCAGGTAGGTTTGCCCCTCTTCCACCAAAATGGGAACGGTGGCCTTCATCCGGTCGGCCAGACGGGCCTTGGCAAAACACAAATCCAGCTCCAGCAGAGCACGGTAGCTGCCGATGAAATAATCCGCCTGGGACCCTATCCGTTCGGAAAAAGCCAACAGAATCCTTGCAATTTCCTCCCGCTCCAGCCCCTCCAGCTCCCGGATGGCGTTGTTCTGCTCCACCACCGCCATGGGTTCGATAAAGACGGTGGCGCCACTAGAGGAGGTGTCGTGGACCAGGCCCTTTACCTCGTTTTGATACTCCTTGCGGACGGGAACCACAAACCGTCCATTCCGAATGGTGATAATTGCCTCTTGCAAATACTTTTGGTAGGTAGAGGAGCGCACCATGTTTTCCAGGGTTTCCCTCGCCTTTTGATGGGCGTTGCGAATTTTGCGGCGGATGTCGTAGAGGTTGGGGGAAGCGTGGTCGCTCATTTCCTCCTCCGACAAAATGGCGTTGGAAAGGTCGTCCTCCAAAGCCTTGTCGGTGACCAGCTGGGCAAAGAGGTGGTCCAGAGCCGTTTCCTCCGCCGCCTGCCTTCTCCAGGCGAGGAGGTTGCGGGCGGTGCGCAGCAAGGCGCCAATTTCCAGCAATTCCCGCATGGAAAGGGTGGCCCCCACTTTGGCCCGCTCCAGCAGCTCCACGCAGGGCGCCAGCCCGGAAATGGAGGGCGTGCCGAACCGGCTGGAAAGGGAATGGGCGTCCACCGTGCGGGAAAGGGACCGGCGGGCGGAGATGATGTCGGGGGCCGGCGTCATGGCGTCAATCAGCTCCCGGGTGCCGGAGCATCCCACGTGCTCCGCCAAAAGGGCTAAAATTTTATCCAGTTCCAGAGTCTTTTCATGTTTGTTTCGGTTCATCTTCGGTTCTCGCTTTATCGGTATTGGCAGGCTCCCACGGCTGGGGAATCCTGCAGGAGTGATACAGTTCCAGGGCGGAAAAACTCTTTTCCACCTGGGTTAGCAGATATTGTTCGCTGACTTGATACAGAGCGTTTAAGCTGTCCTCCCCCAAGGTGAAGGAGAAGAGCTTTTCGGGGTCGGAGTAGATGATGTGCCGCATAGCGGCGAGAACGCCGGGGGAAAGCTTCACCCCTCCCGCGGCGGAGGTTTCCCCGGCGCATTGGGCGCAGCAGAGGTCCCCCTCGGCGGGAAAAAAGAGCATCTCCGGCTTTTCGTATGCGGAGCAGCAGCGGCAGCCCACCAGGTCGGGCATAAAGCCGGTGAGGGTGAGCAGACGCAGCTCAAACAGTGCCTTGAGCAGCCGCATGTCCCGGCTGCCCTTTTCCAGAAAGTGCAGGGTGTTGAGCAGCAGCCGCAGGGGCTCGGGGGCCGGCTCGTCAAAGGGGCAGAGCTCGGAGGCAAGCTGGGCAAAGTAGGAGGCCAGGCAGAGTTTGTCCCAATCCTGCCGCAGGCCGAAGAAGATGCGGTTGCTGTCGGCTTTGTCCACCACGTAGCCGCTCCTGCCCTTAAAGAGCACGAAGCGGGAGTAGCAGAGCACCTCAGTGGAAGCGGACAGCTTGCTGCGCATGGTTCCGCCCTGGTTGACATAGGCGGAGAGCACGCCGTGCTGCGCGGTGAGAATGGTGAGCAACCGGTTTTGCCCCACCAATTGATTCCGGAGCACCAGTCCGTCTATGGTGAGCTGCACGTCATTCCCTCCCATGCAAAACAAGGGCGCACTTTGTGCGCCCAGCCTTTTCGGCAAGTTGTGCAACCACAAACTACCCGGCTGCCTGCCCTGACATTTTACCTCATCAGCCGGATGCAGTAGGTGACGGCCATAGCGACCACAAACAACAGGGCAAAGGGGGTATAAAGCTTTCTGGAGTTTTTGACGTAGGAGGCGATTGCCCTTGCCACCCAAAAAGCCAGAATGATACCCGCCAGAGCGCCAATCAAAACGATGACCACTCGCAAGGTCTGCAAAGGCAGGCCAAACTTTGACCAGTATGGGGAAAGGAAGGTTTCTCCAATCAGGTAGGCGAGGGGGACGGTGCAGAAGGGCAGGGTCATTTGAACCACCGCCCGGCGGCCAGACCGCAGGGCCATGGCGGCAGCCACACCCAGCACAATTAAAATGGCGATGCTTTCACCAACCATGGGTTCCTCCTTTGTTGCGCCAAAAGGCTGCTGCGATTACTTCAGCAGGTCCTCCACTTTCTTTTGGGCGTCGGGGTCGTCGGTGAGAACCAAAACGGCTACGTTGCCCTTGGTGACCCGAACGGGATTGTTGATTTTGGTCAGCTCCATGGGCTGATAGTTTTCAAAGGCAGTTTTCAGGTTGTCCAGCCGCTGGTCCAGAATGGCTTCCAGTTGAGCCGCGTCGTCGGCGCTTTTGGCCTTGAGGACGGCAATCTCTTCGGCGGGAACCACGTCTCCGTTGATATAAATGGTGTACTCGGTGACGGCGTCGTTTAAAAAGTACCAGTTTTCCACCGCTTCGGGGGCGATGGGCACCAAATCAGCCTCAAAGTCCACCTGCTCCAGAATGTCCTCGGCCAGCTCGGCGGGGCTTACGTCCAGAGTTTTATTCTCCTTGCCGCCGCAGCCGGCAGCCACAAACACCAACAACATCAAAAGAGACAGCACTTTTACTTTCATGAGAAATCCTTCCTTTTTGTCGCTACGCTACACGGTATGAGATTTTAAGTAGTCGAACCATTTAAAATAGTATTCGGCGGAAAGGTGAAGCCCGTCGGCGGAAACCCCTTCGGGCAGATAGCCTTCCTCGTCGCACAAAGCCTCAAAGACATTGACAAAGGGGAGATTGTTGTCCTTAGCCAGTTGGGCAATGGCCTGGTTGTACTCCAGCACCTTTTGGTAGGTGACGCTGGGGTATTTATTCTCCACTCCCCGGGCCACCGGCGTCATGGACTGAATGTAGATGATGGCGCCGGGATACTGCTCTTTCACCGCATCGATAAACTTTTGATAATCGGCAATAAAGCTTTCCTTATCCTGCCAGAGGCCGTTGCCCCCCAGCATGATGTAGACTTTGTTTCGCTGCCCGTAGGCTTTGGCAGCCTCCAGGATGGTGACCTTCCCGCCGTCCCGGGTGGGGATGTAGGGGGTGGTAAGGGCGGTGTTGGGGGAAACGCCGATGGCGGCCACACAAGCCGTGTTGTTGGCGATGTTGTAGGCGGTGATTCCGGTGCTGATGGAATCGCCAAAGAAGATGGCGTCGTCAAAATAGCTGTTGTCCACCCTGGGGGATTGGGCCACCTGACCTTCCACCGAGAAGGCGCCGGTAATGGTGTAGCCTGCTTCCTCTTCCCCGGCGTCGTCATCCACGCTGGGAAACTCCGCCTCGAATGAGAGGGACGTTTCCGGTGCGCTTTCTTCCCCTTCCGACTGGGACACGTCCTCCACCCTTTCCGTGCCGGCGGAAGGCTCCGAACTCTGGGAGGGCCCAGTGGAATACCGCACGATGCCTGTTTTGGATTCGATTTTGTGGGAATCCTGCAGGCGTTGCCATACGGTGGCGCCCCCAAAAGATACCCCTGCTGTCAACAGCAGGACCAATAGACCTTGTAGAAAGGCGCGGCCCCGCCGGGAGCGCCTTTTTTGTATGCGCATGGGTTGTTCACCTCTGGTTATTCGCTGGAAAGCCAAAAGCTCAAGCAGAAAAATGTCTTGCACACGCTGGAATGGATGAAAGTTCAGAGTATGCAAGAGGGAAAGACACTTTACCTATTATACCGCAAAGAGGAGTGGTTTGCCAAGGGTCTTGACAAGAAACGGGGGTTGAGGCCCCCCGTTTTCGTGCGGTTATAAAATTATGGTTCCTTGGGATTGGGGTTTTTCTCCAGGCTGGCTGTTTTCTTAAAGGGCTCGCTGGGGTCCACCAGTTTGGCCATCACCACATACCGATAGTCGTTGGGATAGACGCCGGGAGTAAACTTGTAAACACAGGTGGAAAGGGTGAGTATTTTGTCGCCGGTGGTGACGTCCACGTCGTAGATATATTCCGAGCGCTTGTTCGCCTCGCTGATAAGGGCGGTAAACTCCTCGTTGCTCTGGTCGGGTACGTTGTAGGGCAGGGCGATGGTGGAGTAGAAGACGGCAAACACTTCCCACACCAGTTCCTCCCCTTCTACCGAAAAGTAGATATAGGGATGCTGTTCGGCAAAGTCCTGGTCCAAGAACTTTTTCAGCTGGCTGAAGTAAGGGGCGTCGGGGTTGTCGTTCATGTCCAGAGAGTGGCCGTAAATCACCGTGTTGCGGGAAAGCCCCGCCGCGGTGCCGTCAAATTTGTTGCGGAAATCGGCGTAATAGCTCCCCGCCTGATTGTACCGCTTGTAGACGTCTTTCCGCAGGTAGTATTCGTTGTAATCGTTGGGGTACCAAACCACCACGTCGTTGATGGTGGTGTCGGGAATTTCCAGCCAGCCCACCACGTCGCTGTTGATGGCCTTGTATTCCGCAATTTTGTCCCGGTGGCTGGGCAGATGTTCCGACACCGGCCCCAGATTTTCCGGCAAGCTGGGCTCGGAAAGGGGGTTGGAGAACACAAAGTCGCTTTCGGACGGGGAGAGTTCCTCCTCTTCCCCCTGATGGCTGCAGGCCACAAACCCTGCCAGCAAAACCAGGACCAAAAGCAGACTCAGTAATTTATCCGCAGGTTTTTCTCCTGTTTGTTTCAAAGGAACAACCTCCATTGTGAAGAGATCTCCCCCTTACCGGGGAGCGGACGGCAGCCGTTGCCAATGGCCCAACGCTGCGTTATTTGAAATCATCTGAAGATAGAAGGTCAAGAGCGCAACCCTAATACTACTTCATGTTGGGAATGGCTGTCAATGGATGTTACATAATTGTAACAGCACTGTATTTATGCAGAAATCGAATGAAAACAGTCGTTAAAAATCGCCGCCCAGGTATGGAAATAAATGGAAAAAGGTTGAAAACTCTGTGGAACCCGTTAAAAATGCGGCCAAAAGGCTTTGCCATAACCTTCACCAGGCAGGCGGCGTCTTAAAGTTAGTTTCACCACAAGAAGCCAAGTTACCCGCGAAATTTGCAGTTACCTTCTGCATATTCTTGACAAAGCTTGTTGTATCCCCTTATAATAAGGTAAGTTTACGGGGTGCAAATTGTTGCACTCGCCGCTTTTTATCAAGCGGAGAGACGTTTGATTTCGATAGAAAAAGATGCTGCGCCTTGGAGCGCTTTTTTTGATTCATGGGAAAGGAAACAGGTAACAAATTGCAGAACCAGATGAAAAACCAGGATAGCAATCTTTTAGGCAGTCAGCCCGTAGGCAAATTGTTGGCAAAGTACGCGGTACCCAGTGTGGTGTCGATGGTGGTGATGGCTCTTTACAACATCGTCGACCAGATTTTTATCGCCAAAGGCGTTGGTTATATCGGAAACGGCGCCACCACCGCCGCCTTTCCGCTGGTGACCGTAAGCCTTGCTTTGGCGCTGCTGATTGGCAACGGGGCCGCGGCCTTTATCAGCCTGGAGCTTGGCCGGGGACACGCCGATAAGGCGCAGCGAACCCTGGGCAACGCGGTGCTGCTGCTGAGCTGCTCCGGCCTTTTGCTGACAACCGTCGTCTTTCTTTTTATGGAGCCGCTGCTGCGGATGCTGGGCGCTACCGAAGCCATTATGCCCCATGCGGTGGATTATGTGACCTACATCGCCATGGGATTTCCCTTTGTTATCGTCAGCACCGGAATTGCCAACATCATCCGCGCTGACGGCAGCCCACGGTATTCGATGGTGGTCAATCTGGCGGGGGCACTGCTCAACACGGTATTGGACCCCATCTTTATTTTTGCCTTAAATATGGGAGTCAAGGGCGCCGCCATCGCCACCGCCATATCTCAGGTGGTATCTTTTTCTCTAAGTATACTTTATATTCTCAAACAGGCTCATTATGTCCAGTTTTCACTGCCCAACCTGCGGCCGGATATTTCCATCATCCGCAAGGTTGTGTCGCTGGGTTCCGCCAGTTTCATTACCCAGATTTCCATCACCATTGTCAACGTGGTGCTCAACAACTCCCTGACCTATTACGGCGCCCAAAGCCCCTACGGCGCGGAAATTGCGCTGTCCGGTTTGGGAATTGTGATGAAAATCAACTCCATCTTCATCAATGTGATTTTGGGCATCGCCGTCGGCGCACAGCCCCTTCTGGGCTACAACTATGGCGCGGGCTACTATGACAGGGTGCGGAGCATCTACAAGACGGAGGTGGCGGCCACCTTCTTTATGTCGATGCTGGCCAACCTGTTGTTTGTCTTGCGCCCCGACATTCCGGTGGCCATTTTCCGGGACCAAAACCCCGTGTTTAACGAGTTTGCCGCCATGGCGACCCGAACTTTTCTCTGCTGCGTGTTCAGCGCCGGTATCCAAATCCCCTCCGCCAACTACTTCCAGGCGGTGGGCAAGCCCATGATCTCCATGGTGCTGAACATGTCCCGGCAACTGCTGATTTTGGTGCCCTGCATTTTAATTTTGCCCCATTTCTTCGGACTCAAGGGCATTTTGTATGCCATGCCTGTCACCGACATTTTGGCGATGCTGTTGGCGCTGGCCTTTATCTTTCGGGAGCTTCACCATCTGCGCCATCCCGAAGAAGCCCTCCTGCCCCAGGCGGGAGAACCAAATGCCATCGGCTAAAGGCGGACAGGCCCCGACCGGTTTGGGCACACTATCATAAGCCCCTGATGAAAGTACTAATAGGAGCGTAGGTATGGCGTATTACGAGAATATTCGCAACTTCTGCATTATAGCCCATATTGACCATGGAAAATCCACCCTGGCCGACCGCTTGCTGGAGCGGACCGAGGCGGTTTCCCAGCGGGAGATGGAAAGCCAGCTGCTGGATAATATGGACATTGAGCGGGAGCGAGGGATTACCATCAAAGCCCGCGCCGTTCGCCTCAACTACAGGGCGAAGGACGGGCAGACCTATACCTTTAACTTAATCGATACCCCCGGCCACGTGGACTTCAACTACGAAGTTTCCCGCTCCCTGGCTGCCTGCGAGGGGGCCATTCTGGTGGTGGACGCCTCCCAAGGGGTGGAGGCCCAGACGTTGGCCAACACCTACCTTGCCATCGACCACGGCCTGGAGGTGGTGCCGGTCATCAACAAAATCGACCTGCCGGCTGCCGACCCCGAGCGGGTGGCCCACGAGGTGGAGGACATCATCGGCATCCCCTGCCTGGATGCGCCCCGCATTTCCGCCAAGCAGGGAATCAACATCGAAGAGGTGCTGGAGCGGATTGTCACCGACATCCCCGCCCCCAAAGCGGACCCCGACGCCCCTTTGCGGGCCCTGATTTTTGACTCCTACTACGACAGCTACAAAGGCGTCATTGT
>ENA-OWPA01000219-OWPA01000219.1-bioreactor-metagenome-genome-assembly--contig:-NODE-219-length-101741-cov-11.552988_pt1 | contig 101741 bp, 89 predicted proteins | sample MGYA00238139_ERZ651803 | MGnify/ENA primary metagenome ERZ651803 (study PRJEB26909, sample SAMN07631231) | bioreactor metagenome | isolation source: Switchgrass digestor | place: USA: Dartmouth... | reverse complement strand
CACATTAAAATTACTCCTAAATGTAGTAATGGAGCAGGATTGAAGCTCAATCCTACCCCAACTATTGACAAAGAGCCCAAAAAAGAATCCTTAACCTTAAGGATTCTCTAAACATTTGATTTACTTTAAAAAAACTTTTAATGTTTTTATATGATTTTCTTCTTCATGTATAATTCTAGTCAATGTCTTGTAACTATTATTTTCAACATCTTCCTTTTTTGTAACCATTAATCCTTGAATTCTAATAACAAGTGCTAAATTTTTCTGTTCAAAATCCAGAACACTAATCAAAAGACTTTTCACATTATTTGTTTCAAAATAAATTAGGCTTTTCTTAAACTCTGATATTGATTTTGATATTGAATCATAAACTTGAAAATCAATTTGTACATCTTCTAAGCCAGCTACATCTTTTTTTATACCTTCATATATTTCTATGTGCCTTGCCTCTTCCCTTACAAATACACCCGCAGCTAATTTTACACGCTGATCTATATTAGGACTATTCTGAATCATTTTAAAAATCTCTAAGGATTTTTCTTCAACTTCAATTATCTTGTCTATCACATCAACTATTGTGTACATTCACAATTTCCCTTCTATATTCAACTTTCGCACGTAAAATTATATCACAAATTAATAATTTTTTTCAACAAAGTTAAATTTTTGCCAAGGCCTTATATAATCTAGAAGGAAAAGTTCTTCTTCAGCAATTCTACCCACTACATTTGTTTTGCCGCTATTTTTCATTGGTTTTAATGCTATCTGCAATTCTCCAGCATACCTGTCGTATAAACTGCTTTCTATAAGAACATCTCCTCTCTCAATATCTTTTGTATTAAAAGCTTCAAAATAATGTCCTGCATACTTTACCCTGCTTTGCGTAGAGCGTATCATATATTCTGACACATCTCCTCTATTAAAGTGAATTTCATCTAATATGATTCTCCTTTCTAGCTCTGGAACATTGTCGTATATGTGGATTCTTAAAGATAATATATCCTTATTCATCTGGCTGAGCGTCCTCAGCTCATCCTCTGAAGCAAAACAGTTTGCAATGATTACATTATCAATAAGTTCTGTGTTGAACAAATCCTTGGCTTGTACTTCTATTGGAAGTTCTCTATGTTCCTCTAATGTGCAAAGCCCTTCGTTAATTGGCCATGGGCCAAAAGCAGCATTTTGGGATGAAATAAAAGCTGCAGTTTCTATTCCTTGTTCCTTATATGTTCTTGAGCACTCCATAAAATGTTTTCTAGATAGGCCAGTATATCTATGAGGGTAAAAATTATGACATCCAATAAGATTGTCTTTGTTAGGAGCATAGGACAAAATATTATCTAAATATTTAGTTCCATTACTCATATTTAACTCTATCTTCAAGCCATAAGGATTAAAGGTCATTATACTCTCTTCAATTCCACTGAAGCCTAAATCTAGTCTTATGCCTTTTAGGCCTAATTCATAAAAGAATTTTAAATCCTTATAATCAATATTGAAGTCATGAAACACTGAAGGAGATACATCTGCTACTACTTCCATTCCTAAGGATTTAGCATAATTCATGATTTCTCCAAATTCTCTAATAGATTTTTCTTTATCATCTTTCATTGAAATAAGGCAGGTAAACACTCTGACAAATCCATACTTAGCAGCAAGCTTTAAGTATTCAAGGCTTTCTTCTTTAGATGAGTTTTGAGGATATATAGACACTCCTAGCTTACGCATCCTTATACCCCCCATTTGTCATTTCACTCATCCTAGAATATAGCTCAATAAATTCAGTTGCCATATCCTTAACTGTTATAGCATTCATTAGATGGTCCTGTGCGTGAATGAGAAGTAATGATATATTTGTTCTATCGCCTTGAGCTTCAGAATGAATTAAACTTGTTTGAAATTTATGTGCTAAAGATATTTTTTGTTCTGCTTCTTCTATGCTCTTTTTAGCTTTATCTAGCTCTCCAGCTTTAGCATGTTGTATTGCTTCCATACTAGAGCTTCGAGCTTCTCCGCTGTAATTCAATAAATTCATAATAATCATCTCAAATTCCATGTCTCTCTCTCCTTTTAATGTCTGTAAAACTGTGGTAAATATTCTTTATTTGCAGCTAATATATCATCTAATACATTTTTAGCTAATTTATAAGATGCAACTAGAGGATTGGAAATCAAAGCAAACAACGCTTTTTCATAGTCACCATTAACAGCTGCTTCTACAGTAAGCAGTTCATAATCCTTAATAGCCTGTACTAATCCATGTAAACCTATAGGCAAATCTCCTACGCAAATAGGACTAGCACCTGATTTGTCTATAACCGCATTAACCTCTACTACAACGTCCTCTGGTAAATTAGAAATAGCCTTCTGATTTTTAATATTTACTGTGTGTATCTCTTTCTTGTCATTATATATTGCACTAATTAAGGATACTGCAGCATCTGAATAATAAGCACCTCCTCTTTGTTCTAGTTCCTTTGGCTTTTCATCTAGATTTTCATCTTGGTACAATTTAAAAAGCTCTTTTTCTATTTCCATGACTTTGATTGCCCTTGTGGTTCTATGAGCATAATAGCTCTCTTTTTCTTCATTAAGCATCTCATCTCTTAAATAAAAATACCTATGGTATGGGCAAGGAAGAACCCCTAAAGCTTTTATTAGCTCTTTATCCCAAGCTAAATCTGGGATATTCTTCATAGTAAAAGAGGACTCATTGATTAGCTTTTCTAAAACCTCATTAGTTACATCTTCTCCATCTATATAAATTTTCTTACCATATACCATATGGTTGAGTCCAATGAAATCTATTTTAATTCTATTATTTTCTACATTTAAAATCTTAGCTACATTATTTAACATTCCAATAGGCACGTTGCATAAGCCTATAGCCTTAACCCTTGAATATCTATTGATAACTTCAGTAATAATTCCTGAAGGATTGGTAAAGTTAATTAACCATGCATTAGGCGATAATTCTTCAATATCTCTACAGATATCTAATATAATTGGAATAGTCCTTAGTGCCTTTGCAAAACCGCCTGCCCCAGTAGTCTCCTGTCCTATTAGATTATACTTAAGTGGTATCTCCTCATCTAAAGCCCTGCATTTTAAGCCACCTACTCTAAACTGTGTAATTATAAAATCTGCATCCTTTATAGCAATACGTCTATCAAAGGTTTGATGTACTTCTATACTAAGTCCAGCCTTTTTTATCATTCTTTTCAGTAGGCCTGTTATTATCTCCAGCTTACATTTACCCGCTTCTACATCTACTAAATAAATTTCTCCTACTGGGAGTTCATCATATCTTTTAATGAAGCCTTCCATGAGCTCAGGTGTATAGCTACTTCCTCCTCCGATTACTGCTATTTTTAATTTTTTATACATAAATACACCCCATTTATATATGTTTTAGTTTACCTTTATGAAGGTTACAAGCTAAGGACAAAGTCCTTAGCCTGTAAAAATAGTTTTTAGGCTTCTATTTTGCCTTCAATTTCTTTTCTAGCCTGTCTCTCAGCTATGGCTACAAATGGCAGATAAATTAATGTTGCTAGGGCTAAGTTGACCAAAGCCACTACTGCTGCCAAAACTCCTCCTACTCCTCCTCCAGTAGCTAAAAATGCACCTACTCCTGGTGGTGATATCCAAGGTATAGCAACATAAGTTGGAGGGATTAACCCTGATACTGTTGCAAGATATGCCACAAGTGTGAGCACTGCTGGTGTAATTAGGAATGGAACAAATAATATTGGATTGAGAACTATAGGAAGCCCGAACATTACAGGCTCATTAATTTGGAATATACCTGATGGCGCAGCTAACTTAGCAACTGCTTTATATTCCTCTCTCTTTCTTACAACAATAAATATTGCAATGATAAGTCCCAAAGTCGCGCCTGAACCGCCTAAATGAACATATGTGTCGAAGAATACTCTTGTAATAGCATTAGGCGCAGCCATACCCTGTGCAACAGCACTTGCATTTGCTTCAAGAGCAGGTAAATATAATGAGTTCATTACAGGATCCAGTATGTTTGCTCCATGAAGTCCAAAGAACCAGAATAAATTGATCAACATTGCAAGGACCATTGCTGAACCTACTCCTTGCCCGAATCCTTGTAAAGGTTTTTGAATTCCATTGTATATCATGTCATATAGGCTTCCTAAACCTGCTAGAGAAATTAAAAATGTTATAATACCGAATATTGTTAAAACAATAATACCTGGAAGCACTGCTGCAAATGCCCTACCTACAGCAGGAGGTACACTGTCTGGCATTTTAATAATTACCTTTTTCTTTGTTAGCTTGACAAATATTTCAGTTGCTACTAATGCTACTATTAGTCCTGTAAACAATCCCATTGCATTTAAATATCCCCAGTGAATATACCCCCAGCCTGCATCTCCATGTGCCTGAGGGAGGGTTGCAATGTAAGCAGCCACTGATATAAGTCCTGCTGCAAGACCATCTTCCCCATATCCTTTTGCTAGATTATATCCTACGCCAAATACAACTACTAGAGTCATAATTGCTAATGTTCCCCACCATACGCTGTCACATATTGGGTTCAAAGCAGATAAACCCGGTATCCACGCAAATAATGTATTTTTTAATAGTACTGCAAATGACCCAGCTAATACTAAAGGCATAATTGCTACGAAACCATCTCGAATAGCCACTAGATGTCTTTGAGCACCTATTTTTGCTGCAATAGGAACAAAGCGTCTTTCCATGAAACTGATAAACCTATTCATTGATTATCCCCCTTACCGATATTTTTTACTTCCCTTTTCCTCTTTTCATTAGTTCCAATGCCTGATTTAATACTTTTTCTCCGTTCATCATTCCATAGTCTATGCCGCTAATTACATCTACTGGTATCCCCTTAGGCTCTAAAACCTCCTTCATCTTAGGTAAAAGGAATCTAACCTGCGGTCCAAGTAAAACAACATCTACTTCATCAAATTGTCTTTTTGCATCTGCCTCTGCTGCTGCAAATATTGTTGCATTAATGCCGTTCTTCACTGCAGCTGCATTCATTTTTGTTACTAATAGACTCGTAGACATCCCTGCTGAACATACTAGCATAATTCTTATCATCAATGTCTTCCTCCCCGATAAGTTATGTCTTCTCTACCCTCCTTTAATATATTTTTTATATAACACACTAATATATAATGCACAAATCATACCAATTGCCGCAATAGTCAGAAAATTATATTCTAGCCTTATAAATGCTGATATTTAGCATTCTGTAAGTTAAAAGTGCACTAAATAATATATTTATACTGAAAATAAGCAAATTGTCTAAAATTCTAACTTAGATAAGTTATTTATATAGTCATTCATATATCTGTACAAAAACAAATAGTGTGCAAATCGATCGCACACTATTACACACTGCCATTGTTTAATAGGAATAACTTAACTATATGGGCTAATTCACTTTCCTCGATAGTTATATTATAGCTCTTTTCTAAAAGTTCCAAGCATTTTCTTATCTGACTGAACTCCTTTCTGTGTAAAGCTTTATATTCATCTAGATTTTCAAAGCTCTTAGCTTCAACACCATTTAAAATATTATCTACTAAAAATCCCATATGTAGTGCAATACCCATTTTAACGTCACTTGATATTTTAAGATCTAATACCTTTTCTATATTTCTTATTACTACTTTTACTTTATCCGCAACTTCTTCTCCTTGAACATTAACCATATGATCATTTAGTGATTTTCCTATTTTGAAAAATATGTCTTCCTCTTTTAGTATTTCTTTTATCTTATTTATTCCTCCACCATTTAATATTTCAATGGCAGATATGAAGGGAATATGTCCTGTATCTATATCTATTGTACTGACTACTGCTAGGATATTATATCTTTTTTCAAGTTCATTTATTCTCTTCTTGAAGCTGATATTGTCTAATATATTTATAGGTATTAGTTTAATTTGGCTTTCATTTTTTATTTTATCTTTTATTACACTGATTAATCTTTTAGATGAGCCTTCTCCAGTAAAGCATGCTGTTACTATAGCATTACTTTTTCTGTTATCCTTTTTTGCTATTTTTTCAGTGGGCTGAAAGTTTTTTTCTACAATAGAATCATAGATCTCGTTTAATTCATATCCCATAATAGCCTTTCTGCAAGCATCAATGACTAAAGGAGTACTTACCATATCAATAGTTCTACATTCTATCCCTGTATCATCCATAATCATGTCTCCAAAACTAACGAGGGACCCCATATCTACTAATATAATTGCTCCCTTACCCTCATCTATTTCCAATATCTTTCTTTTTGCTATTTCATACATGGTTTCAGGCTTCATACTGAGAGGCATATCTAAAGCCTCTGCATATTCTTCACCTATGAGACTATTAGCCACATCTACCATACTGCTGGCAGTTGCTTTTCCATGCATTATTACAAGGATTTTAACTTTTCCTTTTTCCTCAATATCAATATTAAATGAAGAAGTGGTAAAAAACATTGCTAAATATCCAATCTCATCTATAGGTATTTCAATGCTGAATTTATTGTCAATTAGCTTAGCTATTTTAGTGGCAAATAGAAACTCATCTTCATAGTTTACCCTAATAAAGTTTAACTTGGGATTGTATATCTTCTCTCCTCTTCTGATTCTTTCTATACTTCTTTCTAAGTGCAGTGCCAAACCTGAATAAATTTTTTCATCAAATTCCTTTTTTAAGCTCTGCTTTGCTAATAGCAGTATCTCTTCTACTATTTCCAAAACTTCCATATCTACTACTTTTGAAAGCTCTTCTTTCCTAAATTTATCTGATATATTTCCAATATATTTTTGAAAACGAGTTTCTATATCTATGTTCAATATCTCATTGGCCTCTTTTTCATCAATTCCTAAGTTTTTTAGTGATTCTAGCTTTTTCTCAATTGAACTATAGAAATCTTCATCATTGCTATATTCGACACTAATGTAGAGATTGTCTTTTTTGTCTTGGCTAAACTTCAAAATATCATCTGTATTGCTTAAAATTTGTTCAATTTCTTTTCTATGATATTTTATTTTCATTAAGCCCTTTATCACATGACTAGGCAAATCAGATTGACTTATAAGTATATAATTATCATTACTTGATTTATAATTTAAGAATGCCTTTGCACAAGCTAGCTGTATGTCACTTTTTAATTGACCTATATTATTAGGACAGTCATATAGTAAATAAGCAATAAGGGAATTTTTATTTATATATATGCTCTTATTGACTCTTAAGGATTCTTCTTTAATAAACGTTTCTATAAGAGCATATCTCTCTATTAGGCTTCTATCTCTTAATGGTGGGAGAGTTATAACCATAGGTATTCTTCGAGTAAATGTTCTTAGAAGATAAGACTGAGGAGATTCAGTAGTTGCAGCAATTATTCTTACATTAGCATATTCAACAGTATCTGTTGCTCCCAAAGGCCTGAAAAAACCTTTGTCAATATATGTAAACAGCATTTCCTGCCCCTGAGGAGATAATCTGTGTACCTCATCTAAAAATAAAAATCCATTATGAGCCATTTTTAAAAGGCCATCCCGATTAGCATCTGCTCCTGTATAAGCACCTTTTTTGACTCCGAATATTTGAGCAGTCAGCAAATTAGGATTATCAGCATAATCTGCACAATTAAATCTAATAAATGGAGCTCCCTCTTTTAAAACCTTAGACTCAATTGAAAATCTATACATCAGCTCAGCAAACATTGATTTCCCAACACCTGTTTCTCCTAAAATCAACGTATGCAGTCCTCGAGGTGGATATAATACAGCAGCCTTAGCTTTTTGTATAGATACTGCTAGACTTGAAGTAGCCCCAACCATTTTATCTAAGCTATATGTATCAGACTCCAATTGGTGAGATAAGTTCTTAGATGTTGATTTGTATAAAACAGGCCTACCTTGAATCTTATCTACCCTGTTTTCCTTATGTAGGATATTTAAATATCTGCTGGCATTGGAACGGTCTATATTAAGTGCAGCACTAATATCTGAGGCAGAAACACCTTCAGGCATAGTTTTTTCTAGCTTACAAAGCATATCATACACTTTATCAACAATATTCACTTCTCTCACCTCTTGTAGTACACTCTATTATTATAATAATATATTACTTCCAAAAATTTATCCATTGATATTTTAATAGCTATCTGAAAAAATATATAGTGAGTAATTAGAGTGAGGGAAGCTTATATGAAGATAGACATATTATTTCACGATGAAAGCATAATTGTAGTTGAAAAACCACCTAAAATTCCGTGTCAAAGCGACAAAACTGGGGACAAGGATTTAATGAACTTATTATCAGATCAATTAAAGGAATGTGGTATCCAAAACCCATATTTAGGACTAGTTCATAGGCTAGATCGTCCAGTAGGCGGAGTATTAGTGTTAGCCAGAACCAAGGAAGCGAATAAGATTCTATCAAAACAATTATCTGAACACAGCTTTACAAAAGAATATCTCACAGTAGTCTGCGGCAAACCTTCTGCGCCACAAGGTGAATTAAGAGATTATCTTAAAAAGCTTGTAACTATTAATATGAGTAAAGTAGTCCCTGAAGGCACTAAAAATGCAAAAGAAGCTATTTTAGATTATAGCCTTTTAGCCACTGAAGAAACTAAGGAATATGGAAGTATAAGTCTTCTTAAAGTAAGTCTAAAAACTGGCCGCCATCATCAAATTCGAGTTCAATTATCAAATGCAGGATTACCTATTTGGGGAGACAATAAATATAATAAGGTTTTCGTCAAAAAGAAGGAATGGACTCAAATTTCACTTTGGTCTTATAAGCTAGCTTTTAGACATCCAATGAGCGACACTTTAGTTTCATTCACGAGCTTACCTTATGATGAGTACCCATGGAATGTCTTTAAAATAGATAAATGATAGCTAAAGCTATCATTTATCTAATATCAAAGGTATTTTTTAAAGAAACTCATTGGGAATTTCTATGAACAGAATTCTTTTATAGTCCTTTCTGGTTTAAATATATTTTTTCAAATTCCTCTGGCGGTATAGGTCTACTATAATAAAATCCCTGTGCTTTATTACACCCATTTTTCTTTAAAAATTCAAGCTGTTCTTCTGTTTCAACTCCCTCTGCTGTTACTTTTAGATTCAGTTCGCTGCCAAGGGCTATAATGGCCTTTATAATTTTTTCATTTTTTTCATTCACTTTTATATCTTTTATAAAGGATTTATCGATTTTAAGCTCATCTATATTCATCTCTTTTAATTTATATAAGCTTGAATAGCCTGTCCCAAAATCATCTATAGCTACACATACTCCAAAAGCCTTTAACTTCTTCAATATCTCAAGTGTATACCCAATATTTATGATGGCTATGGATTCTGTAATTTCCAAAACTAAATAATTAGGGTCAATGCCTGTCTCGTTGATTATTCTAAGAACTGTTTCTGCAAAATTAGGCTGTTTGAATTGCCTTGCAGAGATATTTACTGAAACCTTTACAGGCTTATATCCCTTATCTGTCCAAGACTTTTGCTGCTTACAAGCAGTTCTTAACACCCATTCTCCAATTGGAACTATAAGTCCAGTCTCCTCTGCTAAAGGAATAAATCGTGCTGGACTAATTATCCCTTCTCTTGGATTTTCCCATCGTATTAAAGCTTCCATTTCCACTATATCTCTTGTGCTTATATCTACAATAGGTTGATAAAATAGCCTTAGCTCATTGTTTCTCTCCGCTAGCCTTAACTCGTTTATCAAAATCAGATTATCCATTTCTTTTTCACTTAGCTCTCTAGTATATATATAATAACTGTTTCCACCGCTGTTTTTAGCTTTATACATTGCTATATCAGCATTTTTCATTAAAGCCTGAACAGTCTCACCCGCTTCTGGATAGACAGCTATTCCAATACTTGTAGATAAAAATAAATCATAAGTAGATACAATAAAGGGACTTTTAAATGCTTCTATAATCTTATTAGCTAAAATTACTGCTTCATCTTCGCTTTTTATATGTTTCATTAAAATGAGGAACTCATCTCCACCTATTCTAGCTAAAACATCCATCTCTCCTATAAGCTTAATTATTCTTTTACCAATCTTCTCCAGTACCATATCTCCAAAATCATGTCCTAGCGTATCATTTATTTGTTTAAATCTATCTAAATCAAAGTATAGTAGAGCAAATTTACTATTGCTTTTTTCAGCACTTTTAATTACATTAACTAAAGCTTCTGTTATAAAAAGTTTGTTTGGCAGAGATGTAACACTATCATAATAAGCAAGATTATGTATTTTCTTCTGATGCATTATCAAGTCTTCATTTGCCAGCCTTAGCTCCCTTGTTCTTTTGTCAACTTCTGCTCTCAATTTTTTATTCCATATAATGAAAAGCAAAATAACTGCTGCAATAATACTTGCTATTATTGAAACCTCTTTTATATATGACTCAATAATGTCATCTTTATAAATTAACTCTTCCCCAAACCACTTTTTATATATTTTGTCATAAATACCATTACTTTTTATTTTCCTTAAACCTTGATTTATAAGCATGATAAGCTCTTCATTTCCATAATATGTTGCAGGGCCATATTCAGTATCTTCAATTGGTTCTCCTACTATTTTTACTAGATGTGACTTTTTAAACTTTTGGAGGTAATATATACTGGTAAGCTTATTACATACACAGGCGTCTGCTTCACCGTTCAATAAAGCTTCCATAGCTTCTATCTGGTTTTTCTTTGGAATCAAAATGATGTCTGGAATATTATTAATTATCTCTTGATTTATATCTCCTTCTTGAAATGCAACCCTTACACCAGATAAATCTTCTATTTCAGCAATTATATTAGTATCTTTCATTACAAAAATTGCTTGAGAACTAACTACTATTGGATCAGCAAATAAGAATTTTTCTTCTCTTTCCTCTGTTCTATATATCCCTTGAATAAGGTCAACTTCTTTTCTCTCTAAAGCTTCTACGGCATCATTCCATTCCATAGGTACTAAATCAATATCTAGCCCTAATTCAATAGATATGGCATTCATTATATCCACATTAAAACCCTTATATGTTCCATATTCATCTACATATTCATAAGGAGGGTAATTATTATCTCCAGCAACACGTATAGTAATTAAATCTTCTGTCAGCACTTTTTCAGGGTTTTCATTTAAAATAATGAAAGAAAAAACAATAATCAATAAGAGGCAAATTGCTACTTTTCTTTTCATAATAACCCCCTCTCAAAAGACAAATCAAATTTTTATACTACTTTAAGGTTTCTATCTTAGTTTACTATCTTATACATACTTTTCCAAATTCCTTTAAAATATTTTACTAAAAACATAATAAAACACACAAACATTGCAAAAAATCTGTTAAAACAACAAAAAGAAATGCTTCTAGTGAAGCATTTCCGAAATCAAAAAAGTTTTTTATGATCACTTAAAACAGGTTTATGAAACAATCACTTTAGAAATACATATTTAATCATTTTATAAAGTTCATAAAAATACACAAAATGAAACTTTTTTAATTTTTATGCTAACTAGGCTTCTTATAAAATATTTTACTCAATAACCGTTCTCTATTTAAATCCTTACTTATATTATCGTAAAACTCCCTCCAGAGTTGTAGTACATGCTCTCTTGAATAATACATACTCCCTTGAATTGATTTATTCCTTGCAGTATTATAATATCTTTCATCACAATTTAACCTATGCAGTACTTTTTCAAACTCCAAATTATTATTTGCCTTTAGATAATAATCAAATAGGATATTTTTATATATATCTATATCTCTTAGAACTATAGGCAAATGACAATTCATAGCTTCCAAAATAGACATAGGAAATAGCTCATTGTATGAAGGAAGGAAGAAAACATCAGCCATATTATATACAGCATTCATACAGTCACGCTCTACAATTCCAATGAATTTAACATTTTTAGGTGGAGATTCCACTATCTCTTTTAGCTCCTTATAACCACTTGTAATCTTTCCAAAAGAAAAGCCTCCAGCCCATATGAATTGTATATTAGGCATATTTTTAGCAATTTCTACAAAGTCGAAAACTCCCTTTCTTGTCTGCACTTGACCTACTCCTAAAACTACAAATGCATTGGAATCTATTCCATAATTTTTTCTTATCTCTTTCTTTTTTTCAATATCATAAGGATAAAAATCTTTTGATGACACAAAATTAGGTATATAAGTAATTTTTCTTCTGTCTATTCCGTATTCACATAGTTTGTCTATAAAATACGGGTTTACAGTAACTAGGTAATCCATCTTATTATAAAATGTTATCATATACTTATAAAAAGCCTTTTTAAAAAGTATTGGCATATCTAAACTCTCTTCTATAGTCTCTGGAAGAAAATGAACATATCCAACTGTCTTCCCACAAATCTTTGCAAAGGGTAAACTTAAAAAGTGCTTCAAGTCTACAGTATGATAATGAGTAATATCAGAAAATTTCAATTTATTTACTTCCACTTTGTATTTATCTGATAAACCGTCTTTCACAAGATTTACTTGTTCTATATAGGCAGAAGCTACTCCTTGCCCTTTTACTTTTTCAGCAGATGACAGCATATTTATAGTAGTCATAAACACCACTCCACAAATATTTTATCCTAGTTATTTTTAGTCATCTGAAATTGAAAAAACACTTCAATTTTATGGCCAACTTCTCTCACAACATAATTATATCCCTAAAGTAATATTTATTAACATAATTTCTGTTAAAAACTTATTAATTTTAAAATCCTAATATAACCTTTAAAGCAAAAAAGCCAGAGAATTATTAATAAATCCTCTAGCTTCAGAAATTCTAATATTTTGTTATATACAAAGCAATTCATTATTTGGAATAAAGCTCAATAATATATGAATCAGTTACTTCTATAGGTATTTCATCTCTTTTAGGAGTATAAGCTAACTTCCCTGAAAAGTCTTCAATATCCTTTTCTAAATAGTTTAATACTGGTCCTTGTGTATAAAAATTTTCCTTGAACATTTCATTTTTTCTTGACTTTTCTTTTAATGAAATAATATCTCCTGGGTTTACTTTATATGAAGGGATATCTACTTTTTTACCATTGACTAAAATATGCCCATGTACTACCATTTGCCTAGCTTGCCTTAAAGTAGAACCAAAGCCCAGTCTATATACAATATTATCCAAACGGCATTCTAATCTTTGAATTAGATTTTCACTAGGATTCCCTAAAGAGGAAAGTGCCTCATCAACATACAATTTAAATTGCTTTTCTAATATGCCATAATATGCCTTTAGCTTTTGTTTTTCCAAGAGCTGCCTTCCATAATCAGACTGTTTACCTAAACTTTTAGCTCCCCTATTAAGAGCTTTTGGATGATTAAACACATTAACGCCAAGACGTCTTACCATCTTAAATCTTGGCCCCATTGGTCTTGCCAAATAAAATTCCTCCTTAATTTTTTTATTTTTATCCAGCAGCCAATGATATTATACTATTTTTGATAATAATTTGCAAGTGATATTTATTATCAAATACTATTCTATTAATCTTACTCCTCCCTTTATAAGTTCTATCTTCTTCTTCTTCAATAACACACCTAAGACTTTTTTATAAGTGCTTTTACTCATTTTAAGCTGTTGTCTTATTTCTTCTGGAGAACTATCATCATCTAGCATTAGGACTCCGCCATTTTTTATAATTTGTGTCAATACTCGTATAACATCTTCATCTGTTTGTTTTTGACCTTTTTCTTTTAAGCTTAAAACCAGCTTTCCATCTTCCCTCACCCTTACAACTCTTGCTTTAATTCTATCGCCAATTCTATAAGTCCAGTAAAGCTCATGCTTAGGTATCATAGCATCATATTTTCTATCTACTGCCACGAAAGCTCCCATTTCCTTATTTATTCTATAAATTATTCCACTAATTTTGTCATCTGCTTCATAAGGTGAATTGCTGCTTAATACCTTACTGACTTTCATAGTAGCACAAAGTCTATTGCTTTTATCTACATATACTCCTACTAAATACTCTTTACCCTTTTCCACCTTCCCAATTTGCTCACTAAATGGAAGCAATAAGTCTTTTTCTAATCCCCAGTCTAAAAAAGCACCTATCTTTGTATTCTCTACTACTTTTAACATACCTATTTCGCCAACTACTAACTTAGGTCTCTTAGTAGTAGCTATTATTCTATCCTCAGAATCCTTATATATAAATACTTCTATTTCATCTCCTTTTTTAACTCCCTCTGGTACTTGTTTCATTGGCAACAATATATCAGGTTCTGACTTATTGCCCTTTTCATTTAAATACACTCCAAAGTCTACTTTTCTAACAACCTGCAGTTTTTGAATTTTTCCTAATTCTATCATTAAACTCCTCCTCGGTACTAAAATTTAGTACTAGCTTTAAATATTAATTATTATTTTGTACTTAGCAGTCAATTACTATGTATACTCTTACACACAGTTATACTGTTGTAATATTATTTCACTATTTTCACTGTAGTTAAACAGTTTTAATAATTTGCCTACCTCTCTTATATACTAATCCATAAAAACATGTTACTAGATTACCAAAGCTCACAGAGAATCAATTCTCTATAAGCCCAACGGCAGTAAAGTATTTAAGTATGAACCATAAAAAGCACCAAAAGTAATATATCTAAATAAATATCTCCTTGTTTAATAGTTTCTAACTCATTCTTAGATTTTATGGGAAAGTTTACTATATCTTTATGTGATAGTAAAGATGTGCCTGCTATAGATACTAGAGAAATGAAAAAAGATTGCTATCCATACAAAGGTTACAGTAGCAAAATGAGCTGAACTAATATATAAGCACTCTTTACAGCTAACCAACCATCTCATAAATCTAAGACTTCTGTAAATCTCTTATGAAATAATTAAAAGCATACTATATTGATTATATCACAATAACAATTTATTTAAATAGTTTTCTTATTGCAAATAAAATTTAATATATAGAGCATAATATAGAAAGACTTCATTGAATAAAGCTTTATAAATTTTAATACTCTACCAATGTTATTTTTTAAGCCTAACTCAACTTATAGCTTATATTTTTTCTAAGCCTCAAAAAAGGAAAGTTTTCAAATAGAAATGTTAAATATCAGACTTGAACTTTTAAATTATTATAAAAACTTTAGAAAGGAATATAAACAATTATGGATTTAAATAAACATTTAGTATGTCCTGAATGCAAAGGAGTATATTTTGAAATGAAAAGGGAGGCTACATTCCTATACAGTTATAAAATAAACACGCCTCTTACAGGTGAATGGAGCAAAAAAGATGATAAATTGCCTTTTTTATTTGACTCTAGAGAGTTAATAGATAGTAGAGAATACCTTGAATGTAAAAGCTGTGGAACCAAATATGCTCACAGTATTGAAAAAGGCAGCCCAAAAATTCACCTTACAATACTGCAAAAAGCTGCAAGAATAGACTATCAAGAACATCCTCAATACTTAGGATAATAAATAATTCTATGTCCATTATATTAAGTTTGGAAAATACCTGAGAATAACAAAAGAAGATAAGGTACTAACTCATAGTACCTTATCTTCCATTCCGTTATGCTCTACGATGCTTAATGTTTTTTTAAATCTTTTCCTCTAAGAAAATAATCTATAGGAGAATCTAAAATAAATCTTCCATCATTAAATCTAGGATCAATTTGAATCTTATCTCTGACTTGATTTAACAAACTAGTTAAATCTACACGTTCACTCTCATTAATAGTAAATTCAATACCATATTGATAAATGTTATAATCCAATTCCTTTGTCCATACTGGGCACCCGTGCACACTTAAATTTTTCCCCAGAAGTTGAGTTGAAAACTGTAAAATAATTTCTCTATTAGCTGGAAATCTTATATTTGAAACAAAGCATATTCCACCAGGTCCAATATTCTTTATTAATACTTTTGTATTCCCAACTTTAGTTTTTTGTCCCTCAACCTCTAAAATAGTCATATCAGCTTCCAATAGATATGGAAATTCAATTCTATAAAATTTTCTTCTTTCTTTATGAGATTCTAATGGTATATTATTAGCAGTAATATGTATATACTTACAATCTTCTAAAATTCTTTCAAATTCTTTTAAAGGTACTGGCTTACTATATAAATACCCTTGTCCTGTATGACATTTTAACTCTCTCAAATATGACAATTGCTCCCATGTTTCAATTCCCTCTGCTACTAGCTTAATCTTCAATTCTTTAGCCAGGTTGATTATAGAACGAGTAAGTATAGTACTAGTTTCATCTGAAGGAATATTCTTTATAAAGGATCGATCTATTTTTAGAATATCTATACTAAATGAATTTAAATAAGCTAGAGAAGAAAAACCTGTTCCAAAATCATCAAGAGCCACCTGTATACCTAAAGCTTGAAGTTTCTTGATATTAGACCTAACTTGTTCAGAATTAGTTTGGAAAATGCTCTCTGTAATTTCAATAATTAAAAAATTTGGATTTAGTCCAAATTCATCGATTGTTTTCCTTATATTTTCCACAAAATTTTCTTCTAAAAATTAAATACTAGAATAATTAATAGATACTTTTATAGCAGGCAATCCACTATCTAGCCACCTTTTATAGTTAAAGCATACTTCTTTTAACATCCAGTTCCCCAAATTAACAACTAAACCTGTTTCTTCTGCTAAAGGAATAAACTCACTAGGAGGTACTAACCCCCATGTTGGATGTTCCCAACGAATCAAAGCTTCTGCTGCTAATATCTCACTAGTACTCAAACTAACCTGGGGTTGATAATATACCCTAAACTGTTCCTTCTCAATAGCCTTATATAAATCATTACGAAGAGTAAATCTTTTATAGTTGTGAACATCTATATTAGGAAAATAAAATTCATATTTATTTTTCCCTCTTAATTTAGCTAATGACAATGCGCTATTAGCATGCTTTAAAATACTATTATGATCTTGTGCATCATTAGGAAAAACACTTATACCAATACTAACAGTAACATTTATCTCATACATTTTTAGCTTAAATGGGTGTGAAAAAGCATCTATAATCTCTTTAGCCTTGTATTCATACTCTTCTATAGTCTTAAGCTCAGATATAATAATAGCAAATCGCCCTCCTGAATGGCGGCATATAAATCTTTTTTCTCCCAAAAGAGTCTTTAATCTTTGACTAACTTGAATAAGTAATTCATCTCCTAGTTCATAGCCTAAGGTATCATTCACATATTTAAGTTCATCAATTTCCAGCTTCATTAAAGCAAATGTATACCCTTTTTCTTTTGCATCATCACATTGTATTCTTATTTGCTCATTAAAATAAATTATGTTAGGGAGCTGTGTTAATTCATCATGTGTGGCAATATATTTCATCTTTTTCTCTAGTTCTATCTTCTTTGTAACATCCCTAAAGTATAAAAGAATACCTTGGATAGATGGATCAGATAATTGATTGCTTATATTGCCTTCTAGAAATATTTCTTTGCCTTTTTTAACTTTAAGGATAATATTACCTTGAACAGTTTTTCCTGGTTCGCTTAGAACTGATTCTATCATTCCTTTGAGTTTTTGTAGTTCTTCTTTTTCAAAAAACTTAAATGTATTTTTACCTATTAATTCTTCTGGCTTATATCCTGTGATTTTTTCTATCCCTTGACTTATGTACTCAATAGTTCCATCAGAAGCTAAAATTCCAAAAACATCACTTGATTTTTGAATTATAGCCTGGAATCGTCTCTGAATCCTATTTGCTTCTTCTTGTGCAATATCTGCTTTCTTCTGCAATTCCTTTTTTTCAGTAATATCCTGAATTGTACCATATATATAAATTGGCTTTCCATTCTCATCAAGCTTGAATTCTACCTGTTTACTTACGTATCTCACAGAGCCATCAGGCCTAATAATACGAAACTCCATCTCAAAGGGTTGTTTCTGAAAAAAATTTTCTAAAATTTTTTCTACTAAAGCCCTATCATCTGGATGAACAAGCTTTAAAAAACTTTCATACGTTCCATAATATCCCTCAGGATTAATACCATATATCCTATAAGCTTCTTCAGACCAATAAATTTTATTATGAACTACATCCATTTCCCAGCTTCCAACATGGGCTAAAGCTTCAGCTTTACCTATAATATAATAGTTTTTTCTTAATTGCTCCTCTAAAAGCTTTTTCTCTGTTATATCCTGCAACGTTCCTAAAACACCTACAACCTCATGCCTTTCATTAAATAGGGGTTCTCCTCTAGCTATGACAAATTTAACTGTCCCATCAGATTGAGGAATACGATATTCAGTTTCGCAGGATTTCCCAGCAAAATACTGCTCTAATGCGCTTTGTAGTTTAGCTTGATCCTCAGGATGAACTAATTTTATGACATTTTTAAAATCCTTTATAAAATCCTGAGGGTTAATCCCGTATATACGATACATTTCCTCAGTTCCATAAAACTCATCTTCCAGCACATCATATTTCCAATAGCCAATTCCTGTGATTTTTTGAGGCAGTATCAAACTATTACCAAATGCTTTCAAATCATTTTCTATTACCTTACGTTCTGTAATATCCTGTACTACCCCAATTATTTTAGCAGGATTTCTATTTTCATCTGAAAGAATAATTGCCTTTTCATTAATATATTTTTCTGTTCCATTAAAGGTAATTATTCTATATTCTAAATCGTATTCTTTTCCTGCTAAAGCATTGTGAATCGCTTTTTTCACCTTTTCTAGGTCATCAGGATGTATATTAGAATAAAAATGCTCTAATTTGGCTTCTAAATTTTCGGGACTGCATTCTAATATATCATAGATTTCCTCAGTCCAAAAAATTTCATCTTTTAAAATATCATATGTCCAGCTTCCGATGCGACTCAATTGCTGACTATAAAAAATATTTTCTCTTAGCTGCTCAAAGATTGTCTTTATATCTTCTTCTACATAATTTGAATTATTAATCATTTCCTTACTCTTTAGCATATTCTTCAGCATCATCATATGTAGCCCCCTCAAAATGTATTAGCTGGTGGTTATCTAAGGAATACATCAATTATATATTAGTATTATGAAACAACCTTATTTCTTCCCTGGTTCTTTGCTTGATATAACTTATCATCTGCACATTTTATTAAATCAGTATATGCTAGCTCCTTATCTATTACAGTAAATAGTCCAAAAGAGCCAGTTATTTGTATTTCTTCATCTCCAACCTTTATAATTGCTCTTTCGATAGCTTTTCTTATTCTTTCTAAAACCATATAGGCTTTCCTATTATCAGTATTAGGTAGGCATATTAAAAATTCTTCTCCTCCATACCTTGCAACCCAGTCTATATTATTTCTAGTGTAACTCGATAATAATTGAGCAAATCTCTTAATGACAATATCTCCTGCGCCATGACCATAAGCATCATTTATATCTTTAAAATGATCAATGTCTATCATAGCAATAGATATAGGCTGTCTTTTATTAGAACAATTGCTGATTTCTCTAGGAAGCATTTGGTCAATATATCTTCTATTATAAAGGTTAGTCAGTGGATCCTTCATTATAAGAGTGTTTAAGTCTTCCACAATACTTTGCAATTTATGTTTTTGTTCCTGAAAAACGGTCTCAAAAACTAAATCATCAGTAATGTCCTTAATCAATTCTAAAGCTAGTGTATCTCCCTTTATTTCTATAGGGGTAGCAAACATTAAAAGCATTTTATCTCCATTATGCTGTACTTTTATAAAAGTTTTCCGTTCATTTATTGACCTATTGATAATACATTTACTGTATTCATTTTTATCTAACAACAATGAACAGCATAAAGCATCATCAGATATTACTCCATTATCTTGATTTCTAACAATTTCTTTTCGAATTGGATCTACAATTCTTACAATGTCAAAGATTCTTTTATATGCATCTAGTTGTTCGGATAGTTTGGATCCTTTAGTTTGATTCATGAATTAATTTCGCTCCTTTATTGTAACTAACAGGAAAGCTTGAGTTAATTTTTATACTTCCCATTAATGAGTTGTAGGCTACATTAAAATTTTTTATAACATCACTAATTTTGCACTATTTCTGTCTATTTTAATATTATGACTGTATTTCTTCTGAGTATAATTAATATGAATTATTGGTAGTCAAACAATGTAATATCTTGTAGTATTTTGTAGATTTAGTTCCATAATATAATATACTTCACTTGTAAGTGCAAATCAATTAAGTTAAATAATTAACAAGTAATTTACTTCCATGAATGTCTTCCTTATTTCTTTTATATTCTCCTTTTTATTTTGCTTTGTATATCTAGCATAATTCATCTTTCTTAAAATATTGTTTAAGAAATACTTACTTTGTCAGCTGTAAATCATTCTTGATATTGGATTTTTTGAATAATTTATATTCTATTGTTAAAAAATAGATTGAGAAATAACTATACTATTTTAGGAGGAATAATATGGATTTAAGCAAATATACAAGTTTTAAAGAACTTCCTAAATCTTATTGGATAGCATCTACTGAGAATACAAATTATCCTGCTTTCTCACAGGATATGAAAATTGATGTTGTAATCATTGGCGGAGGTCTAGTAGGCATCCAGTGCGCATATTTTTTAAAAAAAGAAGGACTAAAAGTAGCTCTACTTGAAGCAAATCGTATAGGTAGTGGAACTACAGGATACACTACTGCAAAAATCACATCTCAGCATGGTTTGATTTATAGCAAAATAAAAAATCAAATGGGAGAAGAACTAGCAAGACAATATGCAGAGGCTAATGAATCTGCTATAGGTGAATACAAGAAAATAGCAGAAGAAAACAACATTGAATGCGATTATATCCCTCAATCTTCTTTTATATATACACAAGATGATAGCTACATTCAAAAAATCAGTGATGAAGTTGATGCAGCTTCAAGGTTAGGAATCAAAGCATCATATGTAGAAGAAATACCTTTTCCAATACCGATAAAGGCTGCAATCCGTTTTGATAATCAAGCTCAATTTCATCCGCTTAAATATATCACTGCTTTAGCCAAAACTATCCCTGATAATGATTGTCACATCTTTGAAGAAAGCAGAGCTATTACCATTGATGAAGAAGGAAGCAATTACATAATAACAACTGAACAAGGAAGCAAAATTATTGCTAAAATAGTAATCATTGCATCACATTATCCGTTTTACAATAAACCTGGGATGTACTATGCAAGGATTTATCAAGAAAGGTCCTATGTGCTAGCTGTAAAGGCAAAAGAAAAATACCCCGGTGGAATGTACATAAATGCAGAGGATCCTACTCGTTCTCTCAGACATCAGCCTCACTTGAATGGTGAACTCATATTAGTTGGCGGTGAACACCATAAGACTGGACAAGGCAAAGATACTACTAAGCACTATGAAGCATTAGTTGACTTCGCCAAAGATATCTTTACTATAGATGATATTCTGTTCAGATGGTCTACTCAGGACTGCATGACAGTAGACGGAATACCTTATGTGGGACATTTTAATCCTAATACTCCTAATCTATATATTGCTACTGGTTTTCAGAAATGGGGTATGACAAACAGTATGGTATCTGCAATGTTAATTAGAGACTTGATAGTTAAAGGTAAAAGTCCTTGGCAGGATGTATATAATCCTTCACGTAAAACCATCCTAGCTTCAGCAAAAGATTTTGTCGTTCAAAATCTTAATGTAGCAGAACAGCTTATAGACGGTAAGCTTTCTCCAGTCCCTGATGATGTAGATGTTAAAGCTGGAGAAGGTAGAATAGTTATGGTTGATGGAAAACGAGCTGGTGCATATAAAAATGAAAAAGGCAATCTGCATTTAGTAAACACAACTTGTACACACATGGGCTGTGAATTAAATTGGAATTCTGCAGAAAGAACTTGGGATTGTCCTTGCCATGGTTCGAGATTTACATATGATGGGAAAATAATTGAAGGACCAGCTACAAAGCATCTAAGCTTCTCTAATGATGTAAATACCTTCAAAAAGCTATTACAGGAAGATTTTTAAAAAATACTTCTAATGAATTATTGCTAAACCAGTATTATACTAAGAAATCATTCACCAACTTTCAATACGACAATTCATAAATTATAAATTATAGACTAATATATTCTAAAAATATATAGAGTATCACAAAGCTATTAAACAAGCAGTTGCAGATACTCTATTTTTTATAAATCATTTTTTATACACCTTTGCTACAAACTAAAAATATGGATAGTTAGCACTTCCATAGGAATTTCTTTGATACCTGTACTCTTCTGTTATTTTCAGAATCTTAATTCTGCTTTTTGCATAAAGAGAGGCTGTGCCCAATGAGTTCATTCATTGTGCAACAGCCCTTTGTACTTTTTGACGATATATTAAGGAATGTGAATTTTTACAATTTAGCTTTAGCTCTTTCTAAAATAGCTTCTACTCTCTCCTTTTCAGGTATTATCCTTGCATTTTTTTCATCATAAGCATATAATGCTCCGCTTACCATTCTTGTTTTTAATTCTCCCTTTGCAATACTTGACCCCTTTAACTGAGGAGCATCTAATAATCCAATTTCAACCGCTTTAACTAAAACATCTGGATCTGTTAAAGGATCATCTGATTTTGAATCAAGCATTTTTATGGCGTCTATAATAATCATAGCATCTTCAATTAATTCATCTTTTCTCCTTTGAACATTTGAGTCCTTAGTTAAATCTATAGAACCTAAAAACTCATTCTTTAGTATACCCCTTACTATTTTGCAAGACTCTATAACATCTTCTGCTTCTGCAGCATGATGTGCTTCACAAAAGCCTACAACATGATAAATATGAGGTCTAATAGCTATAGCTAAATATGCAGATGCAGCTAGCTGTCCTTTTGCTTGGCTTAAATCAGCTGGAAAACTTGCCAATCCTGCCCTAGCTTGACGATATACTTTAAAATCATCATCTACTAGACTTTCAATTAACTCAATTTTTGCTAACATCTTTCCTAAGTCTTTTTCTGGTGAAATATTTGCTGGCACATTAAACATGAACTGCGCTATGTAGTCCCTTACTCCCATCTTTTTCGCATTATATGCTGCTAGGTATGCAGCAGCTACTCCTATGGCATCATGGGCATCTCTTAAGCTCCAGTGATGAGGATCATTCACTTCTACTGGAATATTTCTCTGACCGTGCCAAGCCATAACCTGCTGATTTTCTATTATTGCATCTCTTAATTTCCTTGGTCCTCTTTTATCAAGTTCTGAATACCAGAATAATGGTACTGCACACCAAGCGTTATTTATAGTATCTTTCAAAACCTCAGCAAATCTAATTATATTTTTAGTCCCACTATAAGACCTTAGAAGAGGATAATTTCCTCTTTGAGCTGCATTATACAGCTTCTGTAAATCTTCTACAGTCCTAATAGGTACTCCACCAGCACCGCTTAGGTTTTCATCCATGTTTTCCTGATCGAAGAAAAACTCCTGAGCATTTTGATCTGGAGCAATAGATATTACGTCTAGTACTTTAGCTTCTGCAATCTTCTCTATAGCTTCTATGGTTTTTTCCATAGTTGTAAGTCCTAAATGATGTCTCAGTACTGGATATGGATACTTAGAATTTATTCTATCTATGATATTTTTTGGATAAGATTCTTCCTCTTGATTTTCTTTTCCTTTAAGATAAGATATAACCTCGTCTATATCTTCATGTCCATAGAAAATCTTATCAAATATATTATATTTTTCTGCCACTAAAGCTGTAGGTTCTGTGCCGCCAAAAAGCCATTGGATATTCTTTAATTTATCGTTTTGAGATATAGCTTCCTTTAGTTCCTCCAATATTTTATTTAATGGCTCTGGCGAAAGCCTATAAGAAAGTCCTACAATATCTGGTTTTTTATCTTCTATGATTTCCACTAGGTCTTTAACACTGACTCCTATACCTATAAACTCAGTTTTATAGCCTTCTTTCTCAGCTAAACTTAAAAAGTTCATTGTTCCTGCCACATGAACACAGTTTCCAAGTGTCAAGCCTATAATTTTTTTCATTAAACCACCTCTTCCAATCTTCTTCTCACTATAATTCCTTTCCTTGCTAGCATATGCATCTCAGCAATGGTCAAACCTTCTAAACCTAATCTATCTGCTGTTCTACCTTCTGCTCTAAAGTCTCTATTAGTCATTAACTGTGCCACATTAATTATTGAAGATATGGCTGGGGTCTTAATACCTAAGCTATGTGCTATGGATTCCATAGGCACTAAGCTATAAGGCACATCTTCATAAATATATCTAATCTGCAGTCCTTGTGGTGCTTGTAGCCCTTTATAGGCAGGATTATTCTGTACTGCTTCAAAAATGGTATCACCCTTTACTCCATAAGTTTCTTTTAGCCAATCAACTGCTGATAACGTATTGACTTGGAGCATTCGTCCCAATTCCATTCTTTCTCTATCAATTTTTTCTAAGAAATTTCCTATGGATGGTGTTATACCTTCTATATAGTATTCAAAAGGTGCGCCTCTCTCGATGTGTCCACTATTTAAAAGTGTTGGCGCTGGATGGAATATTGCACCGTAGTTATTAATGCTAGTTTCTAAAACATCTTTAGCGGCAACAAATTGAGGATATGCCTCATTGATAAGCTCTAAAACGTAATTGGTTTTTGTAGCTGGTATTGCAGCTAATGTTACTTCCTTTTTAGATTTAAAGATATGTGCATGATTATATGTAGTAGACCTGCAGGCATAAATAAAAGTCTGAGCTTCTGCCACTATAATATTGTTTTTCTTTCTTTCTCTCAATAAAGTTTCATATACTTCTAAAGCTCCTCCAGTCCGTCCAGGATTTAGTACTATTATTTGCCCATCTTTTAAGTAAGGAGCCATTTCTTTAGCAATGCTGTAGTGACCCATGGCAGGTATGGTTACCATAATTATGTCAGCGTCACTTATAGCTTCTTCTATATTGCTTGTTACTAGGTTTAATACTCCATGGCCGTTTTTCTCACCGGTGAGATAAATAGTCCGATCCTTCATCAAAGGTAAAATTTTGTCTAGGGTCCTATTATACAGGTTTACTTCATATCCAATCATAGCAAGATAACCTGCCATAGCAATCCCACCGTTGCCGGCCCCTATAACACAATACCTGAGCTTTTTCACTATACAATCACCCTCCCAAAATTATTTTAAATATTATGTTAACTTGAATTTTGGGGTTAAAAAAAACCATGGGCTACCATAGTTTTTAAATCAGTATACTATACTGCCCCCTTCTACGCTTACGAGGTTAGCTGTCGGGTTAGGGCTAAAGGGTAGCCCCTCCAAAATGGATTCACCCCTAAAGATTGGTTCCCCCGCTTCTTTCTTTAAAAAAGAATTCAGCGATACTATATTCATTTTTGACACAAATTAGACATAATTATTATGAAAATTATAACATAAAATTTTTATAATTACAACAAAAAAATTTCTATCTTTTTACTATATTTAATTATAATATATTACCCTTATGTCCAAAAAAGTAATACTTTTAAAAAAATAATTTACTACTTAGATAAATATAATATTGTTTACTCCTACTCATTTTTTATATAATCCTTTTTATTAAATAGCATCTAACTTCACCCTTCAAAATAAATTACCTATTTAGAAATATGAAAAGTATAAAATAAGGCATAATTTTGATTATGCTATTCCCATATTGTTTAGAAAAATATAAGTCTGATTTAGAAAGACTTTATAGAAATTACAATTTTTGTTTCTGAAATTTTCTTAATATTTAAAGGGTTTTTAAATTGAGAAATGGAATATAGTTTTATATTGAAGTATGCTTTCAAACAGAAAAACTTTATCGACAATCTATAACTGAATTTGGATTGCTATAGAGAATTTATAAATCAAAACAATATTAAAACAATATTAAATAATTATATTATGGAGGGATTTTTGTGGACAAAGAAAGTTTAAAGAACATGGGTTTTGCAACAAAAGCTATACATGGAGGACATAAAAAAGACATTGCAACAGGTGCATTAGTTACTCCAATTTATCAGACTTCGACTTTTGTATTTGACTCTGCTGAACAAGGCGGAAAAAGATTTGCTTTAGAAGAAGAAGGATTTATATATACTAGATTAGGCAACCCTACTAATTCTCAGCTCGAGGAAAAGGTTTGCCTACTAGAAGGAGGAGAGGCTTGCGTATCTACTGCTTCTGGTATGGGTGCAGTATCTGCCACTTTATGGACAGCTTTAAAAGCTGGAGACCATGTTGTAGCCGCTGAGACTCTTTATGGCTGTACTTTTGCATATATAAATCATGGACTAACTAGATATGGTGTAGAAGTAACTTTCGTAGATACTAGCAATCCTGAAAATGTAAGAAAGGCTATGAAAAAAAATACGAGAGTAGTATATTTAGAAACTCCTGCAAATCCAACATTATTGATTACAGACATTAAAGCAGTAGCTGATATTGCTCACGAAAAAGAAGACTGTCTAGTAATAGTAGACAATACATTTGCTACTCCTTATCTTCAAAAGCCTCTAGAGCTTGGAGCTGATGTGGTCATACATTCTGCTACAAAGTATCTAAATGGCCACGGTGATGTAATAGCTGGTTTTGTAGTTGGTAAGAAAGAATTTATAGACGAAGTGAGACTTTTTGGTATAAAAGATATGACTGGATCTTGCTTAAGTCCATTTGATGCTTTCCTAATTATAAGAGGTATGAAGACTCTTGAAATTAGAATGGAAAAACACTGCCAAAATGCTATGGAAGTTGCTAAATTCCTCGAAAGTCATCCAGCAGTAAAAAAAGTTTATTATCCTGGACTTGAGAGCTTTGAACAGTATGAATTGGCTAAAAAACAAATGAAGCTTCCTGGAGCAATCATTGCCTTTGAATTAAAAGGCGGCATTGAAGAAGGTAAGAAGGTTATTAATAACACTAAACTCTGCAAAACTGCAGTAAGTTTAGGAGATACAGAAACATTGATCCAGCATCCTGCTTCAATGACTCATTCTCCATATACTCCTGAGGAAAGAGCAGCTGCTGGTATTAGCGAAGGGTTAGTAAGACTATCTGTTGGTCTTGAAACCTGCAGTGATATAATTGAAGATTTGAATAATGCTTTAAATTTAATACTATAATAGTCTCACATAATAAAAAAACTCTATAAAAGCATTGGAATTTAATAAAGTTTTTCTCAAGATACTGTATAAGCAGTTTTTGCAAAATTAAAGATTATTAATCTACTTAAGTCTCATTAAATCAACTCCTTATAACAAGAATGTTAATTTGCTATTAATCATAAAAACAGTCTTTAAGGTCAGTGTATATGCCTTAAAGACTGTTTTTAGTTTAAAATATCTTCCTTTTTTATATTAAGCAGCAAATTGGCTATTGTAAAGCTCTGCATAAAAACCATTCTTAGCTAAAAGCTCTTCGTGAGTTCCTTTTTCTATAATATCTCCATCTTTCATTACTAGGATTAAGTCTGCATCTCTTATGGTTGAAAGTCTATGAGCAATTATGAAAGATGTTCTTCCTTTCATTAGATTTTCCATAGCTTTTTGAATCAGCAATTCTGTTCTAGTATCTACTGAAGATGTTGCTTCATCAAGGATGAGAATCTTAGGATCAGACAAAATTGCCCTAGCTATAGTAAGAAGCTGTTTCTGTCCTTGAGATATATTATTGGCTTCTTCATTTATTATCATATTATAGCCATCTGGTAAAGTCTGTATAAATCTGTGAGCATGAGCAGCCTTAGCAGCTTCTATTACTTCTTCATCTGTAGCATCTAGTCTTCCATATCTTATATTCTCTTTTATACTTCCTGAAAATAGCCAGGTATCCTGAAGAACCATACCAAAGTTTTTCCTTAAATCTTCTCTTGTAAATTCAGTAATATCATGGCCATCTATTAAGATTCTTCCTCCATTTAAGTCATAGAATCTCATTAAGAGCTTTACTATAGTAGTTTTTCCTGCGCCTGTAGGACCTACTATGGCAACTCTCTGACCTGGTTTTATATCTGCTGAAAAATCTTTTATAATTATCTTGTCAGGATTATATCCGAATTTAACATTCTCAAAAGTTACTCTTCCTTTAACTTCTTCTAACTTAACAGGGGTTTGAGTATCTTCTGCTTCTTCTTTTTCCTCTAAAAATTCAAACACTCTTTCTGCAGCTGCTACAGTAGATTGAAGCACATTGCTTATTTGAGCTACCTGAGATATTGGCTGAGTAAAGCTTTTTATATATTGGATGAAAGAAAGTATATCTCCAACTTCTATAGTTTTCTTTACTGCATACCATCCACCTAACATTGATACTAACACATATCCTATATTTCCTATAAAGTTCATAATAGGCATCATCATACCAGAAAGGAATTGTGCCTTCCATGCAGAATTATAAAGCTGTTCATTAATTTCTCTAAATTTAGCAACTTCTTCTTCCTCTGCATTAAAAGCTTTCATTATATTGTGCCCACCATAAACTTCTTCTATATGGCCATTGACACGCCCAAGTGATTGTTGCTGGGCTTTAAAGAATTTTTGAGACTTTTTAACTATACCTGCAACTATTACAAGTGAAATTGGTAATATCAGAATAGCCGCAATAGTCATCTGCCAGCTAATAGACAGCATCATTATAAGAACTCCTACTAATGTAGTAGCAGAAGTAATTATCTGGCTCATACTTTGGTTTAATGTCTGGCTTACAGTATCTACGTCATTTGTAACTCTTGATAATACATCTCCATGAGATACAGTATCAAAGTATTTAAGTGGAAGTCTATTTATTTTTTCAGATATTTCCTTTCTTAAATTATAAGAAACCTTTTGTGAGACTCCAGTAACTATTATACCCTGTATAAATGAAAATAGGGCTGAAGTTACATATAATCCTATTAAAATCAAGATTATATTTAATATATACTCGAAATCTATTCCACCATTTGAAGCCCCTGTTACCTTAGCTGCCAACCCTTCAAATATCTTAGTAGTTGCCTTACCTAATATTTTAGGTGCTCTAATTGTAAATATTGTACTTCCCATGGCAAATAGCATTACTATAATCAACTTTAGTCTATATGGTCTCAAGTATATGAGAAGCTTTGAAAAAGTTCCTTTGAAATCCTTTGGCTTTTCAAAACTTCTTCCCATAGGACCATGACCTCTTCTTGGTTGTGATTGTTTTACGTTATTTTGACTCATATGGCAAGCTCCTCCTCTGATAATTGTGACAGAGCTATTTGTCTGTAAACACTGCAATTTTGTAATAACTCTTTGTGAGTACCCATACCTACTATTTTTCCTTCGTCTAAAACTATAATGTTTTCAGCATTCATAATAGTATTTATTCTCTGTGCAACTATTAGTACTGTTCTGTCCTTTATTTCACTGTTTATAGCTTTCCTCAATGCTAAGTCTGTTTTAAAATCAAGAGCTGAAAAGCTGTCATCAAAAATTAGAATCTGAGGTTTTTTAGCCAACGCTCTTGCTATAGAAAGTCTCTGTCTTTGTCCACCTGAGACATTAGTTCCTCCTTGAGATATTTCTGTATGAATTCCCTTTTCTTTTTGGCTTATAAATTCTTTAGCTTGAGCTATTTCTATGACTTTTGATATCTCCTCATCACTAGCATCAGCATTTTTTCCATATCTTATATTACTTTCTATAGTTCCTGAAAACAGAACTCCTTTTTGCGGAACATATCCTATTTTTTCTCTAAGGTCATGAAGCTTTATATCTCTAATATCTATGCCATCTAAAAGTATTTGTCCTTCTGTAACATCGTAAAATCTTGGTATTAGATTTACCAGTGTAGACTTTCCACTTCCAGTACTGCCGATAAAAGCTGTAGTCTCTCCAGGTTTTGCAGTAAATGATATGTTTTCTAGAGCATACTCTTCTGCACCTGGATATTTGAAGCTGACATTTTTGAATTCCAATACTCCCTTCACATTCTCACCAAGTTCCTTAGGAGATACTGGGTCTTCTATTGTAAGCTTTTTATCTAGCACTTCAAATATTCTTCCAGCTGATACAGAAGCTCTTGGAAGTATTATTGAAATCATTGAAATCATAAGGAATGACATGATTATCTGCATTGCATACTGCATAAATGCCATCATATCTCCTACTTGTATTACACCATTATCTATTTGATGAGCTCCTATCCAAACAATCAATAATGTAATGCCATTTAGGATTAACGTCATAGTAGGCATCATCACTGTCATTATTCTAGAAACAAAGAGATTAGTCTTAGTTAAATCTCTATTAGCGTCGTCAAATTTCTTTTCTTCAAATCTTTCAGTATTAAACGCTCTAATTACTAGCATTCCTGTTAAGGATTCTCTCATGACGCGATTAACCCTATCTACTAACTTCTGTAAACTCTTAAATTTTGGCATAGCTACTGCAAATAGAACTATTACTAATGCTAGTATTGCTCCAACTCCTACTGCCACTATCCAAGCCATAGATGTATTTGTCCTTAATGCTCTAACAACCCCACCTATTCCTAGTATAGGTGCATAAAATACTATTCTCAGCATCATAATTACAAACATCTGAACCTGCTGTATATCATTTGTACTTCTAGTTATAAGAGATGCAGTAGAAAAATCGTCAAATTCTCCATTTGAAAATGCAGTTACTTTATTAAACATTTTGTCTCTTAAATTTCTGCCCAAACCAGATGAAACTCTTGCAGATAATAAACCAACTAATATTGTAGATGCCATGGATGCTAGTGAAATAAGTACCATTATTCCACCTGTATAGAATATATAATTAGTCTGCCTTTTGCCTATATCCATTCCTATTTCTTCATATTGAGTTTTGATATAATTTATTGCAGACTGATTTATTATTGATTCTGTCAAACCTTCAAATTGCTTATCAATTTGTGCCTTCATTTCATCTAGCTGTTCCTGTGGTAAATTCTTTAATACCATATAAGGATCTACACCTTCAGGTAGTGAAGCAAAGGGATTATTTTCTAGATTTCCTGATGTAACACCCTGAGGCATTCCCTTTTCTATACCAGCTACAATCAGCAGATATTTTCCTAAAAACGAGTTCATTTCTTCAATATCTTCTTTTGAATCAGTATCTAATATATAAAGGTTCTTATTTTCTATAGCTGGATACTTCTTTAAATATTTTTCATATTCCTTGTCAGTTAGATTCTCTTTACTTATCAGCTTATAGCTATCGTTTACGATATTACTTTCTTCTTGACTTAAAAATAACTGTACTTTTTCCATAGTACTTATTTTCATTACTTCAGGCACTGTATTGTCTATTCCATTTTGCTGAATCCCTATGTTTACTATATTAGACATATAGTCTGGAAGAGCAAGCTCTGCACTTGCTTGTAGGAAAAGCAGCCCTATAATTATCAATATTGTAATGAAAAATGGCTTAAGTTCTTTAAATAGTTTTAACATAGCTTCCTCCTTTGCATCTTAAATTCAGCTTTAATATACTTTTTTATCATTTACTACAGATAAATTATCTCTCATTTGCAGCAATAGTCTTCTAAAAACTATTTTTTCCTCTAATGTAAAATTTCCAAAACATTCTTCCTCAAGTTTTCTTATTATATCCATAGCTTTTAGGCACGATTCTCTGCCTTTCTCTGTAATATATACTCTAGATACTCTTTGGTCTAAAGAGTCTTGTCTTCGCTCCACTAAATTTGCCTTCTCCATCCTTTTAAGCATTACAGTTATTGTAGAAGGTTTTATGTCTAACTTGGCAGCTATCTCACTCTGACTAAGCCCATCTTTATTATATAAAGCAAACAATAAAGGCGGCTGCCCTGGATACATTCCTATTTCGTCAAATAGTACACGTGTACGATAGTAGTGGAGTCTTAGAACTTCTAGGAATATATAATATGGAGAATTTTTATCTATTTTTTCCATATTACAACCTCCATTAGTTAGTCATCAAACATACCTACTAATGATATCATTCTCATATTAATTAGTCAATATTCTAATTTTTAAAAACAACATATTTCATATAATTAATTAGCCGACTAAATATTTATTTAAGAAATAAGCCAACCAAGACTATATAGTCTGGTTGACTTGTCTTCATATCTAGTAAATAGCTATTATTTTTCTTTTAAATAATTAGTCACTTCATACTCATTTAGTTTTTCTTGATACCAATTTTGATATGCTTCTGGCAATTTATCTTCTAATATAATATCTTTTATTTTTTCTTTACTTTCTTCGTAATTTGCTTCTTTAGCTTCTTTCTTGTCTTCTACTTTGATTATGTGATATCCGAAGTCTGACTTAACTGGTTCGCTAACTTCTCCAATTTCAAGGCTAAAAGCAGCTTCTTCAAAGCTTGCAACCATTCTTCCTCTTCCAAAGTATCCTAGACTTCCTCCTGCCGCTTTACTTCCTTCATCTTTTGAATACTCTTTTGCTAATTCTGCAAAATCTTCTCCTGCATCAATTTTGCCTTTAATCTCTTTAGCCTCTTCTTCAGTATCAACTAAAATATGGCGTGCTTTTACTTGTTCTTCTTGGTCAAATGAATCTTTGTTTTTCTCAAAGTATTCTTTCATCTCTTCTTCTGTTATGGTAATACTTGGTTCAACAAGCTTCTTTATTTTAGTATTAATAGTAATATTCCTTTTAATATCATCCATTGTATAACCATAATATTCTAATGCTTGCTTAAACGCTTCTTCTCCACCATAACCTTCCATGATTTCATTAATTTCTGCATCTACATCTTCTTGAGAAACACTAATATTTTGCTTTTTTGCTTCTAATTCAATAATTTTCTCAGTAATTAAAGTTTCTAATACTTGAACCCCATTTTCTTTCACTAATGAATTATATAGTTCTTCCTTAGTAATAACTTCGTCATTCACCTTAGCAACAATATCTTTGTTTCCTCCACTTGTACATCCAGTTACACCAATAGCAAGAGCCAAAGAAAGTGATAATAATACAAATTTCCAAGTTCTTTTGTTTGTTAGTTTTCTTTCCATTTTTACCTCCAAAACTTAAATTTATGAAAAGGATACTGTATAAAGAATCCAATTCATATATTATATTTATTTTATATCACAGAAACAACAAAAAGTCTCTATTTATTTAGTATACATTAAAAATGTGAAATAATTATGAATAAATTGTGAAAAAAAATATTAAATTAACCTGTTGTGCTAGTAAAACTTACTAATAAAAAAACTCCGACAATTATGTTAACCTATCATTGATAACCATCACGAAATCGTGATAGGAGGATAACATATGCCAGAGCTATATAAATATTCTATCAAAGAAATAGAAAATTTAAAGGATTTTTCTTGGTAACATATGTAGTCATTGATGATTTATACCAAGAAGTTGCTCCAGAATACGTTAAGTTTCATAAAATATTGAGTATTCAGTTTTATCTGATAGCGAAACCATTACCATTAGTATTTTTCTTTACTGTCTGTAAAAAACTTCTTTATATCGGTTGCATACACTGCTGTTCTGATTTTTTCAAGATAAAAAATACAACTATCAATATCAAATTTATTCTGATATTGATAGTTGTATTTTAAAAACTAGTTCTAGTGCTAACTTCTCTATGAAAATGAAATAAGCTAAAACATCATTTCTAAAAATGTTCCAATTCTTGTTCCAATTTGGCCCATATCACTCTGCGAATAGTCTGTTTCTATGCTTATATAAGGTTTATTCTTCTTTTCAGTTACAAATCTCTTTATTGAATAACTTTCAACATTATAAGTGTGACAAGCCTGAAGTATTACCTCTACAACTCCATCTATTTTGTACTCATCTATTATATTTGAAATCAGATCAAGTCTATCACTATTAGGTGTCATTACTGAACAAGGTATACTCAAATATTTTTCTGCTATTGCATCTATAGGATCTTTGCTTTCATCTACTTTTGTATATGTAGATTTTACTCCCCCACAGTTTTCATAACACACTACTACTCCACCATTATCTTCAATAGCTTTTATAACCTTTTCAGAAGCTCCACCTATAGGACAGCCCGTTATAAGTATCCTCGGTGCATTTTCAGATACAGTTCTTTTACCTAATTCATATTCTTTTCTAATATTAGCTGTAAGCTCTCTTAAGCTCCGTATGTTTTCTTTTATGTCCATTTTAAATTGTGATCCATAAAGAACTTTTTGCATTTCTAATCCAGTCATTGGTGGAGGACATAATTTGCCTAACTCATAAAATTCTTCTTTTGCTTTTCTCTCTTCGTTTACAACCTTAATTGCGTCTTTCAACTTTTCTGTAGTAATTTCAACTTCAAATTCACTTTCTATACGCTCCTTTAATTTTATTATTTCATTTTTCCATAATCTCAAAGATTCACTATCTTTATTTTTTTGTGGAAGTTGCATGACATAAACATTTTTTATTTCACCAAGTAATTCATACATTTTTTTCTTACCATCACAAGTAGTTTCTCCAACTATTAAATCTGAAAAATAAAAATAAGGACATTTATCTGTTATAGCAAATCCATAGCTTGATTTAATTAGCGGGCAAAGATTTCTGGGTAAATCACGCTCTGCATCTTGTATTGGTTCTTCACTGGTACCACACAAACTTACAGATATAGCTCCAGCAGCTTCTATTATTTCTTTAGGAGTATAAGTACAAAATGTACCTACTATCTTTTTTCCTTGTTCTTTATAATTCTTTACCTTTATAAATCCTTCCTGTCGTGCTTTATCAAATTCATTAAATAATTTAGGTAAATCATACATAATTAAGCCCCCTATACTATTACCTGTTTTTTATATTTATTAGCTACTAGTTTTTTTAATTCTACATCCATATCTTTTTTCTTTTTTAATTGTTACTGATTTAACAACATACTAAAAATATACCATAGTTATGTAAATTCTTGTCATTAAAAATATCTATAATTAAATTTATATTTATAGGTATCTCTATATAAAATAACTGCTCAAGAAAACAGCTATTTTAAAGCTATGACATATATTTTTCATAAATATCTCAACAGTGATAAGCAACATATTTTCGATTACCATTAGACAAACCTATTTTCATTATAATTATGATACCTATAGCAAAATTAAACACCAATTGAATATCTAACATTACCCACTCAGATGGTTATAAAAACTTCTATCGAAGCACTAAAAAATTAAGAAAGCTTTTCTTGAATTGCTGTAAACAACTTACTCGAAATCAAAGACTCGGACTATCTATTTAAAACCCATTATAGAAAATTCCTAATTATAATACTTATTAAAGCAGAACTTTTCTATCCATTATAAGAAAATAAGCCAACCGCGACTATATAGTCTGGTTGACTTGGTTTCATATTTAGTAAAGAGCTATTGTTCTTCTTTTAAGTAATTAGTCACTTCATACTCATTTAGCTTTTTTTGATACCATGCTTGATATGCTTCTGGTAGTTTATCTTCTAATATAATATCTTTTATTTTTTCTTTACTTTCTTCATAATTTGCCTCTTTAGCTTCCTTTTTATCCTCAACTTTGATTATATGATATCCGTAATCTGATTTAACTGGATCGCTAATTTCTCCTACTCCTAGACTAAAAGCAGCTTCTTCAAAGCTTGCAACCATTCTTCCTCTTCCAAAGTATCCTAGACTGCCTCCTGATGCTTTACTCCCTACATCCTTTGAATACTCTTTTGCTAATTCTGCAAAATCTTCTCCTGCAGCAATTTTGTTTTTAATCTCTTTGTCCTCTTCTTCTGTATCAACTAAAATATGGCTTGCTTTTACTTGTTCTTCTTGGTCAAATGAATCTTTGTTTTCTTCAAAGTATTCTTTCAGCTCTTCTATTAAATCATTCTACCAGCAAATCATAATCTTTTTAACATTATGTAAATACAACACATATAATATGGTAAAACCTACTATAGGAGTGAACAATATGTATAATTATTTTAATCAATATTCATGTCCTTTCTATTCTAATACTCCAACGTTTAATCCTCAATGGATGTACCATATTTATGGAGTATATCCCCATTGGATGAATCAATTAGCTTATAACCCAGATATTTGGAGAAATTTCATCGAATTAAAGGATTATGGACCAGAGCCCTTTGCAATTGATATTGAAGAAGCAACTAAGCAAAATAATAATTTCCGTATTGCCTTGTGGACTGGTAAACATCTGCAGCTAACTTTAATGAGTATTGGAGTAGGAGAAGATATTGGTTTAGAAGTACATCCAAATCTAGATCAATTTATACGTATTGAAGAAGGTCAAGGTATTGTTATGATGGGTGATAGTAGAGACAATCTAAACTTTCGAGCAAGAGTATATGAGGATTATATATTTATCATACCTGCTGGAAAATGGCATAATCTAATTAATACAGGCAATAAACCAATTAAACTATATTCAATCTATGCACCTCCTCAGCATCCAAGAGGAACAGTTCACAGAACTAAAGAAGATGCATTAGCTGCAGAATAAGATTAATAAAAATTCAAAATATATAGCCATAATCAATCAAAATTGATTAATTATGGCTATTAGTTTTACCTTCTTCTTTAAGCTTTTTAACAAAGTACATATCAGCAGGTGCAAAATCAAAGTTCTCTAGCTCTTCAACAGTTACCCATTCTAGTCTCTCGTGTTCTAGAGCTTCTAAATCACCTGATACCCACTCTGCATAAAATGCGGTAAGTTTTAGAATATTATTTGAATGCTCAAATAATATTTCTCCAAGCTTTTCTTTAACTTCTATATCTATATTTAGTTCTTCTCTGATTTCTCTCTTTAAACCTTGTTTGATTGATTCGTTGGGTTCAACTTTGCCTCCAGGAAATTCCCATTTAAGGGCTAGAGATTGATTTCTATTTCTTTGTGCAATTAATATTTTCCCATCTTTTTTTATAATCGCTGCACTTACTTCTATCATTTTATCACCATATTTTTGCTATTCATATTTTATTATTAGCATTTCTATAATTTATATGTTTGCTGGCAAAATACAAATGAATTATAAATATGATATTAGCAAAACTTTTTATATACTCCTGGAGATATTTAGGTATAATATATATTTTTTATATTATTAGTAGTTTTCTTTTCTCACTTCAAAAAAACTCTTTGGATGTGCGCAAACTGGACAAACTTCAGGTGCTTTTGCCCCCATTACAAGATGTCCACAATTACGACATTCCCACATAACTTGCTCTGATTTTTCAAATACTTTTTCCATTTCAACATTATTTAATAAAGCACGGAATCTTTCTTCATGAGCTTTTTCAATTTCTCCTACCATTCTAAATTTTGCTGCAAGCTCTGGGAATCCTTCTTCTTCAGCATCCTTAGCAAATCTTTCATACATATCAGTCCACTCATAGTTTTCTCCCTCAGCTGCATGAAGAAGGTTTTGAGCAGTATCTCCGAGTTCTCCAAGGGCTTTAAACCATATTTTTGCGTGTTCTTTTTCATTGTTTGCAGTTTGTTCAAAGATCGCAGCAATCTGCTCATATCCTTCTTTTCTTGCAACAGAAGCAAAGTATGTATACTTATTTCTTGCTTGAGACTCTCCGGCAAATGCTTCTAGTAAGTTTTTCTCTGTTTTAGTTCCTTTAATATTCATTGTATCCTCTCCTTTTTATTTTTTAATTTCTGCAAAAAATCTAGATAATCTAAAATTACTATAAATATACTAGGGCTTGTCCTAAGAATAAAGCTATTTATATAGTATCACAGATTAATCAAACATATAAAGTCCTAATGCTTAATAATAGGACCTATTCTTAACTAATTGTATCCTTTAACCATTAGTATTGTCAATATAAACGATTTTCTAGCTTTTCTTCTTTAAAATAGTAAAAAATACATCTCTTTTCATAAAAAAATAAGATAGTAAAACTACTATCTTATTTTAGGATATATTTTAGACTATGCAAACATAAGTAAGCTTAAAGCCATAACAGCCATACCTAATATAAGTCCATATATAGCTATATGATGTTCTCCATATTTTTCTGCCGTTGGAAGCAGCTCATCTAATGAAATATACACCATTATTCCTGCTACAGCAGCAAATATTATTCCAAACATTGCATCGGTAAAAAACTGCATTAGCAACAAAAATCCTAAAACAGCACCTATTGGCTCTGATAACCCTGAAAAAAATGAATATAAAAATGCCTTTTTTCTATTTCCTGTAGCAAAATAAATAGGAACAGAAACAGCAATACCCTCTGGGATATTATGAATTGCAATAGCTACAGCTATACTAATTCCCAAAGCTGGGTCCTGTATAGCACTAGTAAAAGTAGCCAATCCTTCAGGAAAATTATGTATTGCTATAGCCAGTGCAGAGAATAAACCCATTCTTAATAATTCTGATTTTCCCTCATCTTTTCTGTCTATTTCTTTAACATCGCGTACTTCATGTGGGTTTTCACCTTTTGGTACAAATTTATCTATTATTGCAATTACAGCTATACCGCAAAAAAATGCAATTGTCGTAATCCAGTATCCTTTTGTGGCTCCATATACGCTTTCTAGTGAATTTCTTGCCTTTACAAATATTTCAATCATAGATACATAAATCATTACACCTGCAGAAAAGCCCAGAGCTGCTGAGAGGAACTTTTTATTAGTTTGTTTTGTATAGAAAGCTAAAGCACTTCCTATGCCTGTTGATAAGCCTGCAAATAAAGTAATTCCAAAAGCAAATAATACATTATCCAAGTTCATATCTATAATTATCCTCTCCCCCTTTAATTAAATACTCTTATAATATATATTCTCAAAAATTGCTAGTCTCAAACCTATATATTACTTTAATATATTACTTGGTCATATGCATTGTTACATTGAAATGCCTTTTTTAAAGTATAATAGCCTGTGGCTTATTTCTTACAACAAATCTTTTAACTTCTATATTACAGCTTTCTTATACTTCTATCTGATTTGCTTTATTAGAGCTTAATCTTTCTGTCCTGTATTTGTACATAACCAATCAATAAGTAACATAAATGATTTATTTTTCTTAAATTTCTTATAGCTTAATAAATAACAGAACAGCTTTTCTTGAAACTCATAAAATAACTCAAGTTCTATTTTTACATAGACTTATCATATGATATTTGTTAAAATTAATTTAAGAATTGTCTTATAGAAAACACAGAAAAGTTTTCTAAAAACAAAGAAACAATAGGCCAAAATATTTCTCAAAAATATTATCTAAACTTGCTAATTTTCATAGAACTTTTGTATTTAACTTATAATTTAAAAAATAATAAATAGATTCTAAACATACTTAAAAAATATAAATCAGTAAATCTAGAAATATAGCTCTAATATTATTTATTTTTTAGGAGGAACAAAATGAATATTTGGACAGAAAAAAGCTTTAAGTTATATAACAGCTACAAATATTTAGATAAATTACACAGTATTTATCCCATGTTAGATAATAAAGCTAGAGAGTTAAACCATAAAACAATACAAGATTTAAGAAAATATTTTATTAATAAAGATAATAAAAATCTCTTTAAGTTGCTTTTAAAGCAAGAAAAATTCCCTGTAAAAGACTCTTATAAGGCTTTTTTCAATAGAGTAAAAAAAGATGAATTAGATTCAATAATAGATAAAAATCCTGAAACAGTTAATCGTATTTGTGAAAGAATATACAAAGATGGTTTTGAAAAAATGATAGAAGGAATTACTGAACCTAAAGAAACTAATAGGCAGATTGGTCCTATGTTCCCTAATTGGTTAAAGAAAACCTATAAATTCTATGACAACGTTTCACAATTTTTAAGTGCAAGTGATAGTATATGTGTTTATAGTGCATCTGATACTGCTCTAGTAAATTTTGCAACTGATTATCTGGGATGTATATTGCCTACTGGAACTGATTCTAAGGAAAAAGGTCTAGATTTAGTTGCTAAAATTAATATTACTAATAAAACCTTTTATGTAATAGGTGAAGCAAAGTTTCTTACTGATTTCGGTGGACATCAAAACACTCAATTAAATGATGCTTTAGACCTAATCTTATTTGATAAATTTAAACACAAAAACGGCATAAATGTTATCCCAATAGCTATACTTGATGGAGTTTGTTGGATAGAAACCTCGAATGATAAAATGGTAAATAGATTGCGTAATCTTCCAAATGATAAAATAGCAATTTCTGCTTTACTTTTAGATGACTTTTTTAAATCTCTACATTAAAAAATTAAAAGTCATAGAGTATTATGGATATTACTCTATGACTTTGTATAGATTATATTTGATTCCTTGTTCTTTCATGAGTCTTAAACACACATCAATTGCATAACTAGATGAATCTATCCCAATAAATTTCCTTCTTAATTTATTTGCCTCTAGCAAAAATGCTCCTGAACCCATAAATGCATCCATTACTATACTATCCTCTAATGAAGAATTTCTAATTATGAAATTAAGCATTTCTCTATTTTTTTCTGTTGGATAATTAGAATTTCCCTTTCCTTTATCTTTATATTCCCAAACATCTTGTACCTTTTTCCCCTCATGATCTTTTGCATAAACTATTTTTCTTGGATTACCAGTAGAGGACCATTCTATCAGGCCTTGTTCATCAAGCTCTGTTAATACATCTGGATGGTATCTCCAATGTCTTCCTTTTGGAGGGTACATTCCCTTCCACATTTGTCCTGTAGGCCCATCCTTTGTTTCTCCAGGAGCATGAAGTGGATTTGTAGTATACCTTTCCCCTTTGTCATTTACTTTAGGAAATAACTTTTTTGCTTCATCATCTGATAAGGGCAGCTTAATATCATTCCAGATATTTTTATCTTTTTGTTTAGCATAGAAAAAAATTGTATCAGAATAATTTCCATAAGCTTTTCTTGCAAAATTCTTAGGATTACATTTTATTCTCGTAATTTCATTTAGATAATTTTCCTCTCCAAAAACTTCATCTAAAATCAACTTCACATAGTGTCCCATTTTTTTATCAATATGCAAATAAATGCTGCCTCTGTCTGATAAAAACTCTCTAATAAAATATAACCTTCTCCTCAAAAATTCTAAAAATACATCATTAGTCACTTTATCACTATAAGCAGTTACACCATTGTATGTTATAAAATCCTGATTCGTTCCAAATGGCGGATCTATGTAAACTAAATCTATTTTGCCTTTTAATTCCTTAAGTAACTTATTTAAAACTAATAAGTTATCTCCCCAAAAAACAGAGTCTAAATATTTGTATTGATTATTCTTTTCAACTAGCTCCAATTCCACATCTCTTATATTTCTAAAAACCTCACTAATACTTACTTTGTTCTTATAATATAGAACACAATTCTTAGTATTCTTATTATAGTATATATTGTCCATTTGAATATTAATGTCATTATCTTCTTCTGTTTCCCTTTTAATATTTCTGCTTAATATAAATTCACACAAGTCATTTGGGCTTATTCTATAATCTCTACCTTCATTTAGCATTATAGCTTTTAATTTATTTTGCTTTATATAGTTTCTAACAGTTTGCCATGTTACTCCAAGTAATTTTGCAACATCACTCAAAGTCAAATAGTATAAACTCTCACTTTTATTGTTATGTTCATCTTTATTTGAATCCAAAATGTCAAGCATAGATAATTGTTGTTGCATAGATTCCCCCACCTATTATTTTTAAGTTTTTTTAACTTTTTGACCAAGTCACTTTTATAATTATTTTATAATATACCAAATCAAATAAATTTTGTCCATAACTTTTTATCATCTAGACCTTTTAATGACAAACTCATAAATAAAAATAAATTATTAATCATTCTAATCTAACACATCAGACTTTTTCAGCAGATATATGGCTCCCTGACTAATAGCAACAATATATAACAAATTCATTATAATAAATAGAATATGACTTTCTACAGATGGAAGTCCTTCCTGACTGAGTACTCCCATCCCAATAGTCATCAGCGAATGAGGAAAAAATAACCCCAAGTTTGATACATACATACCCAGACCAATGAAAACAGCACATAAACTTATGCCTATAGGAACAGCAAAGCTGCGAATGCGCATAGACAGTGCTAACTGCAGAACACTAATTGTAATAGCAGCTATCCAACCTCTTAACAGCCAACCTGGCAGCTCTTTAGGAATTGCAGAAGTTAATCCTATTACTTTACCTCCAATGAGATACAATAGACAAAAAAATACTTGAACAAAAGTCAACAGCACACCGACTACTATTAATTTAGATAAAAAAATATGAATTGCTGATATTGGTGCAGTCATAATTATGTTCCAATTCTTGTTGAGATGTTCAAGCCTCCACATATATGCACAGCAGATAGCAATGAGAATTGGAAAAAAGAACTCTCCATAAAATAAAGCAACCTGAGACCATAAACTATACCATTCCTTCTTAAGTACATCCTGATTCATATAAAAATTTGCACTTCCAATCAACACGCTTATAACCGGGAGACTCATAAGTATAAGCCATATACGAGAATGTCGCAGTTTTATCAATTCAGCAGAAATACATTTTCTTAACATAATTATTCCTCCTATATCTCTTGTCTTGAAACTTGAAAACTTCCAACCATATAAATACAAATTCCAACTACAATCAATGCTGCCATAGCAGGTATTAATGAACTCACATCACGTATAATGAACTGTATTTTTTCGTTTGCATAGCTTTGTGTAACAGGGCTTAAACCTGTGTAGTAAGACCATATAAAAAGACTTCGCACTTTCGCTGGAAACAAATCTGCTGTCATACCAATGAATCCACCTATCATTCCTAAACATAGTGAGAAAGCCTGATTTTTTACTGCCATTGATATCCACTGCTGAAATGCTATTACTATTAAGCTAGTTAAAGTTGTTCCTATAAGCAACCTAACAAACAAAAATAACGGCACAGATTCCTTAAAATTATTCATAATACCAAATATCATGATAGAAAATATTTGCAGTATACTTACCAGTATCATAAGAATTGCTGCAGAAACATATTTTGCAGCATAAAGTTCTCCTCTTTTCATAGAAGTAGATAACAATAGCTTCAAAGTATCTCCTTTATGCTCCATATCACAAATGCGTGATACACATATAGCAGTAAGAATAGGTAAAAACAAACCATTTATAGAGGCTACAATTGCTATGAGCATCTCCCATGTAGCATTTTCTGGATTACTAGAAATTGATTTACTGGTTGCCATGAAAGTCCAAGCAATTTCTACTAACAAAAATAAAATTAACATCAAAGTTATACGCTTATGGCGCAGCTTATACAATTCAATACTGATAATCTTCATTACAAGCTACTCTCCTTTCCTGTAATGTCTAAGAAAATTCTCTCAAGATTCTTCTTGTGTTCTAAAATACGAAGTACATCAATATTTGACTCAACTAAAGTTCTATTCACTTGTGCAATATTTTCATCTGTTAATCCTTCAAATACTAAAAAGTCATCATTCCGTACTAGAGAAAAACCTTTAGCCCTAAGCACCCTATGTGCCAGAATATTATCTCCTGTCTTTATCATAATCGATGGACTGCTTTTACTTTTTAGCTTTTCTATGCTTCCTTGAAATATCATCACACCATTGTTGATTATACCAACTGTTGTGGCAATCTGCTCAATTTCAGAAAGAAGGTGGCTTGAAATCAGCACTGTCATTCCGTAACGCTCAGGAAGAGATTTAATCAATTCTCTGATTTCTTCTATTCCAGCAGGGTCAAGACCATTTGTAGGTTCATCTAAAATTAAAAGCTTTGGAAATGATATTAAAGCCATAGCAATGCCTAGACGCTGTTTCATTCCCAGAGAATATTTACTAACCTTTTTATCTTTATGCTTTTCTAACCTAACAATTTTCAAAGCTTCAAGTACATTTTTATCAGGAACTTCTCGTAATCTTTGAACAACACGCATATTTTCAAGCCCTGTTAGATGCCCATAATAAGATGGAGACTCTATAAGCGAACCAGTTTGACTTAAAATGAAATTTCGATTTGATTCAAACTCCTTATCAAAGACTGTTACCATGCCGCTAGTAGGTCGTGATAATCCCAAAATCATTTTTAATGTAGTAGATTTACCGGCACCATTAGGCCCAAGGAAACCATAAATATCACCTTCAGATACTGACAAATTTACATCCTTCACACCATATGTGTCCCCATATCGTTTAGAGAGATTATAAGTAGCAATTATTTGATTCATATTATCTTCCTCCATTCTGTTTTGATGTTTACACTCAAAGTATAACAATACAATCTTTCTTTAAGCTGACAGCAGCCTTACGCCAACCTTAAATCATAAAAATGGAGTCGATACAGAGTGAAATAAAAATAAATATAATATATAATTTTTGTGGGTGATGTTTATGGATGATATAAAAAATAAAAAGCTTCTTATAGTCGATGATGAAAGCGAAATGAGAAACATGATAGACAGCTTCTTACGCAAGGAAGGATTTACACGCATTTATCAAGCAGCAGATTGTGCGGAAGCATTAGAAATATGTAGAACAATGAAGCCTGACATAGCCATTCTAGATGTCATGCTGCCTGATGGAGACGGTTTCTCCCTTCTATCTTCTATAAGACAGATATCAAGTATTCCTGTACTTTTTTTATCAGCAAGAGGTGAAGATGAGGACCGACTATTAGGGCTTGGGCTTGGTGCAGATGACTATATTGTAAAGCCCTTCTTACCTCGTGAATTAGTTCTAAGATTAATGGCAATTTTAAGAAGAGTCTATTCGCCACCGAAAAAAGAACAGCGTCCAATATTTCACTTAGGAAATCGTCTAATTGATCTTGAAAGCGGCACTGTTCGAAATGGCAACATTGAATATGCCTTGACAGCAAAAGAAATAATACTGTTATTTAAGCTATATGAAAATCGCAATCGCATCGTAACAAGTGATGCCCTCTGTCAAGCTGCATGGGGAGATGATTATTATGGGTATGAAAATACCCTAATGGTACACATCCGCCGCATTCGTGAAAAAATTGAAGAAAGTCCCTCCAATCCAGAATACTTGCAGACAATACGAGGATTAGGATATAAGTTGATTGTGAAGGAGAAGTAAATATGGAAAGTGCAGTACGAATTTTAAAACGCTTTATCAGCACAACTATGATAATTTCAATTTTCCTACTAATACTAAACTTTGTATTGCTAGGTGTCTGGGTTTTCAGAGGTATGAATAAAGGCCAATCCCCTGCTGTCGTAGTAAAAACTGTAGCTGAAGGCTTGCAGCCTTCACTCGATTCTTATTCCTTAGATGCCTCATCAGAAAAATTGCTAAATAAAAATCAAGCTTGGGCAATGCTAATTGACGATAGAGGAAACATAGCTTGGAGCTATATGCTCCCTAACGAACTTCCTAAAAAATATTCATTAACCGATGTTGCCAAGTTAGCTAGAAACTACTTGATGGATTATCCTGTTTTTGTATGGCAGCATGATGAAGGATTAGTAGTAGTGGGATATCCAAAAGACAGCTTAGGAAAATATCAATATATTTTGCCAACAGATTGGGTTTCTTCTTTACCTTTAAAGATAGTCTATTTAGTAATTGGAAACATTGTACTTGCTTTGCTCTTGTCACTATTAATGGGCTCTAGACTAATTCGCTCCATACGGCCACTGACCTATGGAATACAAGCACTAGCAGAAGATAAAGAAGTTTTTATTGAACCAAAAGGAATACTAGCTTCCCTTGCACAGAATATAAATATTACATCAGCTTTATTAAAACAGAAAAATGAAAGCTTAAAAAGCAGAGATGAAGCTCGATCAAACTGGATTGCAGGAATTTCACACGATATAAGAACTCCTCTTTCCATGATTCTTGGTTATTCAAGTGAACTAGAAGAAAACAACAGCATTCCAGCAGAGCAAAGACAGCAAGCAGGTATTATTAGAAAGCAGGCAGAAAAGCTGCGCTCTCTTGTAAGCGACTTAAATCTTGTTTCAATGCTGGAATATGAAATGCAGCCACTAAACAAAAAAACAGTCCGCCTATCTGCATTGGCAAGACAAATCGCATCTGATTTTCTAAATAACGGATTAGATGAAAAATATATACTTGAAATAGAGATTTCTGACGAAAGAGCTCAGGTCAGTGGAGATGAAAGACTTCTAACCCGTGCCATTACCAACTTAGTACAAAACAGCATCAACCATAATCCTGATGGATGCAAGATAAAATTACAGACTTCATTTGATGCAAATAATGAAACTTGCAGCTTCATAGTTGCTGACAATGGTAAAGGAATTCCACAAAATGAGCTCTCTAATCTATTAGAGCTACCTTTTTCCTCTAAGAGAAATATTTCAGGAAAACATGGGCATGGATTAGGATTGCCTATGGTTGCAAGAATTGCAAAGGCACATCAAGGGCAATTAGTTTTATCAAGCGATATTGGAAAAGGGCTAACAGCAGAGATTATATTGCCTTCTATAAATCTCGAATAAAAGAGTTCTCAATCAATCAAAGAACGTATAAAATTGCATCAAAAAAGCAAAATAGGTATTTAAAAAATTAAGAAGAAGCTGCCCCAAAATATTTACATTATTTTGGGGCAGCTCCATTTTATTACCTAATCAACTATTTATTCTAATTCTATTGCACCAGTATTTAATGCATAATATCGCCCTTTTTGCTCCATTAATTCGTCATGGCTGCCGCGTTCTATAATTTCCCCATGCTCTAACACCATTATAGCGTTAGAATCACGTACCGTAGATAGTCTATGGGCAATGACAAAAGTAGTTCTGCCTTCCATCAGCTTATCCATACCTTCTGAAATCAATTTCTCTGTTCTAGTATCTATAGAAGATGTTGCCTCATCGAGTATTAGTATAGTTGGGTTAGCAATTGCAGCTCTAGCTATAGAGAGTAGCTGACGTTCTCCTTGAGATAAATTTTGACCATCTACTGTAAGCATAGTGTCATAGCCCTGCGGCAGATTTTTTATAAAGTAATGAGCATTAGCAAGCTTAGCTGCTTCTATTACCTCTTCATCAGTAGCATCAAGTCTACCATATCTAATATTATCTGCAATTGTTCCTTCAAATAGATGAACATCCTGAAGTACTATACTCATTGTACTTCTTAAATCGTGCTTCTTAATGCGTCTTATATCTATTCCATCATAAAGTATAGTTCCGCTTTTTATCTCATAAAACCTATTAATCAAATTTGTTATAGTAGTTTTACCTGCCCCTGTAGAACCTACAAAGGCAATTTTCTGCCCAGGTTTTGCATAAAGGTTAATATTTTTCAATACTTTTTTTTCTGGTGAATAGCCAAAATCTACATCCTTAAATGTAATATATCCTCTAAGCGGCACTTTCTCGTATTCACCATTTCCCTTTGGAACTTTCCAATACATCTTATTTTCTTTTTCATCTTTTACAAGTATTACATCTCCTTGGTCAATTTCCACCTCTTCATCTAGTACATTAAATATTCTTTCGGCACCTGCTAAGGCTGCAAATAAAGTATTTAGTTGATTAGATACTTGTGTCATTGGCCTTGAGAATGTTCTTGTATATTGTAAAAATGATGCTATATTACCTATACTCATTTTTTCCTTTATTACAAGAAGAGCTCCAATCATTGATACTAAGGCATAGAGCACGTAGGATAAGTTTCCCATAATAGGCATTATTATGGAACCATAAGTAGAAGCCTGTGTACTAGCTACACGTAATTCTTCATTTATTTCATTAAATGCTTCTATAGCACGACCTTCGTAGTTAAAAACTTTAACTACCTTTTGTCCTGACATCATCTCTTCTATATATCCATTCATGTCCGCTAAAGCTGCCTGTTGAATCCTAAAATTCTTAGCAGATTTTTTCCCTACATATTTCATCGAATACAACATAGCTATAAGCATAACAACTACAACTACTGTAAGTGCTGGACTAAGTATCAACATCATAGCAAAGGTACCTACTAAAGTTACAATTGATATTAAAATCTGTGATATACCTTGCTCCAAAGATTGAGTAAGCATATCAACATCATTAGTAAATGTAGACATTAGTTCTCCATGAGAATGAGTATCAAAATATGAAATAGGCAGCTTTTCCATGTGTGAAAACATGTCTTCACGAATCTTATGAACAGTTCTCTGCGATAGTCTTACCATGTAAAGGTTTCCTAAATATTGCCCAAGGGCAATAAAAATAACAATTACACCCATAACAATAAGATATTTCACAAATAAAGCCATATCATTTCCCTTAACCAGTGTATCGATTATAGGACTTAACATACCATTAGCTGCTATTTCAGCAGTTGATCCAAGGATAATAAAGAAAATTCCTCCAAAGAATATTACCTTGTTGTATTTAAAGTAGCTAAATAGCCTAATCAAAGTTTTCACTGGATTTTTAGGACGTAGCTGTCGATGACCATTTTGTCTTTTCATTCTCCAACCACTCCTTTCTGCTGTGATTCGTATATTTCTCTATATATAGGTGATATTTCTAATAGTGTTTTATGGTCTCCAAATGACTCTATCTTACCTTCATGCATTACAATTATTTTATCAGCATGTTGAATAGACGAAATTCTTTGAGCAATTATAATTGTAGTTACATGACCTAATTCTTCTCTAAAAGCCTTTTGAATTTTTGCATCTGTAGTCATATCTACAGCACTTGTGGAGTCATCAAGTATTATAATCTTAGGCGATTTCAGCAAGGCTCTTGCAATTGCAAGTCTCTGTTTCTGACCGCCAGAAAAATTGTCACCACCCTGTTCAACTCTATGGTCTAATCCATCCTCATATTTTGAAACAAATTCCCAAGCCTGAGCTTGTTTAAGTGCATTTATTATTTGCTCATCTGTAGCATTTTCATTGCCCCATTTCATATTTTCACGAATAGTACCTGAAAATAAAGTATTTTTCTGCAATACAAATGCTACTTGATCACGAAGTATTTTAATATCATATTCCTTGACGTCTATACCTCCAACAGTAATTGAACCCTCCGTTGCATCATACAATCTAGGTATCAATTGGACTAATGTAGACTTAGAAGAACCTGTAGAACCAATAATACCGAGAATTTCACCCGATTTTATGCTGAAGTTAATATTATTTAACACGTTTTCTTTGCTTCCTGGATAACGGAAGCTGACATTATGAAAGCTAATAGAACCGTCTCTTAGTTCTTTCACAGGTTGTTCGACTTCCTTAATCTCTGATTCAGTATTAAGTATCTCGCAAATTCTGCTCACTGAAGCTGAACCCCTCAATAATTGCATGAAAAACATTGAAATCATCATAAGAGACATCAAAACCTGAGTTATATATGTAATGAAGGATATTAACTCTCCACCACCCATTGCTCCGACAGTTACTTGTTTCCCACCAAACCATAATATTGCAATTATTGTTGAATATATTATTAGATTTAAAGCAGGTGTAAGTAAAATTATTAATGAAATTGCTCTAAGGGCTGTATTCCTCAAATAGTCATTTCTTTTCTTGAATTTTTCTTCCTCATATTTCTGTCTGTTAAAAGACTTTACAACTCTTATACCAGTTAGGTTTTCTTGTATAATGCTATTTACTTTATCTACACTAGTCTGCAGCTTTAAGAATAGCGGTCTAGCTTTATACAGTATTATACTTATAATTATAGCTGTAACTGGTATTGCCACTAAAAATATCTTTGTTAATGAAGAATTTATTTTTCTAGCCATAATAAGAGCAAATATCATCATAAATGGGGCTCTCACAGCCATACGCAAACTCATCATTGTAACCTGACCTATAGTATTGCAGTCATTAGTTAACCTCGTTATAAGTGAAGACACTGAGAACTTATCTAGATTTGCGAAAGAAAAACCTTGAACCTTCTTAAATGCTTCTTTCCTAATTTCTGCAGCAAATCCATAGCCTGCTCTAGCACCTACATGAGCACTAAGAGCACCAAAAGTCATTGCAAGTAACGCAGATATTATCATTACAATACCTATTTTCGCTATATATTGAATATCCTGATTTAATATCCCGATATCTACTATTCGTGACATAAGGTAAGGAATTATTATATCAGCCAAAACTTCCAATATCATTAATATAGGACAAAGAATTGCAAAAACTAAATATTTCTTCATAAATGGCAATAACTTCTTCAAATATATCCCTCCTACTCTATTATGTCATCTGAAGCATTAAGAATATCCATGTGTTTTAGATTATTATTTAATTTTGTCAAAGCTTCACTAAGCCTTATCAGTTCTTCTTGAGTAAATCCTTTAAACATATCCTGATATATTTTCAATACATAGTCCTTATAGTCATCTATTATAGACTTTCCCCTCTCTGTTACAACTAGTCTATTATGTCTCATATCTGATTCCAAAGGGACTTGTTTAATCATATCTAGATTTATTAATCTTTTAACTGCTACGCTCATTGCTCCTTCAGTAAATCTCATCATTTTAGCTAATTCTTTTTGACTTGCATTAGGCTTTTTCTCAGCATGCATAGTTAAAAATAAAAGGCCAAAGGTTAGTCCATATTCATCAATTTTATGTTGTAATATCTGAGTTATCTTCTGATAAGTCTCACGTAGCTGCATTGCTAAATCAGTTTCCATCATATTTTACCTCCATTACTTTAACGCTAAAGTATTTTCGCAATACTTTAATGTTAAACTATTATTCAAGTCCTGTCAACGATAAATTATTCCTAAAACATATTATTTCCTTTGAATCTTAGTATGAATATGTAGCATCTGCACTTCTATTATCAAAAAAGCAAAGTACCGTTTTTAACGGCACTTTGTCAATTAAAATATGTTATACACCTTTATTACACTTAGTTTTTCCACAGCAACTGCTTCCACAGCTGCATTTTTTGTTTTTAGCGTCACTTATTACTCTTGTTAAAGCAAATATTACAATACCCGCAAATACTAAGCCAACAATTATATTACCCAACATTATACCTCAACTCCTAATTCGCTAGGCTGAGAGCCTCGCTTTTTAATAGTTAAAACAAGATACAAAACAACTACAATTGATACTATTATAGCTGGTATAAAACCTGTAGTAGGTTTACCATATACTATCAGTGAACCAATTTGTGATACCAACATCGCTAGAGTATATCCAACAGAGAATTGGAAAGCTAAAGCTCTAAATAGCCACTTTTTAGAACCTAACTCAGAACTCATAGCTCCAATTGCCGCAAAGCAAGGTGGAGTAAATAAGTTGAACATAAGGAAAGCTAACCCTGTAACTGGCGTAAAGAACTGAGTTAGTTCTCCTCCAGGTATATATAAAGCTTCTTCTGAACCTGCAGCTAATAGCACTGCAAATGTCGCAACAACATTTTCCTTAGCAAGAAAGCCAGTTACTGATGCAGCAGCCATCTGCCATCCAACAAATCCCAGAGGAATTAAAATCGGGGCTATAACTTTACCAATAGAAGCAAGTATACTCAAGCTTTGATCCTCCACCGGCTGAAGATTCCAGCCATAAGCTTGTGTAAACCATACAAGAGTATTGCATACTAGTATGATAGTTGTAGCTTTACGAATAAATCCTTTTGACTTATCTATCACTTGTGCAAATGCATATTTTAAGCTAGGCAGTTTATATTCTGGTATTTCCATTATAAACTGGGATGTGTTTTCCCATACGAAAATTTTCTTTAGTAAAAGTCCTCCAACTACAATAACTCCAATAGCAACTATATATATAGTAGGTGCTATCCATGCATTATCTGGGAAGAATACTGCAGTGAAAAGTGCTATTATTGGAAGCTTAGCTCCACAAGGTACAAAAGGAGTAAGTATTGTAGTCATTCTTTTCTCATTAATATCTTCAATTGTTCTAGTTGCCATAACACCTGGCACACCGCAGCCTGATCCAACAATCATTGGTATAATAGACTTACCAGATAATCCTATTTTCTTGAAAAATCTGTCCATCAACACTGCTACTCTAGCCATATAACCACAGTCTTCTAGTAATGCTAAACAGAAAAATAACACTGCAATTAAAGGTAAAAATCCAACAACTGCTCCAACTCCAGCAATTGCGCCATCTACTATTAAAGCCTGAAGAAATGGGCTAACTCCTAATCCCTCTAAAAACGCATTAACAGCATTTGGAACTATTTCTCCAAATAGTGTTTCGTTGAAGTACTCTGATAAGTATCCACCTATACCTTCAATTGATATAGAATATACCGCCCACATTATTAAAAAGAATATTGGTAAGCCTAGCCACTTATGAGCAACAATTCTATCAATTTTATCTGACAGGGTTACTTGTGAAGCATCTCTTGTTTTTACCTGACACTTCTCAATTATTTCGTCAATATACCTCTGTCTTGCAATGTCAGAATCCTCTGAGTCGCAGCCTTGAAATTTCGGCTTTACAGGTGCCTTTTTTTCTATACCTAATTGAATGGCATCATCAAGTAGTTCTATTAGTCCTTCTCCTGTTATGGCATTAGTTGGTACTATTTTGCAATTTAGTTCTTTGCTTAGTAAATTAATATCTACTTTGTCTCCTCTTCTAGATATAACATCTGCCTTATTAAGAGCAATAATTACTGGTATTCCCAACTCTAGTAGCTGAGTAGTAAAAAACAAACTTCTGCTGATATTAGCTCCATCTACTATATTGATAATTACATCTGGATTTTCGTCTAAAATAAAACTCCTAGTAACAGCTTCCTCACTAGTAAATGGTGAAATAGAGTACGCTCCTGGAAGATCCACTACTTTTATATCATCTAATCCTTTGGAGTTATATTTTTTCCTTAAATGTGCTTCCTTTTTAGCTACTGTAACACCCGACCAATTTCCTACAGACTCTGTTTTTCCTGTAATTGCATTATATAACGTGGTTTTTCCACAGTTTGGATTACCTGCTAGTGCTATCTTCATAATAACCCCCCTTGCTGTAATTACAAATGTTGATTTTAATATTGATACTCATTATCATTTAGCTTTTAAAATATAAATGCCATAAGAAATTACAGCATTTTTTTACAGTATCATATGTAAACAGCTACATCAATTAATCTTCTAATATAATTGATTTTGCCATTTTTTCATCAAGTGCATATCTACTGTCTTTAATATTGACTATATAATTTCCTGCAAGCTTAGAAATAAGTGTTATTTCTTCTCCTTCAAAACAGCCTAAAGTAAAAAGAAATTTTCTCACTTTTTCTTTGCCTTCAACGCTTTTGATTTTATAAGTTTGACCAATTACTGCCTGTGATAGTTGCATAACAATCTCTCCTACTTTAATAATACTTCCTTCTTGATAAAGAATATCATTATCACAAGTAATTGTCAATACCCTTGTATGTTAATTATATAAAATAGAAATTTAGTTAATGTCTCGGGACTCTCCTCATTTGATATGAATTCCTCTTCTTGAAAGCTGTATTTAAGCTATTATTTTACACATACTATCCTTAAGGAGGTCTTTTTATGAAATTTAGACTAGGATATGTTGCCATGGCTATTAATTTAGAAGATTGTTCTCCATCTGGAACTGTTACTGTAAAGGCATTTAATTCACTGCCAAATAATGATTTAAGAATGAATAAATTAAGAAGAGTAGCTAAGAAAAACATCCATAATACTTTAAGAATTTTACGATACAACCTAGATTATAACATAAAAGTCTATCGTTTTACTTCTAAGCTCATACCTCTAGCTACACATCCTCTTTTGTCTGACTGGAATTATATAGAAGACTTTAAGGAAGAATTAAAGGAGATAGGAGACTTTGTTAAGAAAAACGATTTTAGAGTAAGTGCTCATCCAGATCACTACACTATAATAAACTCTAAATCTGAAGATGTAATAAAAAATTCAATAAAAGATTTAGATTACCATGTAAAACTGTTTGAAGCTATGGGGCTTGAAGATTACAAATATAAACTGGTTCTTCACATAGGTGGTTTATATAAAAATAAGAAAGAGTCTATAGACAGATTCAAGGAAAATTTTTTGAAGCTCCCTGATAGGATCAGAAAAAGGATAATTCTTGAAAATGATGATAAGCTATATTCCGCAGCTGATGTTCTGCAAATCTGCAATGATTTAAATGTACCAATGGTAATTGACATACACCATCATAACTGTAGAAGTGACGGAGAAAAACTTGAAGATCTTCTCCCGCTCATTTTTAATACTTGGAATAGTGAAGTCTTTAATCCAAAGGTACATTTTTCAAGTCCAAGGAGTTTGAATGAATTCAGAAGCCATGCAGATGACATAGACCTAGAAGAATTTCGTAATTTTTTAGATATAGCTAAAAAGCTAGAACGAGATTTCGATGTAATGCTCGAGGCTAAAAATAAGAACATTGCATTAATTAATCTATCAAATAAACTTGGAACATTGGAAGGTATTAAGAAAATCAATGAAAGTGAATTCATCTATTAAGATTTGAAAATTTTAGATAACTTATAAGAACAAAAAACTCCCTCTAATACAATACGAGGGAGCATAAAGGGCATTTATAACTGTTATTGAAAATATAGAAATAGAACTTCCTGATCCTTTGAAAAGGGTACAGCATTAGAGTTAAAAACTATTTTTATTATAAAATAGCTTTAAATAACTAATATTATCTATGTTTCTTATTTCTCAATTCATGGATTATATATTCTTATTAAGTAGGTTTTGGATATATGGCTCTATATCCATAGTGTCTACAGAAGACTCAAATCGTCTAACAATATTTCCTCCCTAATCAATTAAAAATTTTGTGAAATTCCATCTTATTGCATTACCTACAGTATGGAAACTTCTCCTTTAGCAGTACATCTAAAATTCTATTTAAGCCATTTCCTTAAACTTGACCACATCAAATTTAGTTTCAATATATATAGAATAATTATGAAATAGTATTAATGACATTATTATATCCTCTTCTCTTAATAACTCTAGATACTTTTTGCTAGATTTTTTTATATATCATTTCATTACTTTTTTAGTTCAATCAATATTATGTGCTGTATCATATGCACTAAGGCATTGCTTTGCGTCAAAAATATTTAAGCTTTAATAATATCTTTTTATACTAACTCACTTTTTTCATTCTTCTTTATGGTAACTAGACATAATAAAACAACATATATAAGTATAGTAACAAATAAAATAGCAAAGAAATCTCGTGCAGCTAAATATGAAGAAGTAGTAAATCCCTTAATACAAATATGTGCCATTATATAGGATACTGGCAGCATAAAAAACTTTATCATAATACTTTTTACCTTTTCCTTATGGCGAAATACTATTAGTATAATCCCACTGATAACAGCCAATAGAATAGCTATAGTTAAATAATATGCCAAAACTAATCTTGGTAATGTCAGTACTCCTCCATTTTGAAATTGATTAGTACCGTATATTAGAACATCTTGATTTCCATCAGTCGTATAATAGTAAACAGAATCTACCTCTTCACCGTTTGGATTTAAGACTGTATTGTTTACAGATTTTTTTGATATTTTTTTGTTCCAAATGCTATTCCAAGTTGTTATATGATAAGTATAGCCTGATCCATTTTCAGAAGGATAGCTGTGAATATCATACCCTGCTACTTCATCACTAAATACTGCAATCACTAATCCAGTATCATTTTTTATAAAAGAAACTACATCTGGACTGTATGGAATATATTCTGGAGAAGTTAAAAAAGCAATTCCTGTAGAAAATAAAATCGCAGTTAACATAACTGTTAATATTATTGTTTGAAGCTTTTTCTTACGTAATGTATTCTTTATTTTTTTCAAAGGTTCTGTATCTGTATCAAATATTGGTTTTATCGGTAAACTCATCTCTTCAAGCTGCTTTTTACAACTCTCACAATTAGCAATGTGTTCTTCAACCAAATATCGTGTATCTTCACTAGCCATATTTTCAACATATAATGGTAAAATATCTTTAATCACATCACAGGTTACTTTCATTTATGCCCCTCCAATCGCTCTATAATCTTATTTCTCGCCCGGTGATAAGTGACGCAAGCCCAGTTATCACTCTTTCCAAATATGTCTGCTATCTGCTTATAGCTCAGCTCTCCAAAAACTCGAAGTGTAAACACCTCCTTATAAGGTTCCTCAAGATTATGAAGTATTTTATGAATCTCTATGGACTCTTCATTAGAACATATCATTTTCTCAACATCTACTTTATCTTCCTGATTAGGAAGTAAATCCATATTCACTAACTTTTTGTTTTTTCTCAAATAAGAAAGATAGCAATTTTTGGCAATCTTGCATATCCATACCCGTATATCGCAAGTACCTTTAAAACTATCAATAGATTTTATTGCCTTAATAAAAGCCTCTGATGTAATATCTTCTGCAATATGCTTATCCTTTGATAAACTATAAATATACAAATAGATATCTCTGAAATACTTATCATATATTTCTTCGAACTCCGTCACTATATCACCTCCTTACTAATAAGACGCGCAAAGATTAATTATCTTACAATAAATTTTTCATAATTAATAAAAAAATAAACTCCTTCTGAGTTGTAATTAATTCTTGGATAATAAAACCCATCTGTAAGTTTATCTTTTCAGATTTTCAGTACTTGTCCTATTTCATTTTAGAAAGAGCGTAAAGGAAAGGGCATATAAGGAATTATATCATTTTCTATATTTTTTCTTAACTGTACTAGCGTATATTCCTGCCAGTCTTCTAAATTGCTTAAGTCCCACCTTTGATGGAAGAGCCAGTATAAAAATATCTCTCTTAACTTTAAAAACATTGGTATCTGATCAATTATTTGCTCTTTAAGGTTATTTTCCTCTGAATAGCCTTTTAAGAAATTCTCTAAAAAATCAGCAGGTAAGGTAGTCCGTCCAGGATTAAAAGAAAGGCCAGTCCAAGCTGCATGATAAAATGAAACAGCAATATCATTGGCAAACCAATTATATGAACAGTCATCAAAATCAAATAAAGAAATTTCATTTTCAAAGACAAAAAAATTGCCTTGATGAAGATCATTGTGTATTAGTCCAAATACATCTTCACTCTTGTGCCTTTAGGTCATTTACTATTTTGTTATATTTTTCAGTTATAATATAATCATGGGATAATAAACTTTCCTCTATTTTATTAACATACTTATTATCCTCATACCAGACAGGTCTTTTCTCTATATTCCCTTTGACAATATATTTTTTTGATAAATTATGCATTTTGCCTACAGTTTTGCCCCAGTTATAAAACAATTCTATATTCCATTCTGAATATTTATCTACTTGTGGAGTATGTCCTTTAGCCTCTTGAAATTTCACGACATAATACTTACTATTTTCAACTTCTATAGTGTCTATTAATTCATCATTAGTTATTGGGATTGCTTTTAAGACATTGATTCCATTCTCATATAGATAATTAATAAAATCTATTTCTGACTCTATTAGCCTAAAACTTCTATGATTTTCAGGCGTGATTCTGACTATAAAGTTCTTTTCTCCTTCATAATACCTACATACTATGTTCTGGTAACCGCCTTGCAATAACTGTAAAACACCTTCTTGTATCTCTAAAATCTTAGATACATATGTTTTTAGGGATGTATTCAATATATTTTCATGCATTTTTTCTTTTCTCCTTAGCTAATGTCCAGAATCTTAATTAAGGTATCTGGCAGCATCTCACTTTTTGTCTTCTAAAACCAATAATACTCTAAGTATTACTTATCTTTATTTTATTATTTGAGTTAACACTAGCCAACCTTTTTTCTAAAATTTCTCAATTAATAATATCAAAACTGTCGTGCTTAAATTTCCCAAACATAGCACTATAAGAAATCATTCCACCAGAGAGCTTTAGTAGGTTGAATATTACGATTAACATCTCAAAGTTAAAGAAAGAAACATCCTTATTTTTTACCATTGATTTAATTTTTCAAGGAATCACATATCTCTTGTATAAACCTTTCTGCTTTTTTAAAATCCCTATCATTTGGATGTCCTTGTGATAATTTCCCTATAATATTAAAAATCTTTTTAGTAGTAAATTCACTTGCTATAAAATACCCTTTACATGCGAAACTGCCCATATTTATTGCTCCCTTTGATTCTAACAGTTTGATTAAACTATTGTTATAAAGCTTCATTCCAATTCCGCTAGTAGAAAATACAAAGACATTCTTACCCTTCAAGTTCAATTTTTCAACTAATCTAAACAACTTAGGCGACAGACTTTCTTTATATACTCCAGAACCAAATCCAATTAAGTCGTAATTTTCTATGTCAATATCATTAAAATCTTTTATATTTATTAACTCACTGCCTGTTTTCTCAGCAAATATGCGTGCAATTTTTTCAGTGTTCTTCTTATATTGAGAATAGTAAATAATCAATCCTTTCATAAGACATTCACTCCCTTATATATTAATATAATAAAATTATTCCATAAATATCTCCAATTTAATAGAACCAGTTGCACAATTAATAATTAAAACCTTTGAGTTTCAGTTTATTGCAGATTCCTAACTCTTAAAAAAATAATATATCTTTAAAAGTAAACAATCACTAACTGAATGAATATATGAAATCTCACTTGAACTTTTGGGTTAATTTTTTAGTTTATAAAAAAGAAACATCGCTGACTACTTATTCAGTAGTTTTACGATACTTCATTTTATCTCTTTTCACTTTTCTTTAGCTTATGTATTTTCATCCCTAAAGCCTTTGTTCTTATCATATTTATCTATTCGACTGTATTAACTCCATACTTCATCTAGTTTATCAGCATAAAACTTAATTGCTGTTTTGTATTTATTTATATTCTCATCTGAAGATGTATCAGCAATACTAAAAAGTGCTTAAAAGAAAAAAATATTACAACGAAAATATCATTAAATAATAAGGTAGGTATTTCTTGAAATACCTACCTTATTATTTATATAAAGCCATTATACACGCATTTTATCAAGCATTTTCTAATCTAGTGAAGCTGTCCAACCACCATCTACTGCTATTACTTGACCAGTAGTATAACTTGAAGCATCAGATGCTAAGTAAATTAATGCACCATTTAATTCTCCAGGTCTTCCTATTCTGCCCATTGGGGTTCTACCTGCCGCACTGTCATCTACTTTACCACCAAAGAATCCTTCTGTCATTTCACTAGCAAATACTCCAGGTGCTATTGCATTAACTGTAATTCCTTTAGTAGCTAGTTCTACTGCTAAAGCACGAGTAAAGTTAATTACTGCTGCCTTTGTTGCGCTATAGCTAACTCCGCTAGTGCTTCCAAGTAGTCCAGCAACTGAAGCTATATTAACAATTTTGCCATAATTGTTTTTCAACATAACCTTTGATACTTCACGGGAAAATAGGAACACTCCAGTTATATTTACAGCCATTACTTTATTCCAATTTTCTAGTGAATATTCTGCGCATTCTCCTGGTATTACAACACCTGCGTTATTAACTAATATGTCTATTTTGCCAAAGTCTTCTTCAATCTTCTTAACTACTGAACAAATGTCTTCTTCCTTAGTTACATCACAAGCATATGCTTTACATCTGCGGCCTGTAGCATTTATTTTTTCAGCTAATGCTTCTAATCTGTCCATACGGCGAGCTACTATAGCCACATCTGCTCCTGCTTCTGCTAATGCTTCTGCAAACTGTACTCCTAACCCTGAAGATGCCCCAGTAACCAATGCGACCTTATTAGTTAAATCAAATAGTTTCATTTAACATTCCCCCTTGGTCTTTATATCACTATTAATATGATTATATTTTAACAATTATTTGTTAATTTTTCAATATATAATATGCATATGAATATAATATAATTCTCATATTTATAGCTGTTTACAGGATTTTATCTACATTTTATAGTAAATGATTTCATAATTCTAAAGAAGCAATTTGTTATGTTTTTCACATGTTTTATTTTCTTTTTTCTATATTTCTAATGGCTCTATTTTTTCAGGCCTAATTCAACCAACTTAATATAATGTGGAATATCATCTTTTATTGGACTGAAGTAAAATGGAGCATTGCAACATCCACATCTCCAATAAGTAGTCCCATTGATTGTATATTCTTGACCAAATTGACAAGTACCATTTAAACGATTCTTGCAGCCACTGTCTCCTCTTAAAAATATTTGCTTAACAGTATCAGGACATTGTTCTAGATATTCTAAACACTTTGTAGCATTTCTAATACGCAGGTACAAGACCAACTTAGTTTTCCAAGATAACATCCAGTAATGATATGGTCCATTGGCCTTCATCACGCTTTCTTTATCATAATAAGCATAGCCTGGTCCTTCATTCCATGATTTTATTTGAGAAAAATATCCCATCTCCTTTAATTTAGCATCCATTGCATATACAAAATCCTGTTCTTCCTTAGTATGCATTTTGTCAGCAACAACATCTGCTCCATATCCATAACTCACAGTATTCATATCATCCTTAAATAACTTATAATGACAGCATAAAAAATCATTTAACCTATTTGTTATGCGAGCTTTATCTGCCATAAGCTTTAAAACTGGAAGTACATTTTCATTATCAGGATATAAAATTAAAATGCTTTGATTTGTAACTTTATAGCTTTTTAACCCCTCAAAAAAGAAGCCATAATCACTAAGCTTTTTAAAAAGGATATGAGCATTTTTTACCTTATTTATGGATTTAAAGTTAGCTATGTCCACAATAAAAACATCTCTTTGAAAATCCCCAGAAATAAGTAAATTATATAATAAAATAAACGGACGATATGCAGCACTTCTCGATTCTCTAGCCTGTGCAGTAAAACTGTTGAAATCTTCTACTTTATATAGTGGCATTCCAAAAGCTTCTGGAATTTTAACAATATCACCATATATATTGATATATATATTCCATATTTCTCTAAATGCAGCTTCAAAATCTTCCTTAGAAATATTTTTTAAAAAACATTCATGAATTTCAAATTCTGGCACTAAACGTACAACCTCGTCCTGCCTTATCTTTGCCCATTCCTCTATCCAATAAATGTTCTCCATTACTTAACTCCTCCCTTCCTCACAATTGGTACAAATAAGTCCATTTGCGGACGGCTTACTCCCATTGGTGAAATAATATGTCCCATATCAAAACGTTCTTCAGTATCATTATTACTGTTTGAGACTTCGAACTCTTCACTTTCATCCACCCATTTATGTATTAATCTATTAATCCTGCTGATTTCTTCACCTTCGTCATATGCTGTTGCAACAGCATATAGTCCACCAGGAAAATCAAAAACTTCATAACCATTTGTATCAGTCATATTCTCTGGAATTGTAAAAAGCCATTCAAAGCAGCCAAGTCTTGAATTATACCACATGAAATCTCGTGGAAATAAAGATTGCTCTACAGGTACACTACTCCACCACTTATCAAACTCATCTAAATCTGTATTCCCTGAACGAGCCATCTTCACTTTTGGAAGCATTATAATACGGATGTCTGGCATTTTCTCTAGTTTCTCCGAGACTTCCAACAACTTCTCCATTGAGGAATCCTTACTTTCATCTTTAGTTTCATTTAGCCTCTCTTCTATAGCAGTCGCTTTTTCATATAGTAATTTTATATCAGTATCTACTTTTAAATCACATTTCTCAAGCTGCTTGATAAATGTAACCACAATTTCTTTTAGCTCATGCAAAAGTGTAACCTCATCATCTATTTCTTTAACCTTATTACCTAAAACATCTAATAGAACTTCAACGCTGTTAGATAAAAATATTTTTTTTATATCCTTAATAGCTATTCCCAACTTTCTCAAAATCAGTATCTGTTCAATTCTTTTTATTGCCTTATCGTCGTATAATCTATAGGCATAATCCTCCATACGAACACTATCAACAAGTCCAGCTTCCTCATAGTATCGAAGCGCCCTAGTTGAAATATCATATTTTAAAGCTACTTCTGATATTTTTATCAGTTTACTCATTTCAACACCCCCTGCTATTTTAATTTAAATATACTAGTTTACCTAACGTCAAAGTCAATAGAGACTATAGGAAGTTTCTAATGATAATCTATCTTTAAGCAATTTGTCCTCTTTACTTAATATAATCGTTCTCATACTTAATAATATGATATACCATTACCTAAGCTAGCAAAAGAGAAAACTTATCACGTTAAATCACAGTTAAAGCAATATAGTTTTCCAAACTAGACTACATCCCTCTAAGTTAGTCATCATCATATTCTTTAATATAAATATAAAAAACAATCATTAGAATACTATTTCACTTTATTTAAATTAAAATTCCCTCAAACTATTTTAGTTTGAGGGAATTTTAATTATATTATCTACTTATTCACTTAATTATTTAAGAAATCTATAGCAAATTGTGAATACAATGCTGTACCATATTTTAAGCAGTCTTCATCAATTTTAAATTTCTCATGGTGAGGGAAGTATATACAATCCTTTTCCTTATTTCCTGAGCCAAGCCATGCAAAGACACCTTTAGCATGCTGGAAATAGTAGGACATATCTTCTGAACCCATCATTTTAGGCGTTGAAACAAATTTATTTTCTCCAAACACTGAAGTACAAGTCTTTTCAGCAAATTTAGATAGCTCGTCATCATTATATAAGCTAAGAGCACTATCTTCTATGATAACCTCAACTTTCAGTTCATAAGCATCTGCTATAGCCTTTGCATGTCTTTTTATAGCTTCATGAACTATTTTCCTAGTCTCTTCATTAAAGTATCTCATAGAAATATCAAGTTCAGTATATTTAGCTACAATATTTGCCTTTGTTCCTCCAACAAATTTCCCTACAGAAAGCACTATAGGTTCTTGAGGATTAACATTTTTAGTTGCTATTCCCTGAAGATCTGAAACAAAAATACTTGCAGGATGAATTGTATCCTTGGCTAGATGTGGAGAAGAACCATGTCCCGATACCCCTTCAAACTTCACATAAATAGTATCGCAGCCTGCAGATCTATAGCCGGGAGTTATATCTACATAGCCTACATCAATAAGAGGCATATTATGAAGGCCAAAACAAGCATCAACTCCATCCATTCCTCCTGCTTCTATAATCTTCTTTGCTCCAGTAAATGTTTCCTCTGCCTCTTGAAAGAAGAATCTGATCTCCCCTTGAATGTCTTCCTTCATTTCAGATAGGAGTTTTGCTGCTCCAAGGAGCATTGCTGTATGAGTATCATGACCACATGCATGCATCACTCCAGGATTTTTTGATGAAAATTCAATTCCTGACTCTTCTTTTATAGGAAGTGCATCTATGTCAGCCCTCAATGCTACAGTTTTTCCACTCTTTCCACCTTTTAATGTGGCTATTAAAGATGTATTTCCAGCTTTCTTATATGGAATTCCTAATGCATCTAATTCCTTCATTATTTTTTCCTGTGTCTTAAACTCTTGTCCACTGAGCTCAGGATATTCATGTAGTTCTCTTCTAAGTCTGACTATATATTCTTCTATGGCTTTCGCCTTTTCTAACATATTTGACATTTTAGATCCTCCAACCTATTTATTATAAATATTTTGACATTTAGTCTCTTTAGATAATAAAGCAAAGATTAAAGCCATAACTGCTGCAATTGCTGGGACTATAAATGCTTTCGTGTACGCAATATCAGGTGATAATCCACTAGCAATATTCGTATCTATAAATTTTCCGCTGATTACTGGAAGTAATGCCGCAAATAAGAATCCACATACATTTACTATGGACATTGACATTCCAGAAAGCTTTGGATTACTTACTTCTTTACCTGTTGACCAACATACAACTCCTATAGATGAAGAAATTCCTATTAAAGTAATAAATACAAACATGAACCATAAAGGTGGCTTAGCAAGTACTAATATTCCCCATCCTGCAACTGCTGCAGCAGCAAGTATTATCATAGGCAGCTTTCTGCTTTTTATAGTATCTGATATCTTACCAACAAGTAAGTTTGCTATACCTGAAACTACTAATAGTGCTGAAACTAGATTAGCTGCTGAAGTTTTGCTCAACCCATATACAATATTAATATAAGAAACACCAAAGGTTCCTGTAAAAAGTATAAAGCCTCCATTTATGCCTCCAAAGGTAAGGGCTGGCCCCCAAATTCTAGGATTTTTGACTATGCCTAAAAGCTGAGACAAAATACTCTCCTTATTTCCAGTAGGCTGAGTCTGCTGAGGATTAACTTCAGGCAACCCCTTTTCAGAAGGAGTATTCTTAACAAATATAGCTGTAATAACAGCAAGTGCCAGTGTTGCGATACCAATAACTAAAAATGAATTTCTCCATCCTATTGAACCTACTATTGCTAAAAGAGGTGCTTGTGCAAGAACACCACCCATACCTCCTATAAAGCTTGTTATACCACTCATAGTTGCAAATTTTGAAGCAGGAAACCAGTTAGATTGGATTTTTAATATACATAAGAATACTACTGATACTCCTAAGCCAACTAATAGTCTTCCTAAGTATGCCATTGGTATATTAGCAGCAAATGAAAATATTCCTGAACCAATAAAAGCAACTATACATCCTATTACAACCGTTTTCTTCGGTCCTAAATAATCAGCTAAAATACCTGATGGAATCTGCATTATAGTATAAGCATAAAAATACATAGAACCTAAGTTTGCAATTTGAGCTGCATTCATTCCAAAGGTTTTCACAAGGTCGTCAGTGATAACTCCTACTGAGAGTCTGTGAAAAAATACAATAAGATAAATGGTTACAAGTATGCCCCATACTACCCATCTGTAATTGCTCAATTTTTGTTCATCTTGTACTGTAGTCATAAACCTTTCCTCCTAAAGTAAAATTTTTAGCTTGCTCTAAGTATATCTATAAATAGAGGAATTTTCATTATCCCAAGGTAATCAAAAATAATTTGAAATTTTGTCCTTTAAGTACAAACATGCTCCTTTAGAATGGGGTTTGTTTCATATTTCTTAAGCTACTGAATAAGCAGTTTGCATGAAATCGGAGATTTCTACAACCTGCTTAAAACTCACTACAGAAAGTCTTCAGAACACCATTATCAAAGTATGACTTTTCAAATGGTTATAAAAAAGGCTGAAGCCCAATGAAATTTATTCATTGGACTTCAGCTCCAAAATAAACTATTCTATCATCTGATGAATTATTAAAGCTAAGGATATATTTAATCTGTTTTTATGTTCGCTTAAATCTTCATCTAGCAGCTCACAAATCTTTTTATATCTGTATTTCACTGTATTATAGTGCAAGAACATTGCATCTGCTGTATTTTTTAGATTCCAGTCATTTTCTATAATACATTTAAGGGTTTCCAATAGCTCAGAATTATATTTTTCATCATGCTCTATTATTTTTCCTAAGCTCGATGTGTAAAACTCTAAAGCATCTTCATCTTTATAAATTGAATGAAGCAGCCTATACACACCTAAATCCTTATAAAAAACAGTGGCGTTCTTTTTATATATTATTCTGCCTATTTTAATAGATGCAACAGCTTCATTGTAGCTTTTATGTATGTCCATTACATTATCTTTTAACCTGCCAACTCCAACCATTACAGTGAATTCAAAATTTTTCACAATAGTATCTCTTATTTCATCGCTAATCCTCTTCAGCTGCAACTCGAACATCTTTGCATCTTTTCCATCTGGCTGCAGAAGGAATACTATGCTATCACTGAATGTTGCATAAATAACATCCTTTAAATAGGATTTTAAGATATACATAGTATATTTAAAAATTCTTTCTCTCACATTTTCAAGGTTATTATTTACTTTTTTACTTTCAGGCTTTAAATATTTCTCTTTAAAATTATCTATATCCACAACCATTACACAAATATCATCTGTAAAGTCCCAACCAAAAATGCTTGACCTGTTTTTTACTTCATCTTCATATTTTATATTATTCATAATAAGGTCTAATACAAATTCATTTCTATGTCTATTCTCTATTTGCATACTAGATATCTTTTTCTGCACATCTAATATAAGGGCTGTATTGGCATGAGTTAAAATATTATAGTCATCATCTGAAAACTCAAAGCTTTTTTTATTTAAGTAAATTATATAGCCGTAAATTTCTTCGTTTAATCCTATTGTATAGTACTGGTGTGTTTCTAAAAGTTGTTTAAGTTCTTTACCCGTTATTTCCTTAGAAATAGGAACTGAGTTCTTTGAATAATATGACTTTTGAAAATGGAAATCATAATATAGAATGTCCTCATTTAGTATATCTGATAAAGTATTTACTATAGTCTGAGTATCTTCATTATTTATCACTAGATTTGTGAATGTCTTATGAATTTCTTCTGAAAATTTCAGTCTTTTTGACTGATGGCTGATTATTTGTAATAAAGTAGGATTAATCACTTCAATAAAAGCAAAATGCATAGGGACTTCAACTATAGGAAACTGAAGTTCATCAGCAAGTTCAATTACATCATCTGGAAGCCTATCAAAGAATCTTTTCAGTTTTATAAACAAAGCAGCAATACCAGATTTATGAAGATTTGTGAGTATGTCGCAAAATTTATCCTTGTTTATAAAAAAAATATATCCACTAGTTAATACTATTTCTCCGCCTTTAGCCCATTTAAAAGGGTCTGGCGCATCCATAATAGTTATAGATTTAACTGCTTTATGCAGCCCTTTTTCTCCTGCCAGCACCTTGAAATCAGTAAATTGCGGATTGTTCAGTATGTCTATTACCCTTATATCCTTATCCAATAAAATCTCCTCCTGGCTAGAATATATATAATTAGCCTTAAATCAACCATAGTATGCACTCTTTTTTCATATGTTTTATAACTTTAATGTACACAATATGAAAATATGTAGTAAAAAACAATGTACTTTTTTCTTACATAGAAATAATAACAAATATAAAAGCTACTCCAATATTCGATTCTAACTTATAACTGATTTAAAATAATTCAAATATTTTTTCCCATGCTTCTCTATATTGAGCAATCTCCTTCGGTTTAAAGTCCGCTCCTTTAAAGAAACTCTTACCTGACTTCTGATTAATCCAGCAAGGAACATAGTTATCATCTATTACTAATTTTCTTTTTTCATTATCATCAAAGTTTAATTCTTTAGAATACTTAGATGTAATAAATTCAATCCAATCATTATCATTAAAAATATAAAAATCAGGCCTTTCTATCTCTGTTTTACCACTAAAATCAACACATATTAAAATTATATTGTTACCTTTAATACCTTTAACATTACTCCAAGTTCCTGATTGCTGGGATTTAACTTCTATTCTAACATATTTTTCATGATTCTCATTAAATATTACTATATCAGTACTTTTATAGTTTCCAAGAGTTAATTGAGCATATAATCCTCTTTTACACAATTCACTTGCTACAGCATACTCTCCTGCTAACGATAAAATATTTTTTGATATTCCCATATCTCGCGTATTACCTCCAATTATTTTTCATTTGGCAACTCGTATACTATGATTGCACTGTAATTCACAAGTGCAAATTAATTACTAATCATATTATACCAATATTTAGTGCTTTAAGCTGTTTCTTTATAAAATCGCATCATCTTATTCATTACCTTTTAATTTATTTCTAAAGTTAAAATTAGATATGCATCTTAATAACATCTTTGTTTAGATTTCCTTCATTCATTATACAAAATTATATAAATGATAAAACTCCTTCTAAATTTTAAAATTTAGAAGAAGTTTTAAAATGGATTTATAAAATCTCATATAGATAAGTTAGCACAATTGAACAACTATAATTCTAAATATTAAATACATCTTTCAATCTTATAACTATTCCTCTGTTGCCAATTCTCAAGGTTTCCATAGTGGCACAGTATTTATCTACCATGAGCACAACAAAAGTTTCCTTATATTTTGGCAGACTTATAGTTAAAGGCCACATATGTTTTCTGATAATATCCCTTTCAATATCATTCAAGGTAAAATACTTATCCGCATTTTGCAGGGCTATTTTAGGATGAATAAATCCATGCAACCCTTTATAGGGCTTACCCTTATGCCAGTCATATAAAAAGAAATCATGAAGAAGTCCGCCTCTGGCTGCAGATTTAGAGTCAAACCCTAATTTCCTGCATATCTTGTAGCTCATATATGACACATAAAGGCTGTGGTCAAGGCAGCTTATGTCTCCATGCTGTATATAATCTTTCATAGTCCTTGTAAGTTCATGACTAATCAAATCTCTTATACAGTCTTTATATTCTTTCTCAAGCATTAAGTCTGTTTTTAATTTCTGTTTTGATCTTATTAATTCTGCCATTCAAAATACTCCTTACATCACGGTTTATAATACCTGCATTCAACATTAATAAACGAGGGAATGCAAGAAAGATTCTTTTGTATTTTATTATCTTCTCTTTATACTTACTTACAGATAAATCTGAGTAATATATTATTGCTTTTCTTAAATCTAATGTGTCAATTATTGACTTAGTAGTATCCAGAAGAAAATATAAACCTGATAAGACCGCAATCCTTACTTTACTTGATACAGGTATTAATTTAATAACTTGCAAAATGACTGGATGCACAGCCTGTATTAATAAAAATGCCAATATTCCCCACAGAAGAGAATACTTTAAACAAATGTATCCTTTAAAATTAAAAGCATTGCTGCTGTAATCCCACCATTTTGTATCAAACACACTCTCTAATAAAAGTCCAGTAATAAGCTCCAGAACAGTGACCAGCAAAGTTGAAAATATTACAGTTATAAGTAGCGATGTAAAATGATCTTCAAACATACCTGAAATCCAATTTGAACACTGAATTATTAAAACTGCCCCAAATCCATAGATAGGTGTAAATGGGCCTATCAAGAATCCTCTGTTTATAAATCTCATATTCCTTATGCTTGCAAAAGTCGTCTCCATTACCCATCCAATAAATGAATATGCTATGAAGTATAAAAATAAGTCCAAGACCATATTTGCAACCCCCTTTAGTCAGTCATTATGAAAACTCAATTCTTTAATATCTACATCCTATCTATTCATCATAGGGTTTATTCAAATAACATCTGCATAGCATTGAATGCTTCTGGCAGTTCTTCATCTTGATCAATTAAAACCTGAACTCCTGTACCAAACATTGAACCTAATATTATTCGAGATAAAGCTTTTGTAGAAAGTCCTTTTAACTCTTTTAGCTGAAGATTGCTTAGAATATATTTTTCTATCATACCAGATAATTCCTTAAATAGGTCCTTTAACATATTTCCAAAAACAGGTGACCAAAGAGCCAAGCCTGTAAAATCGTATAACAGCCTAAAGAACTTAGGATTGTATTTTAGCATTTCTCTAAAGTACATAATTAGCGATTTTGCCCTTTCTTTAGGTGACTCCTCTGCCTTCAAGGATTCTTCTATTTCATATAAATATTTATCCATCATCATCTTTACTACTTCTTTAAATAGCCCTTCTTTGTTCTTGAAATAATAATTTAATTGACTCAAAACAACTCCGGCCTCTTCTGCAATATCTCTCATTGAAACATTGGCATACCCTTTAGCGGCTATACATTCAGAAGCAGCTAACAATATTCTTTCAGATTGACTTTTTCTATTGTCTTTAATAATCACAAATATCATCTCCCTATATAATTCGGTCGTTCGACCAAATTTGTTTTTAGAATAATACTCTTTTTTGTCCTTGTCAAGTAAAATTTACCTTCTTAATCTAGTCTAATATCTTATATAAAGTCAGTCCTAAAATGTACTTATTGTCTTAATTAGCAGTCAACTCCATATCATACGTTTCTACTTTTTTATCTTGAACTTATCTGCAGTAAATTCTAAATTTAAGAAAAATGCCTGTCTTTTATCTTCTTCTATTATGTCATCAAAACTCAATTGATAAACTGTCGGATTAGTATCAGATTTTACTGTTAACAGCTTATGTTTTGTATCATATGCACAAATATATCTAGTATAAGTGTAGTAATTATATCTCTTATTTCTGACAAATCCATTTGGCATAACCATTGCCGACAATATATTATAGCAGTGTGAAAGAGCCTCTTTGTAGCTATTAGATTTAACATTCATTTTAGTCAGATAAAATGCTTTAATAAATCTTGAAACTGGGTCATAGCCTCCTGGTAAATCTTTAGGTGAGTTAAAGTCCTCAAGATTATCTATATCCATGAGCTTATTTAACCTTCTGACATGAGACTCAAATCTAGGTGAATTAGTCATCACATCATAGGGATTGTCATAATACACTAGCTCACCCTTCTTAGGCTCAACAACAACACATCTCTTAGTAGAATCAGCAAACATGAAATGAAAATCTGGACATATTACATTTTCCCCTTTATGGTTTTTAGTAGATATGTGGATATTTGGCAAGTCTTCAATCAGTTCATCCACAGATTTATAATTTGCCAGTGCATAACTAAAATAATCTAAGCTTGAGATATTAATTTTGTCAGGCTTCATTTGGTTAGAATAAAGGTTAAATCCTGAAAATTCGTTTGTAATTCCTATTAATCCATGCTCATTTACTCCATCTTTCAATGGGTCACGATTCTCAAAGCACATTCCCATCATCTTATATTTTGAATATATGGGATTTCCCATTAAATCATTACAAAAATTATAATTTCTAGGCAGGTATATTGCATTATAATTTAAAGGAATTTCGTAATCCATTGTCCTGCCCATAACACATCCATCATCATAATTTATTTTTATACCGGTGCACATGTTATCACTCTTTCTTTTATTGTATTTCTAACTTAATTTATTACCAGTAATTATTCAATAACTTCTCATTACATAGTATATCATTATATTCTGCTCTTTTAAGGTAAAAAAACATACATAGTGTAAAATAAAAATCTTCTCTGGTACATTATGACAAATGGGAGAGAAAACGATGAAAAAGCTTACAAGTGTACAAGAAAAATCTTAGATAAGGCATTATATTTAATAGGCAAAACACTTCCTTTAATACACTTGTAAGTGCCATAGTAAAAGAAGCAAACGTAAATAACTACTATTTTCGCACAAAAAAATTTAGTCCTATTAAAATCAGAGGACTAGAGCTAAAGAACAGAGTCATTTTCCTTGCTATGGGAGCGAAAATGGCAACTGAAGATGGTTATGTTGCTTAAGTAATACATGACGACAAATATATTCTTCAATTAAAAGTTCTCCCAATTGCAACATATTGATTGTAGTTATAGATGAGAAACCTGTAGGATTAGAAGTGGTTGAATATCTTGCTCATAAAAATAATAGCATTACTATAGTTGAAATGATTAATGAGGTCGCAAAAGACCTCAGACAGCTACGAAAAATCTGTGTAATGGAAAGCTTGTATATGTCAGGTGTTAAGTTAATTACTAGTGCAAAATGTGTTGAAATCAAAGAAAATGTTGTTGTAATTGAAAAAGATAATAAATTAGAAGAAATTCCATGCGACTCTGTAGTTATTGCAGTAGGGGCAAGTTCTCGCAATTCAGATGCATTATCAGCATATTGCAAGGAAAATAACATTCCTTATCATATTATTGGCGATGCTGTTCATACTAGAAGGGCAATAAATGCAACGGCTGAAGCCGCAAAAGTTGCAAGAGCAATATAAGATTAGATACAAAACAGTTAATATCATTAAAAAATAAATGCTCTTTTCTGGTAAGAATTAAAATACCATAAATATCAGAAAAGAGCGTTTTTTATCCTAGAATGCTTTATAATGATCTTTTAAAAATTTGCAAAGAAAATCATTAATTTTAGACATTTATAAAATCATTAATAATATTCTCACGATGTATTTCTATGTCTACTTTAAAACCTTCTTATACGGTGCAAGCATTCCTTCATTCATTTTGTTTCCTATTTTAGCTTTTAACTTTGGAGAAGATATGAGAGCTCCTACAAGATACATTTTTAATACTGTTCCCTTTTTCTTTTGAGGAAAATCATATAGTCTATGTTCTTTATAGAATTGATGATCAGCTTTCATCATACCTCGCATAAGCCAGATTAAGTCTCTGAAAATTTTCATTCCGCCAACACCATAAAAATTTTTAGGTTGAATATATTTATTGCTGATTGCATAGTCAAGTCTTTCAGCAAGTCTATCTATTTCCACATCTGGATTGATCTCATCACATGCAACTCCTGCAAGAAAATTTCCCCCAACTTCACTTCGACCTTCTATAATCATCTGCAAGTTAGCTTCAGCATAGTAATTTCCGCTGATTAGATACCCTATTGGAATTCCCATAGTCACAGGTCTATGGCCGTTGCAGAACTGTCTGTCATCATACATTTTAAAAATTGAACCCATAGAATGATCCTTGATTGAAAATGCATATACAATAGCATCTGCAGTCTGAATATTGCTGCGCAAAAAGTCATCAAATCCATCCTTATAAACGCATTTTCCTGTAGCAGCACAATTAAAACAACCTAAGCATCCTCCCTGTAAAGGATATTCAATAATATTGACAATACGGCTCTTGTACTTTAAAACTGCTTTAAATCTTTCAATCATATTATTGAGCTGCTTGTCATCCTTAGCACAATCCGTAACTATAACTACATCTCCTCTCTTTTTGTCTTGGGTTGCAGTAACAGTACTAACAGGAAGATGCTTTGGAGGCACAGTATTACTAAATATAGTTTCATATATATCATGTTCTATGCTCCAGCACACGTATTTGAAAAACTCTTTTGCTTCTCTTTGTCCATTTTCAGTCAAGAGATCATCCATATCAGCAGACAGTCCTTTTATGTACTTCATATTAAGATCCTGACAGTTCTCCTGAATATACTTATGTGCAGTCACATCGTAAAAATGCTTTGAAGTAGTAATCTGAGTAGCAAACTTTCCTGATAAATCAATTCTAGATGCTTTTAAAAGCTCTATAAATCGATGTAATTGACTTGGTGCAATGAAAGTATAAACAGGATAAGAAAAAATAATCAAATCCGCATCTTTTATTGCATCAGCCGCAGGCGAAAAATCCTTTTCAAATGCTCTAATATAGCGGCCAACATGAAGAAACTGAAATTTATGCTCTGAAAAGTTCTTTTCCAAATACAACAAAGTTTGCAATGTAATACTATATTCCCCTTTAGGACTTCCGTTCAAAACTAAAACTTTCATAATTTACCTCCTATTATTTCTTTATTTTTCACATTTTCTTAAAACTGTACAGTTGTTAAACAAAGCCGCTCAAAATCATAATCATTGCTTTTTTAATATCTCATACATTAGAAAAATTTTATTTTCTATGTATTAGATACAAATAAATAACTGCTGTCATTGAAAAATGCAAATAAACAATTTAAATATACTCTAAAAATAGAATATCATCAAAAATACAGTTATTAAATACTAGCTCTAACTTATTTTTTATAGTATGTCTCATCAATTTATATCTTTCCTATCTCTTAAATAAATAAAATAAGGACTTATCAACTCATTCTATCTTTATTCTAAAAAGTACCTCGGTATATCAACAAAATCAATATTCAATCCGCCTTAAAATTTAATCATATTCTTCTAGTTTGATTAAGTCTTTTTGCACTTGCATATTTATCTTTATTCATATATGATATAATAGTCTCAACATAAAATTTAGGAAGTGAAAAATTTGACAGAAGGAAATATCTTTAAGAAAATAACATTTTTTGCATTTCCAATTTTTTTAGGTAATCTATTCCAGCAGCTTTACAATATAGTAGATTCCCTTGTAGTTGGAAATGTAGTGGGTAAAGAAGCCCTTGCTGCAGTAAGCTCTACAGGCAGCTTGGTTTTTTTAATTGTAGGTTTCATAAATGGGATATTTGTAGGAGCAAGTGTTATAACATCTCGATACTTTGGCGCAAAAGATGAAGAAAAACTCTCCATCGCCATTCATACTACTATAGCTTTTGGAATTATAGCCGGAATAATAGTAACAGTCTTTGGAATGGCTTTCACTCCGTGGTTTTTAAAGTTAATGGGAACTCCTGATGACGTTTTTGCAGATGCTGTAATATATCTGCGTTTATACTTTGCTGGTGGAATTGGAATTGTTATGTATAACACCTGTATGGGAATATTTCAGGCAGTAGGCGACAGTAAACATCCACTCTACTATCTGATTATAGCTGCAATTACAAACACAATATTAGACTTATTATTTGTAGCTGTATTTGATTTTGGTGTGAGTGGAGCAGCTATTGCAACAGTTATTTCTCAATTCGTCAGCGCAGGGTTAGGCTTTATAAAACTTACAAGGGTTGATGGCTGGCACAAAGTATACATAAATAAAATAAAAATTGACGGTAAAACATTAAAAAGCTTAATACAAATGGGCTTACCAACAGGTGTTCAAAACTCAGTAATTGCCTTCGCTAATGTAATCGTTCAGTCAAGTATTAACCAATTTGGCTCAGTTGCTATGGCAGGCAGCGGTAGTTACTCAAAATTGGAAGGTTTTGCATTTTTACCTATTACAAGCTTTAGTGTTGCATTAACTACATTTATTGGACAAAATCTCGGTGCAAAACAGTACAAACGTGCGAGGGAAGGTGCCCGTTTTGGAATCATAGCTAGTATTTCACTGGCAGAAATTATAGGTCTGTTAATATGGATCTTTGCACCACCCCTAATAGGAATCTTTAATTCTGAACCAGACGTCGTAGAAGTTGGAGTTTTGAGAGCAAGGATTACAAGTCTATTCTTCTTCTTACTGGCTCTTTCACATTGTCTAGCAGGAATACTTCGTGGTGCAGGAAAAACTAAGATTCCTATGTATGTTATGTTAATAAGCTGGTGCCTTATCAGAATAGCCTACATAACTATAATGGTGAAAATAATACCAGATATAAGTGTAGTTTTTTGGGCATATCCTATAACCTGGTTTATCAGCTCAGCTGTATTTATTATATATTATAAAAGGACAAACTGGCTGGAAGCATATTAAAACACAAAATGCTGCAAATGCAGCATTTTTCTTTTGGTTTTTTATAAATAAAAAATCATTCGTTAATCTGTTTTTTCCAAATGATTATTAAAAGTCCGATGTAAGTAATACTGAATCGCCTCTTGTAAGTTTACCTTTCTCCATTACATACACAGAATCTCCATATTTTATTGTATCTAGTTCATGTGTTACCAATAAAATGGATGTTCCTTTTTTTGCAATTTGAGAAAATAGCTCCATAATTTCTATGGTAGTTTCAGCATCTAAATCACTTGTGGGTTCATCTGCAATTAACATAACAGGATCATTAATCAAAGCTCTCGCTATAAAGACTCTACGCAACTCTCCCCCTGATAGATGTTTCGGAAACATTTTAGCTAAATGAGAGATTCCCAATTGTTCAAGTAAACTTAGTGCTTTAGATGTAGGGTCACCCATATGCTTATGCAAATAAAACGGCAGGCGAACATTATCAAGTACTGTTAAATCTCCTAAAGCAGTATTTCCTTGTGGAACATACCCAATCTTTGAATTTCGATATAGTGAGATACATTTATCGTTTAGAGCTAAAATATCTTGTCCATCAACACTAATGCTGCCTGAAGTCGGTTTTATCAGTCCTGCAATCATATTTAGCAAGGTACTCTTTCCGCTTCCTGAACGTCCAATAATGCTAACGAACTCACTCCTATCTATTGATAGGTTGACATTATCTACTGCATAAAAAGCCGTATTCCCTCGCATATACTCCTTGGTCAAATTTTTTATTGTCAGCACCATAACTATTCACCTTCTCTCATTGTAAGATAGGTTTCAGCTTTGCTAATCTTGAGTGCTCCATATATAGAAGCTAAAATCCCAACTAAAATAGATAATATTAAGCTCAATGCTATAATAGCTAAAATACTACTATTCTGCGGCTGTAAATAAGGTAATTGTAATTTACTGCTAATTAAATCACTAAAAGGGAATACAACTAAAGATGCTAGTATGATTCCTATGATTTCTCCAACAATACTTACTAAAAATGACTCTGTTAGAACAATTGCTACTAGTTTTTTTCTAGTAGCACCTAATATCCTAAAAATGGCAAATTCTTTCTTTCTTTCGTTTAAAGTTACAGAAAACACAATTAAAATTACTAGTGCCCCTAAAATCCAAACAACTGCAGTAATTAAATGAATATATGATTCTAAAACTTTCAAACTATTGCTTATATTTGATACTATATGTTGAGATACAATAGTATCTACATTAGGTACTTTTTGTTTAATCTCCCTTGCAATTAACCTACTATCATAAGCAGGATCAATCTTGATAAATATAGCTGAAACAGACTCTTCTACATTTTCATCAGTAGAAATATCGGCACCTACTTCTTTAGCATCTATAATTAATTGCTTCATTGTATCCTTTGTCACATAAACAGATCCATCAAGCCCTGTTCCTGTCCTTTTAAGATTGGCAATAATAGGATAAGACTTATTAAAAAACATCAAAGTATTATCCTCAAGGGGTAAAACAGAACTACCTGTTATCATCTCGCCATCTTTAATTGGGTCATTGTACACCTTAGTAATCCATGGCTGTATTAAAAAATCTGTCTCTGGATCAAAAGCAATTATGGGAATTACTATAGAACAACATGCAGAAGAAAGAGGTGTCATAAAAAATTGGGCTGTAACTTTATCAACACCTTCTATCTTTTTAATTTCATCAGCAATATTTGCACTAAAATAGAAATTACTCGGCTCCGCTTTTATTAAAATATCCTCAACATTGGTATCATTTCCTTCAGGAACAACCATGATATCTGCTCCAAGTCTACTTTGCAAGCTATAAAGTCCATTTTCTAGACTAGCAGTAAGAATTGATCCTCCAAAAAAGACTGATGTTAATATCGCAACTACAGCAAAAAGACAAGCTGTTCTGAATGGTTTTTGTCTTAAGTTATTCATTGATAATCTAAAAGTTGTTAAAGGCTTCAATATCATGCATTCATCAAATCCTTTTTTCTTAATCTGTAAAGATAAAATACATTTACTGTACAAACAATAATCACTAAACTGCTAAATATTGTTAATGCTGGAAGTGTTCCTATCCGGCACATCATACCTGCTTTCCCGCAAACACCAATCAATGTGTTTGGAATCAGAAGAGCTAGCACTCCATTTAATATAGCTCCAATGCTTAATCCAATTCTAAGTTGCTCAGATTTTAAAATAAAATGCAGTACTCCAAGAATTGCAATTAAAATACCTATTCCTAATTCTGCACGTGCAGTCCAAAAGCACTTCATTTTAGCCTGTTGCATTGCACCTTCTTGAATTTCTTTAGCCATTTCATGTTCAGTTTCTTCGGCATGTATGCCGCAAACAGGGAATATTACAATAGGTCCAAGTGCAATCAATGATCCTAAAATTATTAGAATAATACTAGTTAAAATTCTGTTTTTCACGCTATCACCTTTCTCAACTAATAGTCTTTAACACTTATAAAGCTAATCCTCACAAAAAGTAAGGATTAGCTTTTATACTTAACTTATTTTTTCATTAATGGTTTCCAAATATGATCTAATACTTCTTGAGTATCTAAACTACTATCAATTAAACCAAAAGTCTTATAGTCATCAATTATATTTCTTAAAGCTTTTTCAGTATTTTCATCACTTATAGTCCAATCATATGAAGAAATCATTCTAACAGCTCTGTCAAAATCTCCTGATGCCCAGTTGTTTTCAAATAAAATTTTTGTTGCTTCTTCTAAATTTTCACTTATCCAAAATCTAGCTTCTTGTAATGCTTTAGTTAATTTTTTAGCTGTAATCGGATTTTCATTAACAAAATCTCTATTCAATGCATAAACACAACAAGGTTCAACTTTGAAGTCTTCATCATATGTTAATGATCTTATAATCTTCAATGTACCATCAATAACGAATTGTTCAGCAAACTGGTCTGATAAAATAACCCCTTGAACTTCTCCATTTTGCATAGCTAAAATACATGCAGAAGATTCTACTTGTTTAAAATTAATTTCATTTGGATTTATATTATCATGGTTAAAAAATCTTAATGCAATATTATGATCAGAGCTACCTATTCCAGCTGGTATTGCAACAGTTTTACCGATTAAATCAGAAGTACTATTTATTTCACCATTATTTAAAACATATAGCGATTTACAACCTGACTGGATTCCAGTAGTAAATACCATATTTATACCATTTACAGCTGGAACTAAAAGCTGAGCTATGTGGCTTGAAGCCACTTGAATTTGATTAGTTCCTACAGCATCTATAAATTGTTGAACATTAACTATTTCAACATCAAGGCCTTCTTTTTCAAAAAATCCTAAAGCTTTAGCTATACCTGAAGATCCTTCGCACAAACCACCATTATAGCCAACTTTAATAGTTTTTCCGTACATAGGTTCTTGCTTCCAAAGTTCTTCTTCTGATAGTTCTTTAGTAGCTTCGCTGGATGTGTCTGATACTTGTACATCTTTTTTCTGCTCTTGTCCAGTATTGCTGCTACTGCAGCCTGCAAGTACTCCTAACAATAAAACAATTATTAATAATAATGAAACTTTTCTTTTCATTTTTATTCCTCCCTACCTTATTTAAAGTTTAAATTTGTCATAATTTCTTTTCTGTATTCAATAAACTTATCACTCATTCTATCTCTAGGATATGGTAAATCAATCTCAATTATCTTCTTTATTCTTCCTGGTCTTGGTGCCATAGTGACTACTCTAGTGCTCATATATATAGCCTCATCGACATCGTGAGTTACCATAATCATTATATGCTTGTTTGAACTCCACATAGATAAAAGCTCATCTTGCATATTCATTCTTGTAAATGCATCTAAAGCACCAAGAGGTTCATCTAATAAGAAAACTTCTGGTTCATTGATCATAGTTCTAATCAATGCAACCCTTTGTGCCATACCACCTGATAATTGATGAGGATATGAATCTCTGAAATCATTGAGCCCAACCATATTAATAAGTCTGTCTACTTGATCCTTTTTCTCCTTATATTTCCCTAATATCTTTAAACTAAATGCTACATTCTCCTCTACAGTTAGCCAAGGGAAAAGAGTTGGATCCTGAAAAACCATACCCCTATTAGGACTCGTCCCCTCTATAGGCTTTCCGTTGAGTTCAATAGTTCCCTGTGTTGTGGGAATAAGTCCAGCTATAAGTCTCAGCAAAGTAGATTTACCACAGCCAGATGGACCCACAATACTTATAAACTCTCCATCCTTAATATCTAGATTTATATCTTCTAAAGCAACTGTAATACCTTTACTTTCGTTTGAAGACAAGAAGGACTTAGATACGTTTTTTAGTTTTAAAGTGATTTTTTCTCTGTCCACTAATCCACCTCCTGCCATTTAAGCACTGTCTTCTTCATCTTAGTAAGTATCCAATTAACAGTTATAAAGATTATACAAATTATTATGATGGCAGCATACATCTTTGAAAACTCTGCCCAGGATTTCTGCCAATTTATGTACCACCCTAATCCTGATTCTACACCTAACATTTCAGCTACAAGCAGTGCAGTACATGCAGAGCTCATCCCCTGAATTAATCCTTGAAAAATATTTGGCAGTGCAGCTGGAAGAGCTATTTTCGTTACCAATTCAGCATCCTTTGCCCCTAAAGTTTTGGCTGCAGCAAAAAAAGATTTATCTACATTGCGAATTCCTGTCATGGTTGATAAAGTTACTGAAAACCATACTCCTAACGCAATAATAAATACTGCGCCTTTAAACAGACTTGCAACTAAAACCATAACAATTGGTATCCAAGTAGTTGAAGGTATCGGTCCAAGTAATTTTAAAAAAGGAGATATCCAATAATTTACCTTTTTACTATATCCACATAAAATACCTGTTACAATACCAATTCCAGCCCCAATAAAATATCCTGTAAATAACAGGATTACGGAATTCTTTATACAATCTAATAAATAAGCTCTGTCTGACCACGCTGCATTAATAATTCTATCCACCCATGGGAAGTACGGTAGCATTAAAATTCCAGTTTTTAAAGTCAGATAATCATATACCGTTAATAAAAGGAATATGAAAGAATATAACGGTGCCTTATATCTAACCTTTGCAAAAACATTCTTCTTGAATAATCCTACAATGTAATAAATAAAAGTAATAAAGGTTAGTAATCCAATGAAATAAGCATAGACATTAGTTGATTTGTTAAAACCATGGTTTGGCATCAGTACATATTCTAAAATATGAATTACCCCAAATATTACTGGTAAGAAAGATATTACGTAATCAAGGATTATCTCTAGTTTTGATTTAGGCTTTGATTCTAATTCTATTATGTCCTCCTTGGTTAATTTTTTTGCTGCCTGCAAAATATCAACTCCTTTACATTTTTGCTCTATGAAAATTCCTCCTCCCAGCATTTTTTAAATTCCACAAAATAATTATGTTAATTATGTAACAAACATATTATATACAAATGAATGTTAATAATCCAATTAGTCTTTTTTATAGTTGATTTTTTATCATAAATATTTTCTATAATTGAGTTATAAGTAAATAATCATATTTTTACTTCCTTACAATAAAATAAATAAGTCTGACTTACCTGAATTGTTTTTATTCTTAAAAATGATACTTTACTTCTTTTGCAAAAAAATGCATTCATTAATATATCCATTGGATATAGTATTTCAAAGGACAATGATAACTGAACCATTTTTTCATTCTTGGTATTTTGTATAGTAGACATACAAACTCCCCTTTATTAATAGTTTCATTGTCAAAACTATTAATAAAGGGGAGTGTATCATATATGCCCAACAGCAAACATCTATTTACTTGTGTTACTACTAAATTTTTTTGAAAAGTGTTTCACTGCAAGATAACTGAAAACTAAATATATCCTAAAGCTGTGCCTTTACTATCTCCTGATTTAATTTTTTATATTATTTCTATTTTACCTTTAACACATCACTTAAGCTCATTATTTCGATATCTTATAGAAGCTCTAATGAAATCTTTAAATAATGGATGTGGTCTATTAGGTCTTGATTTTAATTCAGGGTGAAATTGAACTCCTACAAACCAAGGATGATTTTTTAATTCAATAATCTCCACCAGTCTCCCATCAGGACTAGTGCCTGCCAATATCATTCCTGCTTCTGTTAATTCACTTCTAAATTCATTATTGAATTCATATCTATGCCTATGTCTTTCATAAATAAGCTCTGAGTCATAAGCTAATGATGAAAGAGTACCCTTTCCAATTTTACAAGGATATGCTCCTAATCTCATAGTTCCTCCTAATTCATCAATATCCTTTTGATTAGGCATCAAATCTATAACCGGATGCTTTGTTTTCGGATCTATTTCTGAACTATTAGCATCTTTATATCCTAATACATTCCTTGAGTATTCTATGACTGCACACTGCATTCCAAGGCAGATACCAAGAAAAGGTATATTATTTTCTCTTGCATATCTAATAGCCTCAATTTTGCCATTAACTCCTCTATCTCCAAACCCTCCAGGTACCAGTATGCCATCAGCAGTTTTTAACAGTTCCTCTACGTTTTCTTCATTTACATCTTCAGCATCTATCCATAATATATTCACATTTGCATCATTGTGTAATCCTCCATGCTTTAGCGCTTCTACTACTGATATATAAGCATCATGAAATTCTACATACTTCCCTACCAAAGCAACATTTACGCTAGTAGATAGATTTTTCATTTTATCAACCATTTGCTTCCACTGGCTATTATCTATATCTGTGCAATTTAAGCCTAATTTCTCACAGACTAAGGTGTCCAAGCCTTCTTCGTGAAGCATAAGAGGTACTTCATATAAGTTTTCTGCATCTAAATTTTGAATCACTGACTTTCCATCTACATTACAAAATAATCCAATCTTATTCTTTATTTCTGATGAAAGTTCCTTTTCAGAACGGCATACAATTATATCTGGCTGAATTCCTATACTTCTCAACTCCTTCACAGAGTGTTGAGTTGGTTTTGTTTTTAACTCCCCAGCTTTTCTAAGATAGGGTAATAAAGTAACATGAATAAAGCATACATTTTCCCTTCCAACATCATACTTTATCTGCCTGATTGCTTCTAAAAATGGTAATGACTCAATATCTCCAACAGTACCACCAATTTCTGTTATTACAACATCAACATCTTTCACTTCAGCTACTCTTTGAACCATCTCTTTTATCTCATTAGTTATATGAGGAATAACCTGAACTGTACTCCCCAAATATTCTCCCTTTCTCTCCTTAGATATTACAGACCAATAAATCTTACCTGTGGTAACATTGCTAAATTTGTTTAAATCTTCATCAATAAATCTTTCATAATGCCCTAAATCCAGATCTGTTTCTGCACCATCCTCAGTTACAAAAACTTCACCATGTTGATATGGACTCATTGTGCCAGGATCAACATTCAAATACGGATCAAACTTCTGAATTGAAACCTTTAAACCTCTATTTTTTAGTAATCTTCCTAAAGAAGCAGCTGTTATACCTTTTCCAAGTGAAGAAACAACCCCACCTGTTACAAAAACAAATTTCGTACCCATAATTATCCTCCTAATTAAAATAAAATTATCTATTGACAAACTTCCTTAAGCTTTATATAATAGATATTACCCTCACAATTTAAAATGGGTTATTATTGCCATAAACCAAATATAAAATGAATTATATCATAATAACACCTTATTTGGAATATGTTTTTGGTGTTTTTTGATATTTTTCGATGCCCTTATATCTAAATTAAATACAAAATTATAAAAGATAATTTTTTAATGAAAAAAGCAGTCTAAAAGGCTTTGCTGCCTGATGGACTGCTTTTTATTATACTCATTGCATCGTGACAATAGTAACAAACATTGACACTTAAATTTTCTAATCTAAATAAACATTCATAGACATTTTTTCTTCCTATTATCTGCATTTAGTTTAATGGCTAATTTTTTAATTACTGAAACGGATTCTATCAATTATAGATTCTTTCTTCATTGATTTTCCAAGCAATAATGTCAAAATAGATTGAACAATTACAAGTACAAGGATAACTGTTATGGCAGCTTCTGTTGGGTAATGATAATTACTGATATTAAAAAATCCTTTATTTTTAGCCCATAGAAAAATCGGATAACCTACCAAACTACCGCCACCAACTGCAACAATTAACGTTCCTGCAGTATAAAACAAACCTTCAAACTGAAGCATTTTATAAAGCTGTGCATCTGACATTCCCACTGCCTGCAGCATTCCAATTTCTTTTTTTCTTATATGGACGCTATGGATCATAGTATTAATCATATTCATTATGCAAATTGCTCCCAGTATGCCAAGAAAAGCATAGCAGACACCACTTGTCATAGCCATACTTGATTTGTACTCTTCGTATACATCCTTCCAAACTCTCATACTCATTCGTCCAGATTCTTCTATGATTGCATTCAGTTTTGATTCTACTTCTGGATCATATTTCTCGTTAGCAAATACATGATAATAAAAATTCAGATTATTATCACTAAAGGTTTCAAGTCCTTTTTGAGCCATAATTAAAAAACTATAATTTGTAAGGCTCAGAGGATAATCTCCGATTGCTGCAATTTCCAGTTGTCTCTTGTGAGTTCCGTTTCCATCTTCAACAATTACATCTAGAATATCACCAATCTTCAGTTTAGGGTACCAATGAAGCAATCTCTTATCTATAATAACTTTATCGCCTGCGGTTAAATCCTCATAGGTTATATTACCTTCAATAATTCCGCTTTCAATTTGTTTTTTTCTACTTTCTGGAATACCTATAACCCACTCCCGTTCGCCGCCAAATGAGTCTGACATTACATAGGTACTCTTATAGCATTCCACCTCAACAATTCCATCAATCTGTAAGATTTGCTCTTTTAGTTCTTCATTAAGCGGATTATCCTTTTGTACTTCTCTCCATTCAAGTTCAGGATGTTCCTTATTATTAAATTCTACAATAGGTGAAATCTCATATTCTCCCAAAATAGAGTTATTAGCACTTTCTGTTGGGGTAGCACAGGACAATATAGTAGCGACTATCATAAAAAATAACCCAGTAATCGCCATAGAGCAAATTGTAATACCACTTTTTCTTTTGTTTCCACCAAAATATACTTTAGCAAGCCTTCCAACTGTAATATCTTCATATCCTTTTCTTTCTTTTTTTCCTTTTTTAATATATTGCCCTTCCTGATAACGCATGGCCTCTATTTCAGATACCTTTGACGCCACTTTCATTGGACGAAGTAAAGATAAATAAACTGTCACTGCAGCAACACCGATGGCAAGCAAATATATCCACAAATGATAAAATTGTACTTTTCCATTGAAAATAAGTTCTCTCATAACCGTTAGAATCTGGTTCTCGTCTTTATATAATTCAAACATGCCTAAAAATACATATTTGGTCAAAACAGTACCTGCCAGTAGACCTAAAGGTATTGCAACTCCTGCCACTATCATACCTTCCAATAGGACAATTCTGCGAAGCTGCTTTTTAGTAGCACCAATTGCTTTAATCTTACCAAATTCCTGTACACGTTCTCCCATAGAAACATAATAAATACTGTAAGTTGTAATTACACCTGCGGCTACAATAATCAACATAATTATAGTAATTCCAGGTACATAAGCTGGATCTATATAATTTGCCCACAGATAATCTTTGTTAATTGTGACAGACTGTTCGGGAATATTGAACTGTTCTGCAAGCTGATTGATTCTTAATTCTATTTCTTCCGTAGTTGCAGTATTTTTCGTAAATACCTGAAACAAAAATCTATAAGATATCTGATCTGATGGAATCTCTTTTTTCAAAAATGATTTTGATATAAATGCGGAATATTTTTTTTGCTGTATATTAGCTTCAGTGTCATCAACAAAGCCGCAAATTACAAAATCTTTTTCCTGAATGAAATCAAGCCCGCCGTTTCTATAAACTTGATATGGAATAGTGATTGTATCTCCAATTTGCCCAGACTGGGAAAGTTCATCTAAAATTCCTTTAGATAATACAATTTCATTTTCTGCTTCAGGAAGCCGACCTTCTGAAAGTTCCATCTGATACATATCAAAGCCTTTGGCATCTAAGTATATCATAGCAATATCAGCATCTTCAACTGCCATATAACCCACATCACTACGAAGTCCCCAACGTGTGATCGAATGATGTACAGACAGCTTCTCAACCGTTTCTTCTGTCACATCTCTGTATAGGGCATGCCAATTTGGGTATATCTCATTGATAACAGCATATTTGCTCTCAATCATGTCATATCCAATAGTTGGCACAAGAAAAAGCAACAATGTAGTAAGGAAAATAGCAATGCCTGTCAGTACATTTTTATTTTTATGGTATTTGGCATTTGCAAGAGCAATCTTTGCTACCATTCTCATGATTTTCTCACCACCCTACCATCTTCAATCATAATGATTACATCTGCCATTTGAGCTATGGTTTCATCATGAGTTATCATCACTAATGTTTGATTATATTCCTTTACACAATTTTTCAGTAAGTTCATAACTTCCAGTTCTGTTTTAGAGTCTAGGTTACCTGTTGGCTCATCTGCAAGGATAATTGCAGGTGAAGTGGCTAAGGCTCTTGCAATGGCACCCCTCTGTTTTTGACCACCAGATAAAGTATTTGGCATTGCTTCCTTTTTGTCTGCCAAGCCAATATGTTTTAGAATGTCATCTATTTCCTGTCTATTTACTTTTCTTCCTTCAAGACCAATAGGCAGTACTACGTTTTCCCAAACATTCAAAGAGGGGATCAAATTATAGTCCTGAAAAACAAATCCTATCTTCTTTCTCCGAAAAGCTGCCAGCTGATTATCCTTTAATTTGAAAATATCTTTTCCGTCAATTATAACCTGACCGGAATCCGGACGATCCAAGCCCCCAATTATGTGAAGAAGTGTAGATTTACCTGAACCAGATCGTCCAACAATAGCTGTAAATCTGCCCCTCTCAATTTCTAGATCTATATGATCTACTGCCTTAACCACATTATCACCAGTACGATAATATTTCACCAAATCATAAACTTTAACAATCGCACTCATGTATATTCTCCTTTCTTTGTATATTCACATGAATCCATTTGAATATATCTTACAATCTCAACATTACAAAACCCTTACAAGAACCATAACAGTTTAGTAAGGGTTTTGTGGTGTTTATATTTAATCTTTAAATACCGCCCATCTTAGATTTTTCAACAATAGTTTCACTCTGTTTCTCAATAATGTTTCTTGTCAATGAATACCTGTACAAAAGCTGTTAATACCTAAAGAATATATCTATTTTTTGATTACTTTTCCTGTCCATAAATATCCCAATCCTCTTACATTTGCAATACATTCTGTTCCAAGCTTATTCTTTAGTCTACTAATGTTCACCGTCACGGTATTATCATCAATAAATTGACCGTCAATTCCCCATACCTTATCCAAAATATTCTCCTTAGATAATATATGTCCAGCATTTTCAAGAAGGTATATTAGAATCTGTAACTCAGTTTTGCTTAAGGAAATTAACTTCCCAGCCTTTTTAACCTGCATTTCTTTTACAGATACTTCAATATCCCCAGAAAGAAGTAACCCTTCATCTTTTTCATTTAACCTTCGCATGAACGCATTTACCTTGGAAGTCAATATATTTACAGAAAAAGGCTTTGTAATATAATCATCTGCACCAGTATCATAACCGTTTACAATATCAATTTCCTGGTCCATTGCAGTTAAATAAATCAAAAACACATTGCTTCTTTCTCTCACAGATTTACCAAAATCCAGTCCACTTCCATCTGGTAGTGTAATATCACTAATAACGAGATCTATCAATTCTCTTTCAAAAATTGTCTTTGCCTCATAGATAGTATATGCAGGAAAAACTTCATATCCTTCTTTACTTAGCTTCAGGCTAATTCCTTTATTTAATTTTACATCATCTTCTAATAATAAAATCTTCTTCATTCCTGATATCAACTCACACTACCTAAATTGTCTTTTTATTCACAAATCAAAGTATTTATAATACTATTATCCAGAGAACTATCAATTTCCATTTGCTTATTTATATTCTACCATACAAAACCCTTACAACAACCATAACAGTTCTGTAAGGGTTTTGTAGTATTTATAAAGGAAGCGTAATTTTAAAAATCGTTCCACCTTCAAGTTTTCTTTTTGCAATAATGGTTCCACCTTGTTGTTCAATAATGTTTCGTGCCAGATAGAGACCTACACCTGCACCTTCATTTACCAGTTCTTTTGCCTTGTTTCCCCTATAAAATCGTTTGAATATCTTATGTAATTCTTCTTCCTGAATACCTATTCCTTCATCCTCGATCTCAACTAATACATTGCTTGGTAAACAACTCACTTTAATACTAATTTCAGTCTTTGGTTCTGAATATTTCACTGCATTATCCAGAATATTAGCAAAGGCTTCCACTGTCCATTTCCTGTCATGAGAGATTTCTATATCTTCTTCCATATCTACAGAGATCTCAATATTTTTTGTATAAGCTTTCATAAATATATTGCTGACAGCTTCGCTTATGGTCTGTCTCAGACTGTTCTTCTCTTGCTTGATTTGAATCATATTTTTTTCAAGGCGTGAAAGTTTCAACAATTCATCCAGTAACACTTCCATTCTCCTGATTTCCTCTGTTTCTATCATTAAAAAATCCTTTCGTTCATCTTCTGACAACTCTGAAGATTTAGCTAACTCATGGCACATACGAATAGATGCAAGTGGTGTTTTTAGCTGATGAGATATATCCGTAATCAATGTTTTTGTACTGTTTTCTTCCTCCATAAGGCGTAATTTCAGGTCTGCAAAATAGTATCCTAGCTCACGTAGCTTCTCATGTATATTTTCCAATTTACCTGTAACGCTACTTTCTTCAAGAGATGGAAGAATCTCAAAGTTACCTTTATTGAATCTTAGAAGCTGCTCGTATATTAAGTCAATTTCATGGTTAAATTCTTCTATAATGTTTCTCTTTTCTTGTCTTTCTATCATAACAAGACTGCCGCCTAAAATTAATATCAATAAAATCATGACTGTCATAACAATCAGTTTTGCATGAACAACATGATCTTGATAATATGAAAAATTTTCTTGTAACTCATTTTCAATCTCAGGGTAAATAACTATCAATTCCTGCATTTGCTCTTCGCGAATTTTAACCTCGTAGCTAATACTACAAAAGGAAACCATCATGACTATCAAAACAGCTGCCAATGCCCAAAGAATATATCCTATTTTTCGCTTACCTTTCTTATCCATAAATATCCCATTCCTAATCCTGAGTAATTATGACTTATTATTTATCTGGATCAATAAAAATAGAATAATATAGCCATTTTATTATGCTTGATAATCAATAGACAACCCTGTTTACAGTAATTATTCTATTATAACATTTCTAAATTTGTAAACTATTTTATTGAATGTGCTTTTTTGGAACAATTACATAAAGCTATATAATAGGTTAAGGACACACCTATCCGATGTGTCCCTAATCATATTATATTAATTTGCAGTAATTTCACCGCTTGAAAAAACAACAGTAATCTTATAAGTCTTGCCCTTAACAATATCAGGACTGCTTAGAATCACAACCTCAAAGTCAAGCTCAGGTGCGTAAGAAGAAATTATCGTTTTCCCATCAGAATCTGTCACGGTAATAGCAGTTCCTCCTGACTGAGCGCCTACTCTAACTGCAATAACACCCTGCCCAGAATCACTGAAGCTCTGAGCCATGCCAGCTGCACCTGTACCGATAAAGGTACCTCCTGTTATAATTCCGCTTCTACAACGGAGTTTATCCATCATTTCTTTTTCTTTTTTAGCATCTTGTAAAATCAAGGCGAAACAAGCTCCCAATATTCGTAGTCTTAACTCGCACCAGCTCATAAGAAGTAATAAGCTTCTCTTTCATAGGATAGGAACGTAATTGTATATGAAATAAGGATAACCTAATTACTATTTAAAAGCTTATAATTTGAATTTATCAATAATTTTTTTTAAACCATTAGTAAAAACTCTGTTTCCATTGGACATATTATCAACTGCTCGATATACTTCTTCAACTGTTTTGATGATGTAGGATACAGTCTTTGCAGATTAATTAGCCAGCTCTTCAATCTCTTGTACAACTACTGCAAATCCTCTTCCTGTTTCTCCTGCACGTGCAGCTTCAATAGAAGCATTCAATGCAAGCAAGTTCGTTTGGCTCCCAATGTCTTTAATGGTTTCTGTGAGAACACCAATCTTTTCTACAGTCTTTGACTGCTCAATTTCTTCATCTGTCTTTGTTTTTACTTCTTTACAGATTTTCTGAGTTTTCTATGTGGCACTCATTGATGCATCTCTTAAGTCATGTGCTCGATTAATAATATTTTCTGAAAGCTTCGCACCCTGTTCAACTTGCTCTACAATGACTTTTGAGTTATTTATAATCAATTCTATAGCTGCATGAATCTGCTGAGTTGTTGCAGTTGTTTCCTCCATGCTAGCTGATGATTCTTCTGCTATCCCTTTTCCGTCATTAACAGTGTTCTTCCCTAAAGCTGCTTCTGACGCTGCAGGTGGAATAGCATTTGTATCAGGACCCATAGCAAGATATAGTGAAGCCACTATATCTGATAATGGCACATCTGTTGCTGGAATATCTTTTCTTGAAATCTCTCCAAACTTTGCCTTGTCGGTACGTAGAGGAATTGCAAAGGTAATACAAGGATCTCCAGATGTTTCAGAGATATATAGACTACCCTGCGTACTTAAACCAGTGGTAACCATATTTGTAAAATAAGTCTCACCAGATATATCAGTTCCTATATACCTGCCTTACTACTTTCATACTTTTCTGCAACTCTAGTAAATTCCTTAATAGTCAGTTCTTTATATTCTTTAGCCGACAAAGGCATTACTACAACCTCCTCAGTTTGTGACTTGCTGCTTTAACTTTAATTCATAACTTTCTTTTCTTAGCTTAACACAAAACCTGATTCCCCAAAGCTATAATGTACTACACGTTTTTCAAAAATCTCTAAATAAACAATTTGGCATTACTTCATCCTATATAAGACGAAATAATGCCAAACTTATATTGCTAAAACAACAGACATAATATTAACTTTTTTAAACAAAAGAGATAAATGTTTTGTATTCCCTAAGACACTGAACCCATTTTTCGTCTCTAATTTAAAAATACTGATAATTGTTGTCTATGGCTACAATATCAAAGATAATCTATAATAGTCGCTAATTTAGCACTATTGCGTGAACTGCTTCAATCAGATCAACTACTTTAGAGCGTTTGATAAGAGAAACAGGTTTTCCATCAACCACTGCAATACAATGGGTTCCGTCATATCTATACAATTCAACCTGAATTTCTGGATAGTTTTTATTATCCAAATAAACCTTCATACTTATCTCTTTTTTTTGCGTTGGCTTTTCATCAGTAAAGCTATCTGCTTTCAAATCCTCTATGGCACTTCGCAAATCAGTAATTTCTATCTTTTCTTCTTGATAGTAATAGGTGCGCTTATTGATTTTTTTATCTGAAGTTATAGTATAATCAATACCTTCCAGTGAAATATCAATCTTATCAATATCTGCAAAATCTACAGGAAGCACTTCAAGATGCCTAAAAGAATCATAAGATGCTTCCGTCAATTTTTTGTAATCATCCGATGTAATCTTATATATAATCTGAGACTCGCCAACCCTTACATATGCTGTAATATTTTCCTCCTTTGTGCTGTCGCTTTCTTTTTTAGTAGCTTTCTCTGCATTCTTCCTTTCTTTTGGATCACGGCTGACATTCAACACAAAGGTATCAGAGTTTTCTTTCCCCTTTTCATCCTTTGAAGTATAGTTCACAGTTACTGTAAGCTCAGGTTCATCTAAACCATATGTCTTTAGTTCCTCATTCGTTACATTATATGTGACATAATTGGTTAAATCTAAATATCTGATGTTTCTTAAATAACTATCCACTCTGTCCTTGTCAAGCGGTAAATCCTTTCCATTCTTCTGTGCAAAATATACATCATCATCACTATAAGCATTGGAATTACCTTCCTCATATACAATACTGTAATTTTCAGCACCTGTAAATTGAATCTTAGTTACCTTATCAAGGGTTGGAATATCATCATGGTCAATTATGTCGCTGAGTGTTGCATCAAAATAGTCTAGTGGATCATTTTTTACTAAATACACATTTCCATCTCCAATGGAAACATATCGTTGTGAGTCCATATTGCTGTAGTTGCCAAGTAAGATTTTATAAGATTGATCCTCTGTCGACAAATTGATGGTACAAATAGGGTCATCTAGACCATATTGCCCGTAGTCCTCTACATCTTCAATAATAAAAGATACACCAAATTTCTCAAATTGCTCCAATAGTTCTTCGATTTTTTCTTCATCTACAGGGAATGTCTCATCTTCATCGTAAATCCATTTCTCATCCTTATGAAACGCAAGAGTCTTTGATTTATATTCCCAGGATAAGGACTGCACAGAATCACTAGGTATTTCTAAAATAATCTCATCGCTATTTTTTATCTTCTCTTTATGTTCTTCGATCTTGTTAACGCTAAATGTTGCAATACAGGCAACAGCTAAAATACCTAATAATATATAGATTTTTTTAGATCGTTTCATTTTGCAGCCTCCTCCTTCTTAAAATTACACAAATACCCACACCTAGATATAAGAGTGGAAATACACCGATCATTATCACTTTCAACATAGAAGAAATGGAGTCGCTAATAGTCAGATAATTATAGTCAAGTGACTTACTACGAATTGCCATAGCTTCACTCTCTCCTATAAGTGAAGATAGTGCATTCATTGCTAAATCAACATTTGCACCAGATGAGTAAGCGTTATACATATCATCTAAAAAGTTTGATGATGCAAACCAGACAATCTTGCCGTCATTGCTAGTTTCAATTGAAACTGCAACAGTAAATGGTCCATCAATATCCCCTTCTTCCTTCTCATAAGTAGAAATATCATAGCCATCAATTTTACTAAAAGCTAAATCAGAAGTGTTAAGTAGCGCAGTTACTGTTCCTTTTCTAGATGTTTCATTTATAGTCAAGCCTTGAGAAATCGGCATTATTGGATAATATCTCTCCTCTATAAGAGAATCTGTGATTTCATTGCTAGCCATATCTGGTAACAGTATATAAGGTGCCTGAAATGCATAATGTTGTCTGTCCGCTTCTACAACAATACCTTCATAGGTTTCCACACCATAATCTGATAGCAAACTATAAAGATTTTCCAGAATACCATCTTTTGTAGGACCTGCCATTACTAATAGCTTGCCACCATCCTCCACATAATTAGCTAACATATCCTTTTCTTCTTCTGAGATATCACTAGTTGGGGCATATATCATAACAGCAGCTGCATCTTCTGGGATAGAATCCACTGTTAATAAAGAGAATGTTTTAACTTCAATATTATCCTTTTTTAGTTGCTCACTAAAGGTAGACGGAAGCTCAGATTCACCATGTCCCTCTAAAACATACAACTGTGGTAGTTTTTCACTAGTAACATAATCTATAGCAGAGGTAATAGCACCTTCCCCATCAAAAGATAAGCTGCTAGAATAGAAATACATACCTGTTTCTTTAATATAAATATCATCATAACTTATAAATCGACTGCGGTCACCACTTTCAACAATCAAGCTATTGTTTGTTACTTTTTCATCAGTATACTGCTCTGCAAATGTTGGATAAACATCTGGATTCTTTTTAACGATTTTAATATGGTCAGAAAGGCTATCATATTTACTCAACAGGTTTTCAATAACAGCGTCTTCTTTCCCAGACTGAACAATCCAATAAATAGTTACATCTTGTTCCAGCCTATTTACCACTACTTTCGTATTACTGGTAATAGAATAAAGCTTTGTAGCGCTAATGTCATATTTAGTCAGTGTATTAGGTAATGAATTTGCAAAAACATTTACCACGATTAAAATAGCCAATACTAGTGCAGTCATAATCAGAGAATAGGAACCACCACGTAAAGCAATTTTGTTTGCTTCTGTTTTCATTGAAGATTTTAAGCGTTCTAATATATTCATTAGTTATACCTCCTCTTCTCAAGAGACTGCACAGACAAGAACAAAAAGAATACAATAACAGTTAAATAGTATACAATAGCAGTCATATCAAAAACTCCATTCACAAAAGCATTAAATCGTTCAAATAAGGACAATGCTTTCATAATCTTAGGCAGCAGTCCCTCAAGTTTTGTCATATCAACAAGGTATGTTATCATAATGCCTGCAATAAATATCAAAGAAAATCCGTAAGCTAAATTCGAATTTTTAGTTAAATGGCGAATGACAGCCGCCAATGCAATAACAATGACACACATAGCTATAGCAGAGCCTGTAGCAGTAGAAGATACATATTCAGATAATTTCACGCTATAATAATTAAGTAAAATCACTGCAATACCAATACCTGCTGCAAATCCCTGATTTTCAGTCAAAGAAGAAATGAACACTCCAATAGCAATCAAGGCGCTACCCATAATAAAGAAAGCCAAAATAGAGCCATAAGCTGTCAATAAATATACATCGCCAAACTTTGAAAAAATCAAAGGATAAACACTAATCAAACATAGCGGAATTAAAAAAACAGTCAGCAATGACAAATATTTTCCAACTATCACCTGAGTAGTAGTAATTGGAAGAGAATATAGAAGCTGATCAGTCTTTTGCTTACGTTCTTCTGCAATAACACGCATAGTCAAAATTGGCACAATAACTACAAATACAAGACTACCAAAACTAAGGACAAATTCAAAATTGCTTACAGCTGCTTGTATATTATAAAGCATGGAGCCAATTCCTACAAAAACCAACAAAAACGCACCAAAAACATAGGCTGTCAGCGAGTGAAAATACATCCTCAACTCATGCTTCAATACTGCAATCATTTGGCAACCTCCTCACTTTTTTCAGACTCAATATCAGCAGCACTACTTTCTGTAAGTTCCAAGAATACATCCTCTAAATTAGCTTTTTTCAGAGACATTTCCAACAATGCCATTCCTTTTTCTGCAAAGGCATTAAATATAGCACGGGAGACCTCATAAATATCATTATGGTCTGTTGTTATATTAGCCACGGCGTATTTTGAATCTTTTTCTTCAATGGCAATATCTGTAATATGACTTATACCCTTCAAAATTTCTTTAACTTCATCTGGTGCTGCATCTGAAGTAATAACAATCTCATTTGGTGCTAACAACCGTTTTTCTAGATTTTCTGGTTTGTCAAAGGCAATCAGCTTTCCTTTTGATATAATCAATACCTGATCACAGATTGCCTGTACTTCTGAAAGAATATGTGAGCTAAAAATAACCGTATGTGTCTGTCCCAGTTCTTTAATTAGATCGCGTATTTCAACAATCTGTATAGGATCAAGACCAACTGTAGGTTCATCAAGAATGATAACTTTCGGATTTCCAAGAAGCGCTTGAGCAATTCCAACTCTCTGCTTATAACCCTTAGAAAGTGCTGAAATACGGCGATTTTTTACATCTCCAATTTTCGTCTGATAGATTACCTCCTCAATCTGCTGCTTAAGCTCCGCTCCACGTAACCCTTTTGCTTCACCTACAAATCTCAAATATTCTAAAGGTGTTTCGTTCATATACAGTGGAGGTTGTTCAGGAAGATAACCAATGAGTTTCTTAGCCTTGTTAGGCTCCTCAAAAATGTCATAGCCATAAATTTTTACTTGTCCTTCCGTAGCTGACAAACATCCTGTCATGATGTTCATGGTAGTAGATTTTCCGGCACCATTAGGTCCTAAAAATCCATATACATGTCCTTCCCCGATTTCGAAAGAAAGATCATCCACAGCTACAAAATTACCATAGCGTTTCGTTAAGTGTTCAACTGATATCATGATTAACCTCCTATCCTTATATTTTTCACAATGAATTATAATATTGGAAACTGAAAATAGGCTGAAAATATTTAAATAGATTGATTATTATCAGGGCCTAATTTAAAAATATAAAAAATAAAAGGAGGTCTATATTATAGAGCTATAATATAGACCTCCTTTATTATATTTCTGTTTATTGCTTCTATTGCAATACTAATAATGTGTCTAAATAAATGTCTAGCTTATGAAATATTAGATAATAATATCATAATTTGAATTCTTAGAGTCTTATCACCTACATAAAACATATATGACATTTAATATCTTATATCCACTATATGTAATAATCCATTATTAGTTATTAATGTTCCATCCTTAAAGAATTTTGGATATACCTCATGATTCTCTATATCCTCTAAAGGTATCCAAACCAACTTCTCCTCAATACCATCTTCAGTTAAACTCTTGCAGATGAAATCATAATTCTCTATTGGTTTCATGTAGTAATAAAATGATAACTCATGAAACCTTTCACCAGTTGCCTCTAATGTGAAAAATTCTCATGAATATATCCCATCCTGTCTATCTCTAATAAAACACCTGTTTCCTCATAGACTTCTCTTATAATGGCTTCTTCCATAGTCTCATGCAGATGTACACGACCTCCAATAGAGTAATAGTAGGAGTCCCTACTATTTTTCATCATCAATATCTTATTCTCATGTATAATAATTGCTCCTACTCGATAATTGAATCCCCCTTGTTCTGTTCTAAAGCAACAATCTATTATAATATTACCTCATTTATGCATCAAATTAATTTATGCAATACTTATTATAGTTAAAAATTGAACTAATAAAATTTATTTATTGAATAAGTTGTTTCTTTAACTATAGATAAATAATCTTCTGAAATTATATATAATATTAACCTTATATCTCCAGTTAGTGCAACATATTTTAAATTTTTGGGTAATTTGGGTACAGATTCAGTAAGATATTCTATTACTTTACTTAATCCAAGGTGTTTAATGGATTGGCTTCGTGTTAAAGTCAAAAGATGAAGCATACAGTATGTATTCTTCATCCTCACTTCAACTATCATTTACAAACATGGTAGTTCTACGTAAAAACTATTAACTCCATTACTGCTTTCAACCCAAATCTTTCCCCTATGCAGTGTCACTATAGCTTCTGCAATGGAAAGTCCTAAACCGAAGCTGCCTGTCCTGCTCCGAGCTTTATCAGATCGATAAAAACGCTTAAATATATTTTTAGCTTCTTCTGGTGAGATGCTTTCACCTTCATTTGCCACCATTAATAGACATCGACCTTTCCCTTGTTTCTTTAAAGTTACCCATGTAGTTCCAGTTTCTTTAGAATATTTTTGAGCGTTGTCTAACAAAGCATCCAACACCTGACAAAGCTGAGATTCTCCACCTACAACTTTAATATTTTCATCTATCTGAACTGTCAAAGTCAATCCTTTTTCGAAAAAGACTGGCTCAAAAGGAAGGATTGCATCTGAAACCAATTTGCTAAAATCTACAATATCTGAAATATCTTTTAAATCAGAATTATCCGCTCTTGCTAGCTCTAGCATTTGCTCAATTAAACCTCGCATTTGTCGAGACATAGTTAATATACTGTTTAAAAACTTCTGCTTGCTTTCGCTATCATATTCTGGACTCTGTGCAAGCTCTGCATTTGTCATAATAACAGTAAGTGGCGTTTTCAACTCGTGAGAAGCATCTGCTACAAACTGACGCTGTTGCTTCCATGCCAATTCCACTGGTTTTACAGCCCATTTGGACAGCAAAATACTTATACCTAGAAACACAAAGAAACTAATTATTCCAATGAAAATACAAGACTTCATCATATTGTTCAGTGTTGCACGTTCGCTAGAAATATCTGCAAATACGAGAAAATGGTTCAGTGGTGTATCATGGCGATAATATCTTAGATTATATTCTTCTATTACAGCAAATGTTTTAGGAGATGCAATAGTTACATTTATAAGATCATCAAGAAATTCCTTATCAGAAAGGTCATAATATCCTCCGCCTGTTGCAATCAGTTCTCCGCGAAGTCCAAGCTGAAGTGTAAAATAGGGCAACCGAACGTCTTCACCAAGCTTATTAGGAATTTCCAGTTGGAATGGCCGCATAGCAATGTTCTGCATCATATTGATGCTCTCTGCCTCAAGGTTAACCCTTGTAAAATAAAAAACCAAACCTAAAATGACACAGAGCATAATAGTCACAATGCTCATATTGATTATAACAAATTTAATTCTCAGCTTTCTTATCATTATTACTTACCTCCAAATGGTATCCCAATCTGCGTATTGCCTCAATGCGAATATTTGAACCAATGCTTGCAAGTTTTTTTCTCAGAAAACCAATATATACTTCTACATGGTTTTCTACGGCATCAGAGTCATAACCCCATACTTTGGCAAGAATCATCTCTTTCGAAACAATCCTTTCCCCAGCTTGAAGTAGAATACGCATAATATCAAACTCTTTGGCAGAAAGGCGAACACTGTTCTTCCCGCAAACCAGCATAGCAGACGAAAGATCCAGCGATGTATTGCCAAATACTATCTCATCCACTTGAGCACCTTGCCTGCGTAATAATGCATTGATACATGCTAAAAGCTCCCTAGTGTCAAAAGGCTTCGTTAAGTAATAATCTGCTCCAGAATTTAATCCAGAAATGCGGTCCTCCAATTCTGACTTTGCAGTTAACATTAAGATAGGTACTCCTAAACGCTTAGCTCGAACTCTTCTGGCTACTTCATACCCATTCATCTTTGGCATCATAATATCTAAAATCAACAAATCATAAATTCCTGTTTCTGCATATTCCGCTCCAGATTCTCCATCGTAAGCAACATCAACTTCAAACCCTTTCTTTGTAAGCAATGACTGAATAGAATCAGCTAATAAGGCCTCGTCTTCTATAATCAGTACCTTCAAGGTGCTTCACCCCCAAAACTTCTATCATATCATTATACTACACAATTCTGAATTAAAGCTGAAAATCAAATCTATGAGTTAATATAAATGAATTTACTACTTCCCATAATTATAATATATACTGATTTTTCCCTTAGTTATATTATAGCTAAATTATCTACTGTTTCCTATAACATAGTTGGAGGAACAAATTAAAATATGGATGTTATCTTTCAAAAAATAAAATTACGCCAATCATAATTTAATGATTAGCGTACAATTTTTTATCATTCCTACTATCTACTTAACAGAAATATGTTCTATTTTTTACTTTGCTGTTTTGTTAATAAAATCAATTTCATACTTCTTTTCTCCGTATTTCTCTGTATGATCAATAATTACACCTTCTGTAAGGGTAATTCGTAAAACGATAGAGTTTGGATTATCCTCATCACCATCTTCATCAAACCATTCAAAGATTTTCTTAAATTTAGCTCTGATTTCTGCATTTTTCTCATCCTTGACCCAACCAAGATTTTCTGCCCTACCTTGGAAGCTATACCATCCTAACCCACAAACAGAAACCTCGTTGTTTTTCTCAATCTGCAGCATTTTATTTTTTCTTACATCCGTAGAAACATAAAATGCGCCATCTTCATAATAGGCACTTACAATACGAACAGCAGGGCGAGGATTACCAGCAGCATTCGGTGTCAATGATATCGTGGCAAGTGCAATGAGCTCCTCTTTACCATTTCCGCAGAGTTCATCCAAAAGTTTCATAGCCTTTTCGTATTTGTTCATTTTAATATCCCCTTTCGATTTTTAAGCTATAGTCAAACCACATTAAATTTAAACATGGTCAGGACTTACAAATATAGTCCAAAACACAAAGTGTTACGAATGCCGCCTGTACATCTCTCCCATCACTGATATTGCCTCTCAATGCATTGTTGTCTTGGATACATATGTTTCCATCACCGTAGAAGTAAGCAGCTTTTACATTACCTCGTTTATTTTATCTCTTTTCTCAAACCAATGTACTAGTTTTTTTGCAACTACAATGAAAAGGTGTTATCTTTAAGTGAGACAACCTTACTATTTATTTTATACTGTATATATTAACTAAAAAGTATTCAAAAGTACTAAGCTACCTATTTTTAACGTACCTATCGGATTAACATGTCAAATTTGCTACCATAATTATACACAATAGTTATTATTTTTTCTATGAATTTATATATAGGTAACAGTTCCCCTAATTAACGGTCATATTAATATTTTAAATAAGCTGCCAAATTACTTGGCTATACACTTCTTATATTATTTACTCAATTAATATACTCATTAATAATCAAAATATCAGATATTACCTAAATTAAAACTACAAATTCCTGAACTCCTATGTGTCTTTACGTAAATCATAAAAATACAAGCTATTTTGCATTACTTACAAATTTATAAAATCAGAAATGCTATTTCACTCTTTATCAATCAGTTAGAAGAAACCTTAAGAATTTGCCTATAATCAAACTCATCTATCTCTTTTGATTCAGCATATTCTATCCTGTTACGCCCAGAAACCTTGGCTTTATATAGTAATTTATCAGCCATAGCTATAATTTCCACAGGAGAAACTTCTGGTGAATAACGAACTGTAGTTACACCAAAGCTTGCAGTAACAAACTCAGAAACAGTAGATTTTTTATGTTCAATTTTTAGATCTTGAATTTTTTGCCTAATCCTCTCAGCTATTTTTACTGCACTATGAATATCTGTATCAGGCAGTATACAAGCAAACTCTTCTCCTCCATAACGAGCAGCCAAATCTACAGACCGATTTACACAGTTTGCTAATGCCTTGCCAATTTGTCGCAAACATTCATCTCCCATAACATGACCGTAATAATCATTGTATTCTTTAAAATGGTCAATATCAAATAAGATAATTGACAATTTAGAGTTTGTACGACTAAGCCTGAAATACTCTCGTTCTAAGGTAGTATCAAAGCATCTTCTGTTTGCTATTCCTGTTAGACTATCCTTGTTACTTAACTCTTTTAACTGACGATTGGATTCTTCTAGTAACAACTCCATTTTCTTTCTTTCATTTATATTTGTTAACATACCAAAAGACCCCTCAAATCTTCCAAAATCATCAATAATTGCTTTTGCAGAAATTAAAAACCAGTGTTTTTGCCCGTCTTTTCTTAACAAGCAACATTCATAAACAGAATCCTGTCCTTTTTTTCGAAGAGATTCTTGATATTTGTAAACATCTAGCTGACTTTCTGGAAAAAAGGAAGAATATGCTCTACCAAGCATTTCTTCTACTGTATATCCAAGCATTGTAGCTATATTCTCATTAGCAAAAGTAATATTATAATGTTCATCAAAAATCAAAATGCCTTCAATAGCTGTCTCTACAATCTTTTGGAACCTAATTTCACTTTCTTTTAAGGCTTTCTGAATTTCCAGTAGTTGCTTATCGCTTCTTTCTTTAGAAATCATCAATAGAATAAACCCGCTTACTAAAAATATGTAAAAGCTCACTCCCGCTATAATATCAGATATAGCATCACTTTCTAGTTTCAAGGCATATTCAGGGAAGCCTAAACATAAAATAGCACTTATTAAAAATACTAACCCAGTCATACAATAGCTTATAGCTAAAAGTAATTGTAAAGAAAATTTCATATCTAATTTTCTAAACAAGAATAAAGAGGACAAAATGTAAAAGATACTTTGCAAAAGAAAAACTAATCCTGTCCCATAAGGTTCACCCAAAAATAATGTTATGAAACATACAAGTATTATCCCAATAGATGCCAAAATATGCAGCTTGCGTCCTACCAATTGTCCGGATAAAATTCTAATAACCCAGGCTTCATAGGCACAGCCTAATAGCAAAGCAGTATTTGCCACCATTGTTAAAACATCATAGGTGCTTGTCCTATAAAAAAGCAAAAAAGACCCTACTGCCTGTAGCATTTTTGCTGTAATCCAAAAAGGAACTTTATGTGGGTTATTCTTTTTAAATCTTAATATTATTAATAGCAATCCATATAAAAAAGATCCAACTGCTAACATTAATATAATTGTTCTTAAATCCATAATAACCCCTCAAAATTTGACAAATTGTATTAAAAATATTATATTAATAAAACTATTTAATGTCAAAAGTTTCATTTTCATTCATTAATGTAATTTATCTCCTGTTAAAGTTTATACGAGTCTAAGTCAAAAATTAAAAGTATATGAATATTAAATTGTGAAGGCAATAAATCCTATGCTTTCAGTATATATATTGTGAAATCTATACTTAATTAGTAGTATTTTATATAATAAAGCCTTAGATATTACAGTAAAATGATCAATAAAGCAAGGCTTTAACATTTTATCTTCCATTGAAGGTCCTATAACACTAGAACTTTAAGAATATACTAATACAAATAGAGACTGGCTTTCTATGTAGAAAAAAATTAAGTATAAGAATATAAATTAGAATATGTAAATTAACCTAATATATATATATAACAAGTATTTTAGCTATATTTATGAAATACACTTTAAAGCTATACAACTATATATTAAATTATCATCAAATATAGTAATGGAGCGGGATCTAATGAACTGACCCTTGTCAAGTAGACAATCAATTTAATTAAACTTTATACACATATAGATGCTTGGTTTCTATACTCTA
>ENA-OWPA01000218-OWPA01000218.1-bioreactor-metagenome-genome-assembly--contig:-NODE-218-length-102283-cov-6.064331_pt1 | contig 102283 bp, 99 predicted proteins | sample MGYA00238139_ERZ651803 | MGnify/ENA primary metagenome ERZ651803 (study PRJEB26909, sample SAMN07631231) | bioreactor metagenome | isolation source: Switchgrass digestor | place: USA: Dartmouth... | reverse complement strand
TGGAAAAAGCCCTGGTCTTTGCCGGTCAGGAACACGCGGACACCCTGGCCAAAAAACTGGTGGAAACGGTGGAGGCCCAATGCGGGCTCAAACCGGTTTTGGCGGACGACAACGGCTTTGCCGACGCCATCGCTCCTATGTTAGACGCCCTCAACCTTGAGATGGATGCCGCTCAGCTCACCAACTTTGCCCGCAAGTATGCCAAGGCGGAGGTGGAGCGGGCCACCTATCAGGCCATGGAGGCTTTGGTCCACAACCTGAACACCATGCATTCCCGTGCGGGGGCGCAGATTCCCTTCTCCTCCCTCAACTACGGAACCGACACCTCTCCCGAAGGGCGGTTGGTAACCCGCTGCGTCCTGGAAGCTACCTACGCGGGACTGGGCAACGGCGAGACGCCCATCTTTCCCATTCACATTTTTAAGGTGAAGGAAGGCGTCAACTACAACGTCGATGACCCCAACTACGATTTATTCCAACTGGCCTGTAAGGTGAGCGCCAAGCGGTTGTTCCCCAACTTCAGCTTTTTGGACGCCCCCTTCAATGCCGCCTTTTATCAGGAAGGCAACCCAGAAACCGAAGTGGCCTATATGGGCTGTCGGACCCGTGTGATTGCCAACGTGTATGACCCTTCCCGTCAAACCACCTCGGGACGGGGCAATTTGAGCTTTACTTCCATCAATCTGCCCCGCATCGCCATTCTAGCCAACGGCAATGTGGACTTTTTCTTTGAACAACTGGAGCGGAAGCTGAATCTGGTCTTTGACCAGCTGATGGACCGCTATCGCATTGTGGCGCAGAAAAAGGTGCGGAACTTCCCCTTCCTGATGGGGCAGGGTATCTGGCTGGACAGCGAAAAGCTGGGCCCTGACGACACCGTGGGAGAGGTGCTCAAGCACGGCACCTTGACGGTGGGCTTTATCGGCCTTGCCGAAGCGCTGGTTGCCCTTATCGGGCGCCACCACGGGGAAAGCCAGGAAGCCCAAAACTTAGGATTGGACATCATTGGCTTTATGCGGGCCAAAGTGGACCAGAAGTCCAGGGAAACCGGCTTTAACTTCTCTCTGATTGCCACTCCCGCCGAGGGGCTTTCCGGCCGATTCGTCCGGATTGACCGGGAAAAATTCGGCGTGATTCCCGGCGTCACCGACCGTGAGTATTACACCAACTCCTTCCACATTCCGGTTTACTACGAAATCAACGCCTTTGACAAGATTCGCATCGAAGCTCCGTATCACAACCTGACCAACGGCGGCCATATCACCTATGTGGAGCTGGACGGGGACCCCTGCCACAACCTGGAGGCCTTTGAAAGTATCGTCCGCTTTATGAAGGAAAGCGGAATTGGCTACGGCTCCATCAACCATCCGGTGGACCGGGACCCTGTCTGCGGCTATAACGGCATCATCGAAAACGAATGTCCCCGCTGCGGGCGGACCGAGCAGGATGGCGGGCCCAAGTTCGAGCGGATTCGCCGCATCACCGGTTATCTGGTGGGAACCTTGGACCGCTTTAACAACGCCAAGCGGGCCGAGGAGCGAGACCGCGTCAAACACAGCATCACGGTTCCGGCATCGAAATAAGTATGAAGAATAGCACGCGTCCGCCCATAAACTGTGGTGGACGCGTGCTGCCAAGTGCAGAACCCTTTCGGTTCACAGTGGAGGAAGTGCCAAGTGGGAACGATACGAATTGCAGGAATTGTCAAGCAAAGCGTGGTGGACGGTCCGGGACTGCGCCTGACCCTATTTACCCAGGGCTGCCCTCACCATTGTCCCGGCTGCCACAACCCGGAAACCCATGATTTTGCAGGCGGGTACGACTGTGATATTGCCGTTATTTTAGAGGAACTGGAAAAGAACCTCCTTCTTCGGGGAATAACGTTATCGGGTGGCGAGCCGCTCTGCCGGGCGGAGGAACTGCTGCCTTTGGTGCGGGAAGTCAAGCGGGCGGGAAAAGACGTGGTCTGCTACACCGGCTATACCTTTGAAGAGCTGATGGAGATGCGAAAGAAGGATGCAAACCTCGCCGCTCTGCTGGAGTTTATCGACCTTTTGATCGACGGTCGCTACGACCAAAGCCAGCGGGATTTGACCCTGCGCTTTCGGGGCAGCAGAAACCAGCGGGTGTTGAATCTGCCCGTCTCCCTGCAAAAAGGGGAACCTGTGTGGGCAGAGGGGTATCAATAACCAAACAGAAAAAGAGACCGCCATCCCAGGATGACGCGGTCTCCTTGTCATTTCAAGGAACTAATTCAAAAGGTAGATACCCAGCAACAAATAGGCCTGATAGGTTGAAAAAACAAACAGGGGCAACAAAAGCAATCCGGCCAGCCTGAGTGGCCGTGCGGCTGTGGAAATTAATAAGCAGCACAGCGAGAGAAGCAGCACCGCCAGCATAAAGGAAATTAAGGGCAGTTCCCACCGCAACAGACAAATAGGGATGGCAAGGCTCAAGATGAGGCAGAGAAAGTACAGCCGCAAAATGGTGGCTATTTCCCATGGAGGCAGGGGAACAGCCAGCGCCATGCCGGTTGCGGTTCCCAGCAGCCCCCAAAACAGACCATAGCAAAGGGCTATGAGCCAAAAGGGCGCCGCCATGGGAGGCAGGGAGTAATACTCGTACCAATCGGTATACTCCCAAACCAATCGGGCGCAGCCGACTCCGGTGCCTATGGCAACCGCCAGCGTCAGAACCAGCGGACCAATGAAGTATCGTTTGCCGGCCATCGCTACAGACTGTCCCGCAGGCTGGTAAGGGTGTTGAGGTGCTTTTTCTCGTCGTCAAGGATACGGTACAGCATTTTTTGAATCTGCTCGTCGGAAATTAAGCGGATGGCGTGTTCGTAGCATTCAATGAGTCGGCGCTCTCCCGCCAGGTCCAGTTCGATCATTTCCCTCAGGTTGCGCCCGTATTGGACGAATCCCGAAGTCCAGCGAAGCCGCCGGGTGCCCTGGTAAAAGGTGTAGCTGGGACGCAATCCCAGCAGGTTTAGGGTGGCGCCCAGCAGGTTCAGGTGCTCCATTTGCTGTTGGGCGAAAAACAGCAGATTTTCGGCAATGTCGGGCATGGTGGGTTTTGCCATGAGATGGTGGTAGAAGTACTGGTGGAAGGAAGTCAGCTCCGAGTCTTTTCCGCTGTAGATATTTAAAAGAATCCGTGCCCAGCGAATATTTCGGGGCAGCTTTTCAGGGAGAGGATAGGACACGCCAGATGAATGATTGGTGTTCATACTTTCCACTCCTATTCGCCGCTGTTCGGCTGTGATGTTACTACATATGTATGAAGCTGTTTTGGGATTTAGTCCCGTTCGCAGAAAGTTCCCATACTTGACGGTGTCCGCCGCTATTTGCTATACTGTGACAGGATTTGTCAGGATTTTTTGCGTTTCCTGGCTGGTGGAAAGGAGGGGGCTCTTTGAGTAAGATACAGGTGCTGGACAAGGCGATCGTCGAACTGATTGCTGCCGGCGAGGTGGTGGAGCGCCCCGCTTCCATTGCCAAGGAGCTGATTGAAAACGCCATTGATGCCGGAGCCACCGCCATAACGGTGGAAATCGAAAACGGCGGCATCTCCCTGCTGCGGGTGAGGGACAACGGCAGCGGTATCCCCCGCAAAGAGATTCCCACCGCTTTTTTGCGCCATGCCACCAGCAAGGTGAGAACCCAATCGGATTTGGAAGCTATTTTGACCCTGGGCTTTCGGGGAGAGGCTTTGGCCTCCATTGCCGCCATGAGTCGGGTGGAGCTTCTGTCCAAAACCGAGGAAGAAGAGGAGGGGACCCTTTACCGCATCGAGGGCGGGCAGGAGCTTTCCCTCGAGCCGGCAGGTTGCCCGGTGGGCACCATCATCACGGTGCGGGATGTCTTTTACAACACTCCGGCCCGGATGAAGTTCCTCAAAAAAGATGTGGGGGAGGGCAACGCTGTTGCCTTGGTGGTGGACAAATGCGCCCTTTCCCACCCCGAAATCAGCTTTCGGTTTGTGCGGGACGGCAAGGTCCGCCTGCAAACTTCCGGTGGAGGCGAGCTTCTGCCGGTGATTCAGGCCATCTACGGCAAGGAATTTGCAGCCGAGATGCTTCCCGTCAGCCATGAGCTGCCGGGCGAGGGCGTTAAGGTCACCGGCTATGTTACCGCTCCTTCGGCGGGGCGTCCCAGCCGCGCTTATCAGAACTTTTTCCTTAACGGCCGGTATGTGCGCAGCCGCACCGCCGCCGCCGCTCTGGAGGAAGCCTTTAAAACCCTGATTGGCCATGGAAAATACCCAGGCTGCGTGTTGCAGATTGAAATTTCCCCCGGTTTGGTGGACGTCAATGTTCACCCTGCCAAAATCGAAGTCCGATTTGTCAACGAGCGTCCTGTGTTTCAATGCATCTATTTTGCGGTCAAAACGGCCTTGACGGCAAGTTCCAACCCCATTCCCCTGCAAAAGGCCGTCATCGAGCCGCAGCCCGCAGTGTCCGCTCATTCCCCCTCCTTGCCCAAGGAGAGGATGACGGCGGCCGAATTTTTACAGCATTTTTCGTCCAAAAAGCAGCCTGCTGCGCCCGCCAGAACTTCCCCCGTCCCGCTGGAACGCCCCGTCGAGAGCAGGCGGGAGAAAAGCGATAGCTTCTTCCATTCCACTCTGTCGCTTCATTCGTCCAGCCCGGATATCTATGTGGAGGAGTGGGAGGGAAACCCCGCCCATCCGCGGAAAGAGAGGCCGGCTTCGCCTTTCTTCGAGGCAAAATCGCCCGATACATATAGTACAATCAGGGAAGTCGCAAAAAAAGAAGAAGAAAATACCACTGTTTTTACAGAAGAAGATTTGCCAACACCCGTAGAAGAAGTGATTCCCGATCAGACGGCCATGGAGAAGCAAACAGCCCCCCTGCGTCTTATTGGGGAGCTCAACGGTACCTATATTCTGCTGGAACGGCAGGGAGATTTGGTGCTGGTGGACAAGCACGCCGCTCACGAGCGGCTCCTTTACGAAAAGCTGAAAACCGAAATTGCCTACGGTAATCGGCAGGTATTGCTGACACCCCTCCACTTGGAACTTTCCCGGGACGAGGCCGCCGCTTTGTTGGAGCATGCCAAACAGGTGGAGGCTTTGGGATTTTTCATCGAGGACTTTGGCGGAGGCAGTGTGTTGGTGCGGGAAGTTCCTCTGGAAATGGGGGAGCGGGACATCGCCCTTTTGCTGGGGGATATCGCCGACAAATTAATGACGGGGCGGCAGGATATTACCCCCGACGCGTTGGACAAACTCTATTACAACATTGCCTGCAAAGCGGCTGTTCGGGCGCGGGATAAAAATTCCCTTCCCGAGCTGGCAGCTATTGTGGACAAGCTGGCGGAAAACCCGCAGATTACCCACTGCCCTCACGGCAGGCCGGTGCAGGTGACCCTTACCGGCGATGAGATTGAAAAGATGTTTGGAAGGCAGGGCTAACGGTTGAAACAAGCGGATAAAAAGCCTTTGCTAGTGGTGGGAGGCCCTACCGCCTCGGGGAAAACCCGTTTGGCAGTGGATTTGGCAAAAGCTCTGAACGGAGAAATTGTCTGCGCCGACTCCATGCAGGTATACCGGGGCATGGAGATTGGCACCGCCGCCCCCACTCCGGAAGAACAGCAGGGAATCCCTCACCATCTCTTCGGGATTCTCAGTCCGGAGGAGAGCTTTTCGGTGGCTCGCTATGTGGAGCTGGCAACCCAGGTGATTGAGGAAATTCACAGCAGGGGTAAGCTCCCCATCCTTTGCGGAGGGACCGGTCTTTACATCTCCGCGCTGACCGACAATATTCGCTTCGATGAAGCCATTCCGGAAAACCCTGCTCTGCGCCAGGATCTGCGTAAACTGGCGGCGGAAAAAGGCAACGAACACCTGTGGTCTATGCTGCAGGAAGTGGACCCGCCCTTGGCCCAAAAACTTCACCCCAACAACCTGGGGCGGATTATCCGAGCATTGGAGGTTTACCGGGCAAGCGGCTGCCCCATGAGCGAGTGGCAGCGCCGGGCCAAGCAAGGGGAGTGCCCTTACCGGTTGTGCTTTTTGGCCCTGTGTTACCGGGACCGCCAGACGCTGTACCGGCGCATCAACATGCGGGTGGACCAAATGCTGCAGCAGGGCCTTTTGGAGGAAGTCAAAGCGCTGCTGGACAAAGGTTATCAAAGCACCGCCATGCAGGCTATCGGTTATAAAGAGCTGGCGGGGTATCTGGCAGGGGAGCAGAGCTTGGAAGAAGCGGTGGAGACCCTGCAGCGGCAGACCAGACGGTACGCCAAACGCCAGTTGACCTGGCTGCGGCGGGACGAGAGAATCCACTGGCTGGAAGCCGATGCCTTTGACAGCTACGAAAGCTTATTGCAAGCGGCTTTGGACACTGTAAAGGAAAGTGGCATTACACTTCCGAAAGAAGAGAATCATGAAAAGTAACACACCCCAGGAGGTGGAACATTGCAGGGCAAATGGATCGAAAAGCTGATTGCCTCCTTGCTGGTCCTCTTCCTGTTTTGTTACGTGGGCTTTCAGGCCTCACGGTATTTCGATGCCCCGGTTAAAACAGAGACGGTGTATTCTTACACCGTCTCTCAAACCATCAGCGCCGAAGGCCTTGTCTTTCGGGACGAAATGGTGCTGACCGAAACGGGAAGCGGCATCCAAAGCTGCCTGTACGACGACGGGGAACGGGTACTGGTGGGGCAGCCTGTGGTGGAATACCTTTCTTCCGCGGCAGGAGGGGGCAACCGCAGCCGTCTGCGACAAACGGAATGGGAAATTTCCATGCTGGAGGAGGCGCAAAACACTTCTCTCAGCCACTTTTTCAATGCCGAGGCACTGGGCAGGGATATCAAGCAGCAACTGGGCTATCTGGTGGAAATGTCCGCCTCCCGCCGCTTTGATGCGGTGGAGACTTTGCGGCCTACCTTGGTGTCCCTACTCAATAAACGGCAGATTGCTACCGGCAAAGAGCGCAGCTTCCAACGAAGAATCGACAGCCTGACCCGGGAGCTGGAATCCTTGCGCTCCACCTCGGGACAGGATGTGAATATGGTGGTAAAAGCCCCAGTTTCCGGCTACTTTGCCAAGTCCATCGACGGGCTGGAAAGCCTGCTTCCTCTGGAGATCGCCCGCACCGCCGACTTGGAAGAGATGTTGGAACTGTTGGACAATCCGCCCGTACGCCGCACTCAGCCTGGCTCGGGTAGAATCGTCACCAGCCAAAACTGGTATGTGGCGGCGAAGGTGGAAAAATATGACGTCCAGTGGGTGCGGGAAGGGCAAACTCTTACCCTCCAGTTTGAGAACACGCCGGGATTTCCCGCTACCGTCAGCCGGGTGCTTGCCTCCAACGAACGGGACGAGGCGGTGCTGGTCCTTCACTGCAACTATGTGGACGACGACACCATCAACCTCCGCCAGGCTCCGGTCAAGCTGATGTTCAGCCAGTACACTGGATTGCGGGTAGATACGGCCTTCCTGCGCTTTCACAACGGAGAACGGGGAGTGTATGTGCTGGAAAACAATGTGGTGCGTTTTAAAAAACTAGACCCAATTTACGAAGAAGCTGGATTTCTCCTTTCTGCCCAGCCGGTGGACCCTTACGACTCCACCACGCTGCGGCAGTACGACCAAATTATTACAAAAGGAACGGACCTGGAAGATGGAAAAATTATCGAATAGCATTGCTGATAACATCAAACGTATCCGGTGGGAAATCAGTGAGGCTGCCATTGCCGCAGGCCGAAAACCGGAAGAAATTCGGCTGATGGCGGTGACCAAAACCCAGTCTGCCGCCCGCGTCAACGAAGCCATTGCCGCCGGTGTCGATTTGCTGGGAGAAAACAAGGCGCAAGAGCTATGCCAAAAATACGAGGAATACCACAAGGACCATGTCGATATCCATTTTATAGGGCACCTGCAGACCAACAAAGTCAAACAGGTGGTGGGCAAGGTGTCCATGGTCGAAAGTGTAGATTCCTTCAAACTTGCCCAGGAAATATCCAAATTCAGCCAGAAATTGGGCGTTACGACAGATGTATTGGTGCAGATCAACATTGGGGAAGAGGAGACCAAGTCGGGAGTCGCGCCTTCGCAGGCGGAGGAGCTGATTCGTCAAATTGCGACTTTGCCCGGTATTCGAGTGCGAGGGCTGATGGCCATTCCCCCCATTTGGAAGAGCAGCAGTGAAAATGAAGGGTATTTTGCCCGGATGCATGAGATTTTGGTTGACATAAGGGACAAAAAAATAGATAATGTCAATATGGAAGTCCTCTCCATGGGGATGTCTGAAGATTTTGCCGTTGCCATTCGTCATGGGTCCACTCTGGTGCGGTTGGGCACTGCAATCTTTGGAAGCCGAAGCTACACCTAATAAACTGTAAGCCAATGCAGTTTGGTACTGCCACATCATGTTGGATGCGCTGTGGTGTACCCGGCAGGCCGCTGGTCGCAAGCCGGCGGGCCGACACGAATGCAATCCCGGGTTTATGAAAGAGGCTGGAGGTTTTTTATGGGAATTGTAGATAAATTCAAAAATTTTATCGGGTATCCTGACGACGATTATTATGAGGAAGGAGAAGAAACCCAGGAGGATTCTTCTCCCGATGCTGTGCCGGATTTTACCGTCGCCCGGGACCGGGACGATAAACGCAACAATAAAGTGGTGAATATTCACGCCACCACCCAGCTTCAGGTGGTGCTGGTCAAACCCGAGCGCTTTGAGGACGCCAGCAGCATTGCCGACCATCTCAACGCCAAGCGGACCATCGTTCTCAATCTGGAGCAGGCAAACAAGGATGTCACCCGCCGCCTGATCGATTTCCTGTCCGGCGTGGCCTATGCCAACAACGGCCAGATTAAGCGGGTCGCCAACAGCACTTATATCATCACCCCCTACAACGTGGGAATTATGGGTGACCTTCTGGACGAGTTGGAAAGCAACGGTGTATTTTTCTAATGAACCTTTCACTGCTGGATGGAGAGGAAAGGCAGTTCTTGGCACGCCTTTCGGACCTTCACCACATCAGCGAAGCAAAACAAATTGCCCGCTTTACCGCTTTTTGCAACGAGCGCCAGGGGATGATTGCCCAGGAGTACGCCCGCCAAACGGGAGCAAAACACCTTCTGTATGGCGGATACGCTTGCGCCGAGCGAAAGGTTGCGGGTTTTTTTCCGCCTTGGCAGGATCCTGAAGAAGATGCCTTTCCCATTCAGGCTATCACCCTTCATTTGCCCCGGGGAGCCAATCTTACCCACCGGGATTACCTTGGGTCGCTGATGTCCCTGGGCCTTGCTCGGGAAAGCATCGGCGACATTGTGCAGTCCCAGAGAAATTGTGTCCTGTTTGTGCTGGAAAGCGTGGCCTCGGTTATTTTGGACGAGCTGCGCAAGGTGGGGGGAGTGGGCGTCAAGCCGGAACCGGGCGCGGTGGATTTTTTACCTCCGGTCCCTCAACTTCAGGAGCTGAGGGGCACGGTGCCCTCTCTGCGGCTGGATTGCATCGTTCGGCTGTTGACGGGAGCCGCCAGGGAAAAAAGTGCCGACCTGATTCGAGGCGAGCTGGTGACCGTAAACCATCAGCTGGCCGACAGCGTTTCCCGCACCTGTGGGCAGGGAGACATCATCACCATACGAGGATATGGAAAATTCAAGGTGAGCGAAATCGGTCCCCCCACCAAAAAGGGGCGTTTGCCGGTGGTTTGCCTGAAATATCAATAAGAGGGCCAATTCGAATCTTGGATTGGGCCATAACCATCCAAAGGGGGAACAAGAGATGCTGACTCCATCGGATATTCGCAACAGGCGCTTCGAGAAGGGCATGGGCGGATACAAGGTCGACGAGGTCCACAACTTTTTAAACGAGGTAGCCGACCAGTTTGAGTCCCTGATTGAGGAAAAAGAAGATTTGAACCACAAGCTGGAAATTCTGGCAGAAAAGTTGGAGCAGTACCGGGAGGACGAAGAGTCCCTGCGGGCTGCTCTCATTGGTGCTCAAAAATTGGGCGACAGTGTCATTCGGGACTCCAAGCGCAAGGCGGAAGCCATCATTGCCCAAGCCACCCGCAAGGCGGAGGAGATCGCCCAGGAAGCTCGGGCCAGCATCGACAAGGAAGCCATGGCTCTCAACCGCATGCAGTTGGAGGTTGCCCGCTTTAAAGAGCAGATTCTTACCATGTATAAGCAGCATATTGAGCTGATACAGTCCATTCCGGAGGCGGAACTGCCTGCCGAAGAAAAGGACAAGCCTTTTGTTGCCAATATCGGCGAAAAGGTGGAAGTTAAGTCCTCCGACACGGAGAAAGAGGCGGAAGAGCCTCAGCTTTCCTTTGTGGCGGTCGAAGGCGATGATTCGGGAGATCAGGAGGCTACCCTGGCCTTTGAGCCTGTGGCGGCGGAAAGCGAAACCACCGGCGACGCGCAGGAGGATGATTTTCCTCGGCGCAAACCCAAGTCAAAATTTGGCATTTTGCGCTTTGGAGAAGCATACGATTTGACCCGCAAGGAATAATAAACCAAATAACGCTTTTCACACGCTCTCCTTTGCAAAAAGGCAACGAGCGCGGTAGTTTACTTGACGATAAGGAGAGAAAACATACAATGGCTCAGGATTACAACCAAACCCTCAACCTGCCGAAAACAGACTTTCCCATGCGTGCGGGGCTGCCCCAGCGGGAGCCTATCATGTTGGAGCAGTGGGAGAAAAATCGCCTATTCTACAAAATGATCGAGAACAATGAGGGCAAGCCCCTGTATGTTTTTCATGACGGTCCTCCCTATGCCAACGCCGACATTCATCTGGGTACGGCGCTGAACAAGGTGCTTAAGGATGTCATTGTCCGCTACAAAAACATGACGGGCTACAAGTGCAATTATATCCCCGGGTGGGACTGCCACGGGCTACCCATTGAGCTGAAGGCGATTAAGGAAATCGGCTTTGAAGAGGCGCAAGACCCTGTCAAGCTGCGCCGTCACTGCCGGGAGTTTGCCCTGCGCCATGTGGAAAATCAAAAGAAGCAGTTTAAGCGTTTGGGTACCCTGGCCGATTACGACAACCCCTACCTGACCCTTAAGCCAGAATACGAGGCTCTGCAAATCGAAATTTTTGGTAACATGGCGGATAAGGGCTATATCTATAAGGACCTCAAGCCGGTGTACTGGTGCGCCGACTGCCACACCGCCCTGGCGGAAGCCGAAATCGAATATCAGGAAGACCCCTGCAAATCCGTCTACGTCAAGTTCCCCGTCAAGGAGGACAAAGACGGCGTTATGGCTCGGATGGGTGCCGCCGACCTTTCCAAGACCTATGTGATTATCTGGACCACCACCGTTTGGACTCTCCCTGGCAACCTTGCCATCTGCCTGGGGCCTCGGTATGAATACGTGGTGGTGTCCGCCAATGGCGAATACTATATCATGGCAAAAGAGCTGGTTGCCTCCACCATGCAGGCTGCCGGCATCACCGAATATACCATTCTGGGCAGCGCCACCGGCAAAGAGCTGGAGCTGTCGGTTTGCCGCCATCCCTTCCTGGACCGGGATTCCCTCATCATCGTGGGCGACCACGTCACGTTGGATTCCGGTACCGGCTGTGTCCACACCGCTCCCGGCCACGGCTTGGAGGACTTTGAGGTTTGCACCCACTATCCTCAAATCGGCATGGTGGTCCCGGTGGACAACGAGGGCCGCATGACCGCCGAAGCGGGGGATATGCTGGTGGGTCTGACCACCGAAAAAGCCAATGAAGTCATCGCCGCCAAAATGCGGGAGGACGGCACCCTGTTCGCTGAACAGAACATTATCCACCAATATCCTCACTGCTGGCGCTGCAAAGACCCGGTTATCTACCGCGCCACCGCTCAATGGTTCTGCTCGGTGGAGAACTTTAAGGCTAAAACCGTTGAGGAAATCGAAAAGGTAGAGTATATCCCCGAGTGGGGCAAAGGCAGAATGATCAACATGGTGCAGGACCGCAGCGCCTGGTGCCTTTCCCGCCAGCGGGCGTGGGGTGTGCCCATTCCCGCCTTCTACTGCGGCGAGTGTGGCAAGCCCATTCTGAACACCGAAACCGCAAAAATTGTAGCTGATCTCTTCCGCAAGGAAGGGTCGGACAGTTGGTATATCCGCAAGCCGGAAGAGATTTTGCCTGCCGGTTTTGCCTGCCCGCACTGCGGCAGCAAGGAAGTGGCCTCCTTTACCAAAGAAACCGACACCATGGACGTCTGGTTTGACTCCGGTGTCTCCCATGCTGCTACCCTGATGGGCGAGTGGCCCGACCAGGCTTGGCCCTGCGACCTCTATCTGGAGGGCACCGACCAGTACCGCGGCTGGTTCCAGTCCGCGTTGCTCACCGCCGTGGCCTGGAAGGGACAAGCTCCTTATCGTACCGTTGTCACCCACGGCTGGGTGGTGGACGGCGAAGGACGCAAAATGAGCAAATCCTTGGGCAACGGCATCGAGCCCAATGAAATTATCCGCGATTACGGTGCCGACATTCTTCGCTTGTGGGTGGTATCCTCTGATTACCATGCGGATATCCGCATCAGCCAGAGCATTCTCAAGCAGCTGTCGGAAATCTACCGGAAGATTCGCAACACCGCCCGCTATATTCTGGGCAACCTGTACGACTTTGACCCTGTGAAGGACAGCGTTGCCGACAGCGAGCTGCTGGATCTGGACAAGTGGGCACTGGCACGGCTGGACGGCCTGCTGGAGCGTGCCCACCGCGCCTACAGCCGCTTTGACTTCCACATCATCTTCCATGCCATCCACAACTTCTGCACCATCGATATGTCCAACTTCTATCTGGATGTCACCAAGGACCGGCTGTATGTGGAAAAGGCGGACAGCGTGGCCCGCAGGGCTGCTCAAACCGCCATGTACCGCATTTTGCGGGCTCTCACCACCCTGATTGCCCCCATCATTCCCTTTACCGCCGAAGAGATTTGGAGCTATCTGCCCGCCGACCCTGCCTGGAAATCCGAATCCGTTATGTTCAACGAGATTCCCAAGGCGACCGGCATGGTGGACGAGGCATTCATGGCTCGTTGGGAGAAGCTGATTGCCGTCCGCGACGATGTCAACAAAGCGCTGGAGCTGGCCAGAACCGCCAAACAGATTGGCAAATCTCTGGAAGCAAAAGTGGTTCTCCACTGCCAGGGTGAGCTGCTGGATTTCCTCAAGGCCAATCAGGACGTGCTGAGCACCATCTTTATTGTCTCCCAAGTGGAGCTGACCGAAGAAGGATGCGGCCCCGTTTCCGGCGAGGTGGAGGGCCTGACCGTAGAGGTGCTGCCGGCGGAAGGTAAAAAGTGTGAGCGCTGCTGGACTTACAGCCCCACTGTGGGAGAGAGTGAGCACGAATCCCTCTGTGCCCGCTGTGCCGCCATTGTGGGATAGCCTATGAGGAAAAAGCTATCCCTTTTGACCTGCGGTGTCCTCATCGCCCTGGATCAGTTTATCAAGGTATGGGCCATCACCGCATTGGGTCCGCCTGCGGGAAAACAAATGACCGTCATTCCCGGTTTATTCTATCTCACCTATGTGGAAAACCGCGGTGCCGCCTTTGGCATGTTCCAGGGCGGCACCTGGGTCCTGGGTGTGGTCTCTCTTGTAGTGCTGCTCTTTTTGCTCTATTATCTGCTAAGCAGCCGGGTTAAGGAGCCGGTTTTGATTTGGGGCCTTACCTTGATTCTGGCTGGGGGATTTGGCAATTTAATCGACCGGTTTTATCGGGGCTTTGTGGTAGATTATCTGGATTTTTCCGCACTGTTTGGATTTCCAGTCTTTAACCTGGCCGATTGTTGCGTAGTCTGTGGAACTGGCATTCTATTTGCTGCCATTCTATGGATGGAAAAAAACAGCAAAGAGCCTGAGACAGACGATGTAAACCCGGAACAGATGGAGGGCAGGTCCGGTCACCATGAAGAGACTTGAACTGTATGCGCTGCCGGAGCATTCTGGGCAGCGCATTGATGTATTTGTCAGCGAATCCTGCACCGAGTTGACCCGCAATGCCGTACAGCGCTTTTGTGGGGAGGAACAGGTGTTGGTGGAGGGGAAGCCTGTCTCCAAAAACCACCGCCTGCAGGGAGGAGAGCGGGTGGAAGTTTTCCTGCCCGATGCCCAACCCCAGGAGCTGCTTCCCAACGATATTCCCTTGACCATTGTCTACGAAGACCCCCACCTTTTGGTCATCAACAAGCCGAGGGGTCTGGTGGTGCATCCGGCCCCCGGACATCAGGGGGATACGTTGGTCAACGCCCTGCTCCATCATTGCGGGGAGGATTTGCGGAAGGTGGGGGACCCGGAGCGCCCGGGCATTGTCCACCGGTTGGATAAAATGACCAGCGGCCTTCTAGTGGCGGCCAAAACCCAGGAAGCATACGAGGGTCTTTCCCGCATGATTCAGGATTACGCTGTAAGCCGGGTTTACGAGGCTGTGGTCCATGGCGGGATTCGGGAGGACGAGGGGACCATCGACGCCCCCATCGGACGCCATCCCAAAGACCGGAAAAAAATGTGGGTAACGCCGGACGGCAGGGAAGCGGTGACCCACTTTCGCGTATTGGCGCGGTATCAGAAATTTACCCATTTGGAACTGAAGTTGGAAACGGGACGCACCCATCAAATTCGGGTTCACATGGCTTATCGGGGGAACCCGGTAGCGGGAGACCAGGTTTACGGGCCTCGCAAAGGCGTTGCCTGGCTGGAGGGTCAGTGTCTCCATGCCAGAACGTTGAAATTCACTCACCCAATCACAGGGGAGCGGCTGGAGCTGACCAGCCAACTGCCCTCTTATTTCCTGCAATTCTTAAATCGATTACAATCATTGTGAGGTACATCTATGGCTCTGAAACTATCTGATCTTGTCATTATGAGCGATGTAGACGGTACGTTGTTGCATTTGGGAAAACCCATTCATCCCCGCAATGTGCAGGCTTTGGAGCGATTTGTCTCCAAGGGGGGCCGCTTCGCCATATCCACCGGCCGCAGCAGGGAGTTTACCCGCCCGCTGGTGGAGCAGCTGCCGGTGAACTTTCCCTGCGTCATCTTTAACGGGGGAGCCATTTACGATTATTCCACCGAGGAATACCTCATGGAAATCCGCCTTCCCGAGCAAGGCTCCCAATACATACGGGAAATCATGGAACGGTTTCCTCAGTGCGGTGTCCTGGCCGTGGATTCCGATGTCTACTACGACATCAATGGAGCGGTGGCGACGCTTTACAGGGAAGTTTACCGCAATGATTACGCCGTCAAGGGGACCATGTCGGACCTCAAAGGCAGTTTGATGAAGAGCTTGATTTTTATCCGTCCGGAATGGAAGGAAGAATTTACAGCCTTTGTGGCGGAGCAAAAATTCCCCGGCGTCCGATTTGTTCCCACCAACCCCCGCCTTATTGAGATGCTGCCGGAAGAATCGTCCAAAGGAAATGCCCTGAAACAGCTGATGGAGATGAAGAATATCGACCGCAGCTGTCTGGTGGCCATCGGGGACTACTACAACGATAAAGAAATGATTGAGCTGGCAGGCATCGGCGTCACCATGCACACCGCTCCGGAGGATTTGAAGGCTTTGGCCGAGCTGTTGGTGTGCGACTGTGAAGAAGGCGCCCTGGGGGATTTGGTGGAACAACTGGAAGCTCGGTACCAGTAACGCCAAACGCGCATATCTCCGCCTCATAACGGCATAAGTTGTTATGAGGTGATGAGGCGTGACACGGTTTAGATGGTGTGTACTGGTTCTGACTGGAGTACTGCTGATTGTATCGGCGGTGATTCGAATTCAAAACGCAGCGCTGACCGTATCCGGTCCGGTGGGAGGGTTTCCGGTTGTCATCATCGACCCGGGACACGGCGGCCCCGATGGGGGGGCCGTGGGGGTCGACGGCGTTGTGGAAAAGGACATCAATCTCTCCCTTGCTCTCAAGCTGCGGGATATGATGAAGGCCAGCGGTTTTACGGTGGTGATGACCCGGGAGGAGGACGTGTCCATCCACGACCCGGGGGTTAAGGGCACCCGCAAGCAAAAAACCTCCGACCTGCATAACCGCATGGCGATTATGGAGCGTTATCCCGACGCTATTTTCATCAGCGTCCATCAAAATAAATTTGGGGATTCGAAACAACACGGCGCCCAGATTTTTTACGGCCCAAAGAACGAGAGCAGCAAAGCGCTGGCGGAAGTGGTGCAGCAGAATATTATCTCCATGCTCCAGCCGGACAACAAACGAAAATGCAAAAAAGGGGAAAAGAACCTCTATCTCATTTACGAAGCAAAATGTCCGGCCATTCTAATCGAGTGCGGTTTTCTCTCCAACCGAGAGGAGGCAAGGCGCCTGACGGATGAGACCTATCAGGCCAAGCTGGCTTTTGCCACTCTGTGCTCGGTGTTGGAATACCTCAACGAAAAACAACCATCCAACCTGATACTGCCTCCAACCACAGAGCAAATGTAGCGCTTGTTCGGTTGTGGCAGAAAAAACATAAATAGTCGGGCCGAAGGCCTAAAACCCAAGGGTGATTTATGTCAAACAAAGCAAAGACGTCCTATGTATGCGTAGAATGTGGATTTGAAACGGCCCGGTGGCAGGGAAAATGCCCCGGCTGCGGCCATTGGAATACCTTGGAGGAAACCGTTCGCCATCCGGAGCCCAAATCTGCTTTGAACCCAAACCTTCCTAAACCGGCGTTGACCACCACGTTGTCCCGCCTTTCGGAAGTGGAGGCGGATAGCGAGTGCCGCAGCGACACCGGCCTTTCCGAGCTGAACCGGGTGTTGGGCGGCGGCGTCGTGGACGGTTCGGTGGTGCTGCTCTGCGGAGACCCCGGCATTGGCAAATCCACCTTGTTGCTCCAGATGTGCCATACCCTCTGCCAGGACCAAACCATCCTCTATGTGGCGGGGGAGGAAAGCCCACGTCAAATTAAGCTGCGGGCTCGCCGGCTGGGAATCAGCGGCGAAAACCTGGTCATCGCGCCGGAAACCGACGTGGAGCAAGTTCTGGCTGCGGTGGAGCAGCTTTCTCCCGACGTGGTGATGGTGGATTCCATCCAAACCATGAACCATCCTCAGATTAGCTCTGCCAGCGGCAGCGTCACCCAGGTGCGGGAATGCGCCGGCCTGCTTATCCGCATGGCCAAAGAGCGGGAAATTCCCGTCTTTATTGTGGGACACGTCAACAAGGACGGAGGCATTGCCGGCCCCAAGGTGTTGGAGCACATGGTGGATGTGGTGCTGTACTTTGAAGGAGAGCGCCACTCCAACTACCGGATTTTACGGGCGGTCAAGAACCGGTTCGGTTCCACCAACGAAATCGGCGTGTTTGAAATGAACGAGCAGGGACTGACCGATGTAGATAACCCCTCCTTAATGCTGCTTTCGGGGCGGCCCACCAACGTTTCCGGAACCTGTGTGGCCTGCGTGATGGAGGGCACCCGCCCCATTTTGGCGGAAGTGCAGGCTTTGGTCAGCAAAACCGGCTTTGGAACTCCCCGCCGCATGACCACCGGCTTTGATTTTAACCGCGCCGCCATGCTGATTGCGGTGCTGGAAAAGCGGGGGGGATACTTCTTCGGCAATTTAGACGCCTACATCAACATCATCGGAGGCCTGCGGCTGGACGAGCCTGCCGCCGACCTGCCCGTGATTCTGGCTCTGGTTTCCAACGTGCTGGACAAGCCTATCCCCGCCGATTTGGTAGCCTTTGGGGAAGTGGGGCTGGCCGGGGAAATCCGGTCCATTCAAAACGTGCGGCAGCGGGTGGCGGAGTGCTCTCGGCTGGGCTTTACCCGCATCATTTTGCCAAAAAGCTCCATGAGTCACCTCCAGGAGCCAGAAGCAGGCGTTGAATTACTGCCGGTGAGCAACCTCTCCGAGGCCATCGCCCTCATCCGATAGAGAGGCATCCTCCGCTTGCCGGAAATAACCGCATCCTCCCTGGGGAGAATTGGTCAGTTGCGTAATTTCGTTGAGGGTACAGTACCCCTCTTTTTGATACAGACATTTTTGATCGCAGCAAATCAGGTTCATCCTGAGCACCTCATTTCATGGTCATGGGTGGAAACTCTGCCTGTTTGGATGCCGATCAATTTTTGAGCTACCGTTTGGAAACGGTAGCTTTTTCTTTTACTATGGATGCTCTCACCCGCAATATACGAAGAAGAAAATTGCCGCCACGCTGGAAATAATAGTATATTCCGCCTCCTGGAAAGAAAGACTATTTTGTATGCCACATTTTGTATTCCCCGGAGGTTTTACATGAAAAAAACTCTATTTTTCCTGTTTGCTTTGGGTATGGCGGTGGTGCTTTATCGCTTTCCCCGCATGGTGGAATCCTCCATTCCCTCCATATACTACGTAACCCCCAGCCAAAAGACATACGAGAACGTGCTAAGCTGTACCGGTACCCTTCAGGCAGGGGAAATTTACGAGGTCTATCTTTCCACCGCCGCCATTCCCCAAAGGGTGCCGGTGTCGGTGGGGGACCAAGTGTCCCAGGGCCAGCTTTTGCTGGAGCTGACCCCATCTTCTCTGTTAAGCAGGGACACTTTGGCCATGCTGCGCAGTTACAGCCAATCAGTTTCTCCCTTTGGGGATGTGGACCTTGGGTCAGTGGCAGCCCTTTACGGGTTGAGCAGGACGTTGGGGGGCGGCCTTACCGATTACACTGACCTTGCGGAGCTGCTGCAACTGTTGCAGGAGGAACGGTTGAGCCGCAGTCAAGCCGATTTGCTGGAAAGCGGAGAAACCAGGGTGTATTCTCCCGTTTCCGGCATTGTGACAGGGGTGATGGTGCGGGAAAGCGTGCCGGCCCTGCCCGGGGTACCCCTCATCACAGTCAGCGACACCTCCAGTTTTAAGGTGCTAGCCGCCGTTCCGGAAGAGGAAATCGCCCGGGTCAAAGTGGGAGATAAGGCGAGGGTGTGGTGTGTGGGGTCTTCCATGGGGGAATACGGTGCCACCGTTACCAGGATATTCCCCATTGCCCACAAAGTGCTGCGGGGCACCACCACCGAAACAGTGGTGGATGTGGAGTTGGAGTTGGAGAAATCCGATGAAACGCTAAAGCCAGGCTTTACCGCCCGGGTCAATATTCTGGCGGGAGAAGACTACACCATGCTCACTGTTCCATACGAAGCCATACGACAGGACGAAAACAACAACGAGTACGTGTATGTTTACCAGGATGGTAAACTCAAAAAGAATCCGGTTATTACTGGCAAAGAATTGACCAATGAGGTGGAAATTATTTCCGGTCTGGACAGGGACAGCATCGTGATTTACAATCCCGGAGAAATTTCAGGCGAGGGAACCATCATCCACTTAAAGGGGCGAGCCGATGTTACTTGACACGCTGCGCATCTCGGTCAAAAATCTGGGCCGAAAAAAATCCCGGAACACCCTGACTGTCCTGGGCATTGCCATTGGAGTGGCTTCGGTGGTGCTGATTTCCTCCATGGGCGAAATCGGAAAATACACTGTGGGGGAGGAACTGGACAGCTTAGGGGTGGGAGCGCTGATGCTCTCGGGAAACCAAAAGATGGTGGGTTCCTCCCTGACGGCGGAGCACCTGGAGGTGGTGCGCCAAAGCGGAGCGGTGGAAAGCGCCATCCCCATTCTGGTGGACTACACCAAAAGCTATATGCGGGAACTGATGATGGATGTGGTGGTATGGGGGATTGATTACGGAGCCAATCAGGTCATTTCCATGGAGCCTCTTTTTGGGCGGCTGATTACCAAAAACGATGTGTCGGCCGCCAAACCCATCTGCGTCATTGATAAAAATGTTGCCCTGGCTTATTACAAACGGGAAAACATTGTGGGCAAAAAAGTCTCGCTGCAGTTTTACACCGGCATTCAAGAGTTTACGGTGGTGGGGGTGGTGGAGTCGGGCGGAAACATTGTACAGGGACTCATGGGCGATTATATCCCCGCCTTTCTCTATATCCCCTACACCACCATGCAGCAGTATGCCGGACGGGAAACCTTTGACCAAATTGCCGTCACCCTGCGCCCGGGCATAGACGCGGAGGTGGCAAGCTCCCAACTCATCGGGTTGGTGCGGCAGGTGCCCGGCAGCGGAAACGGCCAATTCAAGGCGGAAAATATTCAGGGACAAAAGAAGAAATTGGGAAAGGTGATGAACGCCATCACCATCCTGCTTTCCCTCATTGCAGGAGTTTCGCTGGTGGTGGCGGGTCTGAGCATCATGACGGTGATGCTGGTGTCGGTGGGGGAGCGGACCCGGGAAATCGGCATCAAAAAATCCATCGGAGCCAGCCGCCACAACATCTTGCTGGAATTTCTCATCGAGGCTTTTGTTATTTCCCTGTTGGGAAGCGTCATTGGCGTGGGGACGGGGGTCGCTGTGATTGCCGCGGGATGCGCGGTTCTCAAGTTGCCCATCATCCTCAATCTTCCACTCATTGGCCTCTGCGTTTTTTTTGCCGTCCTGGTAGGGGTCATATTTGGGGTTTATCCGGCGTCCATTGCCGCGCGGCTCAATCCGGTGGACGCTCTGCGCTGTGAATAAATCTAATGCTGCAAACCGCACCTCCATGGTAGATAAAATGGAGCGTGCGGTTTTCGGTAGATATTGCCAAAACGACTCCCATTGTGATATAATTTAATTAAACTAAGATAAAAAATCCTAGACAGCCATAAAGATGCCTAACCTTAATTTGAAATCAGTTACAGCGCCAGGGCCGCTTGTGCAAACAGGCGGTTGACGAGGAGAGAGGTTCATCGAACTACTCGGCGGGTGCCTCTCCGCTTGGCCCGAAGCGTAGGGCGGGACAAAAACGCGGGTAACCGCGCCACAAATCCCAGTCTGCGGGTAAATTAAGGGGGTGTTGGCAAATCAAACTGCAATGACAAATTCGGCTGTGCAGTGCGCCGAATTTATTACTGTATTTTATGAAAATGATTTGTTGACAACCTTGAGTTAGGAGCATCTTTATGAGTGGACTATTTGGATATACCGGCGCGGCAGGCGCCTTCGATCACATCTTACACGGCCTTTCCAAGCTGGAGTACCGGGGCTATGATTGCGCCGGCATTTCTCTGCTGATTAATGGCGAGATTACCGCCAAAAAGGTGGCGGGGCGGCTTTCCACCTTAAAAGAACAGACGGCGCTTTATTCGGAACTGAAACGAAGCACCTGCGGCATGGGCAGCACCCGGTGGGCTCCCGGCGCCGCAGCCGAGGAAAGCTATATACCTCCTTATGGAACCGCCCGACTTTCTCTGACTATTAGCGGGATGATAGAAAATTATCGGGAGCTGCGGGAGCAGTTGAGCAGCGCGGGCTATGCCTTCGACTCCACCAGTGACGGCGAGGTAGCCGCCAAACTGTTGGATTGGCTTTACAAAGGAAATCCCGTGGAGGCTCTGGCCAAAGCCAACAGCATGCTGCAGGGCTCCTATGCCATAGCGGTCCTTTTCGCCGATTGCCCCCATGAACTGTACGGCGTCGCCCATAATAGCCCGCTGTTTGTGGGAAGGGGAGAGAGGGAAAGTTACGTTGCCTCCGACCTTTCCGCGTTGGTGGAGTTTACCCAGGAATACCATGCCCTGGAAGAAGGAGAAATTGCCTGCCTTTCTCCCGAAAACATTCGAGTGATGGACCAACAGGGAAACCTTCTTACCAAAGAGATGCAGACAGCCAGTCAAGACCTTGCACAGGTGCGCAAGGGCGGCTACCGGCACTTTATGATGAAGGAAATCTGCGAGCAGGAACAACTGCTGGAAGATATGCTGCGCTCCCGAATCTTTTGGGGGCTTCCCTCCTTTGACCGGGATGGGTTGCCGGAAGGTTTATTTGCCCGCTATCACCGGGTTCTGATTCTTGGCTGCGGCACCGCCATGCACGCCGGAGCTTTAGGGAAAGAATTTATCGAGCAGCTTGCTCATATTCCGGCGGAAGTTAATTTAGCCGCCGAATACCGCTTCCGGGACCCCATTTTGTCCGAAAACACCTTGGTCATTGCTTTGTCCCAGTCTGGAGAAACCACCGATACTCTGTCGGCCATGCGGCTGGCTCAATCCAAGGGAGCAAAGGTCCTTGCCATTGTCAACGTGCCTGGCTCCACCATGGCCAGAGAAGCGGACTATGTCCTTTACACTCACGCCGGGCCGGAAATCAGCATCGCCAGCACCAAGGTCTTTCTACTCCAAATGGGCGTGCTCTATCTGGTGGCCATTGAGATGGGGCGGGCCCACGGCAGAATCGACGACAGCAAGGCCCGCGACTTGGTCAAAGCTTTGCTGGAATCTACCCAGAGCATCGGGCAGGTTTTGGAGCAGAATGAGCAGATTCAAATACAAGCCAGCAAAATAGCCCGGACACAGAGTGTTTACTATATTGGGCGGGGTCTGGATTGGCCCATGATGATGGAGGGTTCTCTCAAGCTAAAAGAAGTGACCTATATCCACGCGGAGGCTTATTCCGCCGGAGAATTCCGGCATGGGCCCATCTCGCTGGTGGCGCCGGACTTTCCGGTGGTAGCTTTGGCAACCCAGCAAAAGCTAATCCCCCAGATGCAGGACAACATCCGAGAAATCCGAAAACAGGAAAGCGACGTGCTGGTTATCTGCCGCAACAGCCTTTCCCTGGACGATTCGTTGGAGCAGTCGACCATTCGGCTCCCCGATTTGGACGACCTCTTTATGCCCATTCCCGCGGCCGTTGCCCTTCAACTTCTAGCCTACTACACCGCGGTGGCCAAGGGACGGAATGTGGACGCTCCCCGGCATCTTACCAAGGCGGTCACCGACTAATTGCACCAATGAAAAGAGCCATGGAAAGGAAAGTTCCATGGCTCTTATCCTGTCTGAAACACTATACCGCCTTGCGGTAACGGTTGAGTTCCTTTTGTTTTTCCGCAATGGCTTTCTTGTAAATCTCCAACATATAGGTGGCAAGTTCGTGGCTGCCTCGGTTGCGCACCGTCTCAATGACCGTTTCTTTGCGTTTCTGCAATTCCTCCGGGCTGAGGGACGCAATTTCCCGAAGCCGTTCCGCCATTTCTTCCGCCGTGTGAAACAGGTATCCGTTGACCCCGTTTTTAATCTGGTCGGCGTTGAGCTCGTCGTATCTCTGCAGAGTGGGAAGGCCCGAAGCCATTCCCTCCAGCATGGAAATGGAGTTCATTTCCGAGAGGGAAGCGGTTACGTAAATGTCGCAGCAGGCGTAGTAGGCGGGCATCTTTTCGTGGGGAATCATGCCGGTAAAGGTGACCATGTCTTGGATGCCCAAATTGTTCGCCTGTTGTTCCAACGCCTCTCTGTCCGGGCCGTCTCCCACAATGAGCAGGTGAAGGTTGTCCTGCGGTGTGATGGTTTGCGCCCAGTAATCCAGCAGAACATCCACGCTTTTTTCTTTTCCAAGCCGCCCCACAAAGCAGGCAATGCGTCGATTTTCGGGGATGGAGTACTGTTTGCGAATCTCCTGGCGCTGCTCCATGGTGATTTTGTCGGGGTTAAAGGCCTCCAGGTCGGCGGAGTTGGGAATGAGATTAAATTCTTTGTTGACGCCAATCCGCTTAAAGTACTCGTCCCCCTTTAAACTGGGGCTGGTCAAAGCGGTGGCGCTGCGGGCGATAAAGCGCTCGTACCGGTGAGAAAACTTGGTGGCAAGGCGCAAAAACATCTTGGGCGCGATATAGTAGATGTACTGGTCGTACATGGTGTGAAGCGTATAGACCAAAGGCTTGTTCAAAATTCTGGCCGCCCGAATGCCGGAAAGCCCGATGCCAAATTCATGGTGAATGTGAATCACGTCGGGGTCAAATTCGGCTATCATCTTCTGGCGTTTCCGGCTGTAGGGAAGCGCCACGCCAAAGCCGTAAAAACGCTTTGATTCCAAAGCGGGGCAGTGCAAAATTCCGTCCTGTATATAATGATGCCGTGCATGCTTGTCGGCAGTCACGACTAAAACCTCGTGCCCAAGCTGTTCCAGACCGTATTTCAGGGTCTTGACATGCGCCATAACGCCATTGATGCTGTTGACATAGGTTTCAGTGAATAACGCAACTCTCATGCTATGCTCCCATTCTTTGTATTGTTAAAAAGTTTATGTGTATTAACTGTACTATATCATATCATACAAAACTTACCACACCGGCGGTCAAAAGTCAAGAAAGTGGTTGATTCGATGCGGTGTGTTTTTTCGCACACTATAATGATATAGAATTTTGCTGCTTTGTCAATCATTGGACTGAGAGAGGATTCGGTTTGCAGCAAAACGGGCAATTCTTGCGGTGAATCGCAAGAAAACCCTATTTGCCATTTGAATCGCAAACCTCCTTCCTGTATAATAGGATTATCAAATGACGGAGGAAAATAGGTTTGAGCACACAATTTTCAGTGAAGCTTTCCAAAATCATTCGCACTCATCACCTAACGCCGGCGTATCTTCCTCGAGACGCAGACGAAATCATTATTACCACCGCCGAAGTAAGCCGCCCCGGTCTGGAGCTGGCAGGCTTTTTGGATTATTTTGACAACCAGCGCATTCAGATTATGGGAAAAACCGAAACGGCTTACTTGGAACGTTTGGACGAAAGCAGGCGGCAGGAATGCCTGGAAGCGTTTTTCGCCAAACAGCCGGTTGCATTGATTATTACCCGAAGCATCCAGCCCACTCCGTTAATGCTAAATCTGGCGGAGAAATACGGCACGGCCCTGCTTTGCAGCGACGAAGTAACCTCCAGCCTGATGGCCGCTATCATATCCACCCTCAACGTGGAGCTGGCTCCCCGGATTACCCGCCACGGGGTATTGGTGGAAGTGTATGGCGCCGGCATCCTGTTGCTGGGGGACAGCGGCGTCGGCAAAAGCGAAACAGCAATGGAGCTGGTCAAGCGGGGACACCGCCTGATTGCCGACGATGCGGTGGAGATTCGCAGGGTTTCCTCCCGGACGCTGGTAGGCTCATCCCCCAAAAACATCCGCCACTTTATGGAGTTGCGGGGCATCGGCATCATCAATGTTCGGCGCCTGTTCGGTATTGGAGCGGTTAAAATCACCGAGCAAATCGACATGGTGATTCAGTTGGAGCAGTGGGACCCCACCAAAATATACGACCGCATGGGCATTGAAAATGAATATACCGAGATCTTGGGCAACAAGGTGCCCATGCTGACCATTCCGGTCAAACCGGGGCGGAATCTGGCCATCATCATCGAGGTGGCGGCCATGAACCAGCGTCAGAAGGAGATGGGCTACAACGCAGCCGCCGAGCTCCTCACCCGCCTGGGTATTGCCGAAGATCTGCCGGAAACCATTTTACACGACGATTGGTCTACGTTTGACTGATATCAGACATTTTAAGAAGCCATTGAAGGAAGGTATTCCATCCAAATGATTACCATTATCGCCGATGGCCACACTCATACGGTAGCCACCGATCACGCTTTTTCCACCATTAGTGAGAACACCGCTTATGCCGCCCAACTGGGCCACAAAATTATCTGCTGGACCGAGCATTCCCCCAGAATGCCGGGAGGGCCCAGTCAACTGCTCTTTTCCGAAATCGTCGCCCTGCCCCGCTATATCAACGGGGTGATGGTGATTCGAGGGGCGGAACTGAACATCATCGATTACGAGGGAGAGGTTGACCTCCCCATGGAGCTGGTCAAAAGGTTGGAGTGGGTTATCGCATCCTATCATCGCCCCTGCATTGACCCGGTGGACGTCAAAACCCACACCAAGGGATGGATCAAAATTGCGGAGAACCCCCACATCCACGTCATCGGCCACTGCGGAGACCCCCACTACGCCTTTGAGCACGGCCCGGTTTTGAAAGCCTTTAAAGAATGCGGGAAGATTGTGGAAATCAATGCCCGCTCTTTTTCCGCAAGGCCCGGCTCCCGGGAAAACTGCATAAAAGTGGCCGAAGAATGTGCCGAGCTTGGAATTCCCATTGTGGTCAATTCCGATGCCCACCACTATCTTTCCATCGGAGACGTGGGAACCGTTCTGACAGCACTGGAGGAGATGAAGTTTCCCGAGGAGCTTATTCTCAACGCCGACTACAACCGATTCTTGGAGACTTTGCGCCGCACCAGCGGTCAGGAATTAAATTGAATGGCCGCGAGTACCTTTATACCAGAGACGGGCAGCCGAATCCACAGTGAATCACGGAGGTTTTATGGATAAGATTGAGCTTCTCGCTACTTTTCTGAATGGAAAGGGCGTTGCCTTTGCGCGGGATGTGAAATTAAAAGAGTACTGCACCTTTCGCATCGGCGGGACGGTTGATTTGATGGTAACCCCAACCGACGAAGGGCAAATCAAAGACGCGCTGCAAAAAGCGTGGGAACTATCGGTTCCCACTTTCGTTCTGGGCAGAGGCTCCAACGTTCTGTGTTCCGACCAAGGCTTCCGCGGTATGGCCATTCATCTGGGCAAGGCTTTTGCCCGGGTGTGGCAGGAGGATGAGGTGACCCTTTCCTGTCAAAGCGGCCTTACGTTGTCGGCCCTTTGCGAGTATGCGCAGCGGCAAGGCCTCACCGGCTTGGAGTTTGCCTACGGCATTCCGGGTACCGTAGGGGGCGCAGTCTACATGAATGCCGGAGCTTACGGCGGGGAGATGAAGGATGTTCTTGTTTCCACCCGCCACCTTGCCCGGCAGGGTGACCGCTGGGAGGAAGGCATATTTACCGGGGAGGAGATGCAGCTTTCCTACCGGCACAGTGCTTATTCCGATACCGATATGGTGATTACCGGGGCCACCGTTCGGCTGAAAAAAGGGGACCCCGATCAAATTCGCGCTCAAATGGACGATTACATGAGCCGCCGCCGGAGCAAGCAGCCTCTGGAACTGCCCAGTGCGGGAAGCACCTTTAAGCGTCCCAAGGGGAACTACGCTTCCGCTTTAGTGGACCAATGCGGTTTGAAAGGTCTGCGAGTAGGGGACGCCATGGTGAGCGAAAAGCACGCCGGTTTTGTGGTGAATGTGGGAAACGCCACCTGTGCCGACGTGCTGGAGCTTATCCGGCGGATACAGGAAACGGTGGAGCAAAAAACCGGCTATCGCCTGGAGCCGGAAGTCCGCCTCATCGGCTTTGCGCATAACGGTGTGAGGTGACCGATCGGTTATTCGTTCATAAATTGGTTTTCGTTCATCAGGGGGAGGTTTTATGGAACTGATTATTGTCACAGGCATGTCGGGGGCAGGAAAGAGTCAGGCCATCAACGCGTTGGAGGATATGGGCTATTACTGTGTGGACAACATCCCTCCGCGGCTCATCACCAAATTTGCCGAGCTTCCGGTACAGTCGGAGGACAAAATCAGCCGCATCGCCCTGGTGGTGGACGTTCGCAGCCACGAACTGTTTTCCGAATACACCCAATGTCTGGATGAGCTGCAATCTCAGAACTTTCCCTTAAAAACCCTCTTTTTGGACTGCGACAACGCAACGCTGCTCAACCGTTACAAGGCAACTCGCCGCCGCCACCCCCTGCAGGACCAAGCCAACGGTTCCCTGGAACAGGCCATCGTGCTGGAACGGATTCTTTTGACCGTCGCCAAAGAGCGGGCGGATTTTGTGGTGGACACCTCCCACCTTTCCGCTTCCCAGCTTCGGGCCAAGGTGCGGGATATTTTTTTGCGGGATATTCGCCAATCTATGGTGGTCACCTGCTGTTCTTTCGGATTTAAAAACGGCATCCCCGCCGACTGCGACCTGCTCTTTGACGTCCGGTGCCTTCCCAACCCCTATTATGTGGACGAACTGCGGGAGCAAAGCGGGCTGGACAGCGCCGTGCGCAATTTTGTGCTAAACAGCAAGCAGGCTCAGGGGCTGATCCCAAAGCTGTTTGACCTGGTGGATTACCTGATCCCTCTGTATGTGCAGGAGGGGAAAAGCCAGCTGGTGATTGGCATCGGCTGCACCGGAGGCCATCACCGCTCGGTGGTGTTTTGCGAGCTTTTGGCGGCTCACCTTACCCAACAGGGGATTTCCGTTACCACCAACCACCGGGATATCCAAAAAGCCTTTCACAACTCGTAACGCCGAAGATTTTAAGCCCGTTCGACGGGCTTCTTTTCGAACGAAGGCTCTCTCAAAATGGACAAGTCCGGTCCGTTATGGAACTGGGTCCATTCATTTACCATAGAAAATAGAAATAGGTGTATCCTATGTCCTTTGCTCAGGATGTGAAATTGGAACTAATGCAGGCTCGGCCCAAAGCCAAAACTCTTCGACTGGCCCAAGCCTTCGGTCTGTTTGCCTTTGCCCGCTCGTTTTCTCCCGACGAGGTGAGTCTGCGCAGCGAAAGCATCGAAGTGGCCGAATACTACCGCAATACCCTGCGCCGCTTAATCCCGCGCAATGCCGAAATCGTGGAAAAGGAATTGTCACTGGGCGGGAAAAAGATGTACAGCGTCAGCCTGCCTCGGGCTGAAGACCGAAAAGCCCTTCTGATCCGGCTGAAGGAGGGGCTGGAGGTGTCGCTATCCGAGCGCTTTCCCACTCCGGAAGAGCGGGCGGCCATGCTCAGCGGCGCTTTTCTGGTCTGCGGCAATATGATTAATCCGGAAAAAAGCTATCACCTGGAATTCATTGTCCGGGAACAGCCTTTGGCGGAGGAGCTGCTGGAACTGCTCAACTGCCACATTACCGGAGTGGGCTTGACCAGGCGTCGCAACTCCTGGGTGGTCTACTCCAAGGAATGCCTGCAGATTGAAGATTTGCTCACTTTTATGGGGGCCAGCCGAGCCAGCCTTGCCATGATTGAAATTGAAATCATCAAAGATGTGCGGAACGCCGCCATGCGCCGCACCAACTGCGAGACGGCAAACATTGATAAAACCGTCAAGGCGGCTTCCTCTCAGGTGGCGGATATTCAGCTGATTCTCGACACCAAAGGGCTGGAGTCCCTGCCGGAACAGCTTCGGGAAGCCGCCCTGATTCGGTTGGAGTATCCCGAGCTTTCCCTGCGGGAGCTGGCGGGGGCTTTTCCCACCCCCATTTCCCGTTCCGGGGTCCACCACCGTCTGGCAGCTCTAACCAAAATTGCCCAATCCATTCGGGAAGAGCAAAAGGAGGGAGGGGCATGACCGATTTTGTCCATCTTCATGTCCACTCCGAATACAGCCTGCTGGACGGCGCCTGCAAAATTCCTCTGCTGGTGGCTCGGGCCAAGGAGCAGGGGATGAAAGCGCTGGCCATCACCGACCATGGGGTGATGTACGGCGTCGTGGATTTTTACAAAGAATGCAAAAAGCAGGGCATCAAGCCCATCATCGGCTGCGAGGTGTATGTGGCTCCCCGCTCCCGTTTTGACAAGCAGCACCGCATTGACAATGCTCCTTACCATCTGATTTTGCTGTGCAAAAACAATCAGGGTTACCAAAACCTCATCAAGCTGGTGAGCAAGGGATTTATCGACGGCTTTTACTCCAAGCCTCGGGTGGACCGGGAACTGCTGCAGCAGTACCACGAAGGCCTTATCTGCCTGTCTGCCTGCCTTTCGGGGGAACTGCCCCGGGCGATCTTGGCGGAGGATTATCAGCGGGCCAAGGAAACCGCTCTCTGGTACCGGGACCTCTTTGGAGAGGGCAACTACTACATCGAAATTCAGGACCACGATATTCCCGAGCAGAGAACGGTGCTGCCCCAGCTTGCGCGTCTTTCCCGGGAGACGGGGATTCCGTTGGTTGCCACCAACGACGTTCACTACATCCGCCAGGAAGACCACCGGATGCAAAACGTTCTGGTCTGCATCCAGACTAACCGGACGGTGCAAGAAGGCAGCGACCTGGAATTTTCTACCCAGGAATTCTACTTAAAGAGTGGGGAGGAAATGGCGCAAATATTGGGGCGGTATGAGGGCGCCATTGAAAACACCGTCAAAATTGCCGACCAGTGCAACATGGAGTTTGTCTTTGGACAAACCAAGCTGCCCTATTATAAAGCCCCCAACGGACAGGAAAACAAAGCCTTTTTCCGCAACCTCTGCTACGAGGGATTAAAGCGGCGTTACGGGGAACATCCCGCCCCCGCAGTGGTGGAGCGGTTGGAATACGAGCTTGGCGTCATTGAAAAGATGGGGTATGTGGACTACTTCCTCATCGTGTGGGACTTTATCAACTACGCCAAAAGTAAAGGAATTCCCGTAGGCCCGGGACGAGGCTCGGGGGCGGGAAGCCTTGCCGCCTACTGCTCGGGGATAACAGGAATCGACCCCATCCGGTACGGTTTGCTCTTCGAGCGGTTCCTTAACCCCGAACGCATCTCCATGCCCGACTTTGACATCGACTTCTGTTACGAGCGCCGGCAGGAGGTCATCGACTACGTGGTGGCAAAATACGGGGAAGAGCATGTGGCCCAGATTATCACCTTCGGCACCATGGCGGCCAGGGGCTCCATTCGAGACGTGGGCCGCGCCCTGGGGATGAGCTATGCCCAGGTAGACACCATCGCCAAAACCATTCCTTTTGAGCTTGGAATGACCATCCAAAAGGCGTTGGAGGTTTCTCCGGAATTCCGAGCCCTGTATGAAGCCAACGGAGAAAACCGGGAGCTGATCGATATGGCACGGCAGATTGAGGGGATGGCCCGCCACGCCTCCACCCATGCCGCCGGAGTGGTGATTACCCGGGAGCCTGCCGATGAATATGTCCCACTGCAAAAGACCGATTCCTCCATCGTCACCCAATTCCCCATGGGAACCCTGGAGGAACTGGGGCTCTTAAAAATGGACTTTTTGGGGCTTCGCACTCTGACGGTTATCAGCGATGCCCAGAAAATGATCCGGCGCACCAACCCGGATTTTGACATCAATGCCATTCCCCTGGACGACCCGGCGGTCTTTCAGATGTTCGGCAAAGGCCAGATGAACGGTGTGTTCCAATTTGAAAGTCAGGGGATGAAAAACGTCCTGGTACAGTTGGGCCCCCAGGATATGGAAGACCTCATCTCCGTCATCTCCCTTTACCGGCCGGGACCCATGGATTCCATCCCCCGGTACATCCAAAACCGGCACAACCCTGCTCTGATTACCTACAAGCACCCCAAACTGGAGCCCATCCTCAAAGTGACTTACGGCTGCATTGTCTATCAGGAACAGGTGATGCAGATTTGCCGGGAACTGGCAGGGTATTCCTACGGGCGGGCGGATTTAGTTCGCCGGGCCATGAGCAAAAAGAAGCACGACATCATGGAAAAGGAGCGGCAGATCTTTATTTACGGGCAGGTCCGGGAGGACGGCACGGTGGAGTGTCCCGGCTGTGTGGCCAATGGTGTGCCCGCCGATATCGCCAACGAAATCTTTGACGAGATGAGCTCCTTTGCCTCCTACGCCTTTAATAAGTCCCATGCGGCGGCCTACGCTCTGGTTGCCTATCAGACCGCATACTTAAAATGCCATTATGAAAAAGAATACATGGCGGCGCTGCTCACTTCCATTCTGGACAACACCGACAAAGTCATCGACTACATTGGCGAATGCAAGAGGTTGGGTATCCCTGTTTTACCCCCCGACGTCAACGAAAGCGAATTGGGCTTTACGGTGGTGGGCGGCAAAATCCGCTTTGGCCTTCTGGCTATCAAAAATCTGGGCCGGGGGCTGATTCAGGACCTGTGTGCCGAGCGGGAGAGAAACGGCAAATTCCGCGACCTGTTGGACTTTTTGGAGCGGATGGCGGGCAGCGACCTCAACAAACGGGCCATTGAAAGCCTCATTCGCTGCGGCGCCTTTGACTGCTTCGGCCACAACCGGCAGCAGATGCTGTCGGGTTACGAGCGGCTGCTGGAAGGGGTGGAAAAGGAGGTTCGCAACAACCTTTCGGGGCAGATGGACTTGTTTGCCGCCCTGGAGCAGCCAAAATCCCACGGGTATTTTCTCCCCGATGTGGAGGAAATGTCTTTGATGCAAAAGCTAGCGGGGGAGAAGGAAACCATAGGCCTCTATATTTCCGGGCACCCTTTGGAGCAGTATGAGGAGACGGCAAAAAAGCTGGGGGTTACATCCATTTCCGCCATTCACAAGGCAAAAGGTATGGACGGTACCGGTGTACAACTGATGGGTATCCTCACCGGTAAAAAGATCAAGACCACCAAAAACAACGAAATGATGGCCTTTGCCCAGATGGAGGACGAAACCGGGTCGATGGAGCTGATTGTCTTTCCCCGGGTATACGCCGCCTGTACCGCTCGCCTCATTCCAGGACAGGTGATGGTGGTTCGGGGCAGGGTAAAGGAAACCGAGGAGGAAAGCGCCCAGTTGGTTTGCGAAGAAGTGCTGAACCCCGAAGAAGCCCTGCAAAGCCTTGCCGGTCCTCCAAGGCCTCGGGCCAATGGTACCTCCAACGGAAACGGGCAGCCGGTGACGCCTCCTATGGAGAATGCGACGCCTGCTCCAAAAAAGAAATCTTCCCGGCGGGGGCTGTATTTAAAGTTCCCCACCCAGAACAGCGAGCTGGTCACCAGGGCGGAAAAGTTCCTATTTGTGTTTGAAGGGGATTTTCCGGTGTACTATTACTTCACCGACACGGGAAAGTACCTGCAGACTCCCTGCAGCTATTGGGTGATGCCCAATCCCGTGCTGACTCGGGAATTGCGACGGCTTTTGGGCGAAGAAAACGTTGCAATCATTGAATAAACAAAAAAGGCCTTGCAAGCACATTGGCTGCAAGGTCTTTTATAGATATTGTAAGAAATGGTATTGACTTCTCAAGCAAAGTGACATATACTAAAACCAGAAAAACAATCAAACGATTATTTGATTGTTTGATACTATCGGGAAAGAGGGTTACATTGCCATGAGAAAAACCATTAAGCTGCAGGATTTGGGCTGCGCCAACTGCGCCGCCAAAATGGAGCGGGTTATTGCCAAGCTGGATGGGGTTGTGGATGTAAAAATTAATTTTATGACTCAGAAAATGACCCTGGAAGCCCCCGACGAAAAGTTTGAGGATATTCTGGAGGCCGCGGAGAAGGCGGCTCGCAAGATTGAGCCGGATGTGGCGTTTTTGCGATAGTGATTTTAGGGGAATGGCTGTTCTTTGACGGTGGACTCCTTTTCCCCAGAGGAGGGGATGCGTTGTGTCGAAACAGGAAAAACGTCTCCGCAAACGGATTTTGATTGCAGCGGCTTTCTTTTTGCTGTTGCTTCCCATCCATCAGCGAGATGGGCTTTACAGTCTTTTGGGAATACATGCGCTGCAGTCTCCCATTTGGGACTATTTGGAGCTGCCGCTGTTTTTGATTCCATACGGCATCATCGGTTGGGATATCCTTTGGAGAGCTGTGCGGAATATTTCCCACGGGCAGGTGTTTGACGAGAACTTTTTGATGAGCGTGGCCACCGTGGGTGCGTTTTTCCTGGGAGAATACGCAGAAGGCGTCGCCGTCATGCTGTTTTATCAGGTGGGGGAACTGTTCCAGTCCTACGCCGTATCCAAATCCCGCCGCTCTATCGCTGAACTGATGGACATCCGCCCCGACTATGCCAATATCATGGGGGAGGATGGCCTTATGCAGGTGGACCCGGAGGAAGTGGCGGTGGGGGACACCATTGTGGTAAGGCCGGGCGAGCGCATTCCTCTGGACGGCGTCGTCATCGAAGGACACTCTACTTTGGATACTTCCGCTCTGACCGGAGAATCCGTCCCCCGGGACGTGGGGGTGGGGCAGGATGTCATCAGCGGATGCATCAACCAAACCGGCGTACTTACCATCAAAGTCAGCAAGGAGTTTGGGCAGTCCACCGTGGCCAAGGTGCTGGAGCTGGTGGAAAATGCCTACGATAAAAAGAGCAAAAGCGAAAACTTCATTACCCGCTTTGCCCGGTACTACACCCCGGGAGTGGTGTTGGCAGCCGTCGCTCTGTCGGTGGTTCCGCCTCTGATAACCGCGCAGCCGTTTTCCCTGTGGATTGGGCGGGCCCTTACCTTCCTTGTCATTTCCTGCCCCTGCGCGCTGGTCATCTCCGTTCCCCTCAGCTTTTTTGGAGGAATTGGCGGTGCCTCCAAATGCGGTGTATTGGTGAAGGGCAGCAACTATTTAGAGCTGTTGTCCAAGACGGAAACGGTGGTGTTTGACAAGACAGGCACCCTTACCAAAGGCAACTTTGTGGTCAGCGAAATTCACGCAGCAGAAATGGACCAACAGCAGTTGTTGGAGCTGGCAGCTTATGCCGAAAGCTATTCCAGCCATCCCATTGCCGTCAGTATTCAAACAGCTTACGGAAAAGCGGTGGACCCTGCAAGAATTCAGGAAATTGAAGAAGTTGCCGGCCATGGGGTTCGTGCGCAGATTGACCACCAAAAAGTGCTGGTGGGCAACGCCAAGCTGATGGAGCTAGAGAAAATCCCTTACCCGGACATTATTTCCACTGGTACCGCCGTGTATTTGGCGGTGGACGGCGCCTATGCCGGACACATTGTGATTGAAGATCAAATCAAAGTCGACGCTCACCATGCGATACAAGAGCTTAAGGAAATCGGCGTTCGGCAAACGGTGATGCTGACCGGAGACTCCGACGCCGTCGGTCAGAAGGTGGCGGCCCAGCTCAAGCTGGACAAAGCCTACACCCAACTGCTTCCCGCCGACAAGGTCGAGCGGCTGGAGGCGCTGATTGCCGGGAAAAATAAAAACAATGTGCTGGTGTATGTGGGAGACGGCATCAACGACGCTCCGGTATTGGCTCGAGCCGATGTGGGCATCGCCATGGGAGGCTTGGGCTCCGACGCCGCCATCGAAGCGGCGGACGTTGTCATCATGACCGACGAGCCTTCCAAAATCGCCACCGTCATCAAAATCAGCAAAAAAACGGTGGGTATTGTGTGGCAGAATATCGTCTTTGCGTTGGGAGTGAAAGCCGTCGTTCTAATTTTGGGGGCTTTCGGTTATGCCAATATGTGGTGGGCAGTCTTTGCCGATGTAGGCGTTTCGGTGATTGCCATCCTCAATGCCATCCGTGCCCTTAATGTCAGCGAATTTTTACCACCGTCTTCGGGCTGTGACTCTCAATTAGAAAGCGCATACCTTCCGTCCAATTAGGAAGGCATGCGCCTTTTTCTATGGTTTGTGGTGTTTGTTCAAGCCCTTGTTGGGGCAGGTGTACTGAAATAATTCGTCCACCATGTGGTGAATCAATTCGGCTGTGATGGTATCGGCCAAAGTATAGTAAACCTCTTTGCCTCTGCGGGTTCCGGTGATCAACCCATGGAGCCGCAAAAGTTTTAAATGATGGGATACCGCTGCGGTGCTCATGCCGACGGCTGCAGCTATGTTGACGCCGCACTCCTCGCAATGGCATAAAAGCCACAGAATTTTCAGGCGGGAGCCGTCGCAAAGCTGCTGAAAGAGCACGGCGGCCTCGGTAAAATGCTCTGAAGACGGCATGTGCGCCAACACTTCCTGAATGTTGGAGCTGTGTTCGTGCGGCAGCGGTTTGAATTGCTCCATGCAGCTCACCCCTTCCACTTATATGCTGGATTTATATATCATTGACCAATTCACAGTATCGAATGCAATCACCGGAAAATGTGCATGAAAAACACCCCCGGAATATCACCAGGGATGTTTTTTCATTACTTGCTCAGAACCAAATGGATCAGCTCCAGAGGCTCTACCGGTTTACCGTTTTGATAAACCCGCATATTTCCGCTGGAAATTTCGTCAATCAGGATAATTTCCCCGTTGCGACGGCCAAACTCAAATTTGATGTCGTAAAGCTCCAAGCCTTTTTGCTGGAGGTCTTCCTTGATGATGGTTGCAATCCGCTGAGTCAGAGACTTGAGGATTTCATACTCGTCATAGTTTAATATTCCCAGCATATGAAGGGCATCCTTGGTGATAGGCGGGTCGCCCCGCTGGTCGTCTTTTAGTGTTACCTCCACAAAGGCGTCCAAAGGCTGGCCTTCGGCAGCGTAGGCGCCCCAGCGGCGAATAAAACTGCCCACCGCCCGGAAACGGCAGATAATCTCCAGCCCTTTTCCAAAGGGAGTGGCGGGAAGGACGATCATCTCCGCTTTTTCGATATCGGCGCTGACAAAGTGAGTGGGGATTCCTTTCTCCCGCAGCAGCTTAAAGTAGTATTCGGTCATCTTTAAGTTGCCCTGACCTATACCTTCGATGGAGAGGCCTACCGTATTGGCGCCGGGGTCAAACACGCCGTCGGTACCGGTGACATCGTCTTTGAATTTCAGCAGATAGTTTCCGTCTGGCAGCCGATAAACGTTCTTCGTTTTCCCTTGATAGACGATTTCCATGTTGCATTCTCCTTCTTGGTGTCTTAGTAAAGCCTTTCTTTCATTATAACGCTGCAGGAAAAAAATGTCGACAGCGCGACATCAAAAATTGATACCATGGAAAGTCCACATGGTATCAATTTTTCTGTATTCATTTAATTTTTAATTGTCCTTCCAATTGTTGACGCGCACGGTGTTTCTCCAACAGTTTGGAGATGCGGTCGTCGGGGCTGAGGAGCTTGGAAAGAGAGGCGTCGTGGTTGAGGGTGGCAATGATGAGGGCAATATACTTGGATACATCCACTACTTGGAACCAAGGCTTGTTGGCCAGCTCAGGATTGAGGTAGGTCAAATTGGTACCCAGCAACAGATCAAACCAGCCTTCTTCATAGGCTTTGTCAAAGGCATCCAGCCCTTGGGTAAACAGGGCGAAGGTAGCGGCCAAGAATACGCGGCGGGCTCCGCGCCGGGTCAGCTCCCGAGCCAAATCCAACATGGAGTCACCCGTGGAAAGGATATCGTCGTTGACAATCACATCTTTACCCTTTACGGAATCACCCAAATACTCATGGGCAACAATAGGGTTGCGACCGTTGACAATGACGGAATAATCCCTGCGCTTATAAAACATGCCCATATTCAATCCCAGCATAGAGGAGAAGTAAATGTTGCGAGGTGCTGCGCCTTCGTCAGGGGATATGATCATGGTTTTTTCTTTGTCGATGACGACGTCGGGTCGAGCTTTGAGCAGCGCTTTTAGAATCTGATAGATGGGCTGAACCGATTCAAAATTATTCATGGGAGCCGCATTGACAACTCGGGGGTCGTGGGCATCAAAGGTAATGATGTTGTCCACGCCTAACCGGTACAGCTCCTGAATGGCAATGGCACAGTCCAAGCTTTCCCGTCCGTTTCTGCGGTGTTGCCTTCCCTCATAGAGAAAGGGCATGATGACATTGATTCGGTGGGGCTTATTGCCGCACGCCGCTATCAGCCGTTTGAGGTCGGCAAAGTGGTCGTCGGGGCTCATGTGGCTTTTAATGCCGTACATGGGGTAGGTGACGCTGTAGTTGGTAACATCACACAAAATATATAAGTCGTACCCCCGCACACTGGAGCGAATCATTCCCTTGGCTTCACCAGTGCCAAAACGGGGACATTCCGCTTCAATGATAAAGCTGTTTTTGTCAAAACCAGGAAAGGTGAGCAGGGTATCCGATTCGGGGTCGGTGGTCCAGCGCAACAGATATTCGTTGACACGCCGTCCCATCTCTTCAAATCCCCGCATTGGGAGCAACGCCAGAGGTCGCACCACTTCTCTAGCGGCTCCTACCTTGACATCAAAGGGCATTTTCTTCATCCTCCACACTATTAGAATTGCTTTTCAAACTTTATAATGTTGGAAACAGGACAAGTCCTGTTTCTGATTGTTAGGTGATGATTTGTGAAATATAAAAGTATTCGCCCTTTCCCATTATTCGCCTCCTCTTAATTTTCAGCCGCCATCTTGAAAGGGCGGCTGCCCCTGTCCAAGTAGTGTTACTGCCAATTAAACAGCACTTCTTGTCAAGTGGATTGCTGAGTATTCCAAAGAGAATAGTAAACTCCTTGTTTTTCGATTAGTTCCTGATGGGTTCCTTGTTCCACAATGCCCTGTTCGGTGAGCACCACAATCTTGTCGGCGTTGCGAATGGTGCTCAGGCGGTGAGCCACCACCAAAGTGGTTCGCCCGGCGCTTAACTGGTCCAGCGCCTGCTGAATTTGGGCTTCGGTGGTGTTGTCCAGGGCGGAAGTCGCTTCATCCAAAATGAGAATGGGAGGGTTTTTCAAAAAGATGCGGGCAATGGAAATGCGCTGCCGCTGCCCGCCAGAAAGCATGACGCCACGCTCTCCGACATAAGTATCGTACCCATTCGGAAGGGATTCAATGTACTCATGGATGCTGGCCATTTTGGCGGCTTGCCGAATTTCTTCGTCGGTGGCGGAGAAATTTCCGTAAGCAATATTGTCCCGAATGGTGCCGGTAAACAAAAAGGTGTCCTGCTGCACGATGCCAATCTGACGGCGCAGGGAAAGGCGGGTATATTCCCGGATATCCACGCCGTCCAGAAGAATTCGCCCGCCGTCGGGCTCGTAAAAGCGGGGAATCAGATGGCACAGGGTAGATTTCCCACCGCCGGAAGGTCCTACCAGAGCTACGGTTTCCCCCGCGCGAATGGTGAGGTTGAGACTGGAAAGGACGTTGGTTCCTTCCTTGCCGTTATCATAACGGAACGTGACATTTTCAAAAACAATTTCTCCTTTGGGGCGCTGCAGCTCCCGGGCGTTGGGACTGTCCTGCTCCGGCTCTTCCGCCAGCAGCTCTTGAATCCGCGTAAACCCGGTGACGCCGCTTTGCAGCTGTTCGGTAAAATTAATCAGCTTTTTCAACGGCTCGGTGAACAACCCCACAAACAACAGATAAGCAGCAAAGTCGGCAACCGTAATTTGGTTAAAGTAGGTAAACACGCCTCCCGCCGCTATGGTAATCACGGTCAGTAGATCCATCAGCAGGCCGGTGCCGGAATAAAATTCCGCCATCCTTTTATAATAAATGCTGCGGGCACTGGCAAAAGCCTCGCTGCCCAGGCGGAACTTTTCCGCTTCGTGTTCCGCGTAGTCGTAGGCGCGGCTGACCCGCACCCCGGAAATGGAATTTTCCAGGGTGGCGTTGACTTCTCCCACGGCTACTCGGGTCTGCATGGAGGCTTCGCTCAATTTTTTGCGCTTGCGGATGGCAAAAGCCAGGAGAATCGGCACAAAGGCAAAGATGATGACGGTGAGCAGCGCGTTCATGCGGCAGAGCAGAATAAAGGAACCAATGAGCATGATGCCGGAAATAAAAATATCCTCTGGGCCGTGATGAGCAAGCTCGGAGATATCCATGGTGTCGTTGATAATCCGGCTCATAATGGTGCCGGTTTTTGTTTTGTCAAAAAAGGTAAAGGGGAGGCGCTGCAGATGGTCAAAAGCCTCCTGGCGGATATCCAGCTGGATTCGCACCCCCATCACGTGGCCCTGGTACTGGATAAAGAAGTTAAGACAGTATTTGAGAATATAGATTCCCAGCAGAATGGCAAACCAAAAGGCCATGAGCCGCAAATTTCGGTTTGGAATGAGATCGTTGATAATTCTGCGGGTAATCATGGGGTAAAACATATTGCAGACCGATACCAGAAAAGCGCAGAGCATATCGGCGGCAAACAATTTTTTGTGGGGACCGTAATAGCGTAGGAATTTTCGAATCAAAGGATCACCTCAACGGTTCCATAGGTAATCGACAGGAAAACAAAGAAAACGACACGATCTGTTACATTCAGAGTATAGCAAAGAACGCCGCAAATTACAAAGTAAATATAAAGAAAATGCAAAGATCTTTAAAGAAAAACTTGATATTCAAGAAAAATCCGGTATACTAAACCGAGTGAGTGTGAGAGGGAGTAGCTTGCGGCTACAGTAGCCGTTGCAGAAGCTCGTCATCACGGCAACGCATGTCAATACATGGGAAGCCCGGGCCTGCATGCAAAGCGAGACTTTTGCTGCGACTGCGCGGCAAGGGTCTTTTTGTTTATCTGCACACAAAAAGGGAGGAAACCACTTGGATTTGTTTTTGGAAATGTTTTCAGGCGTTACAATGCTCACCTGGAAGCACATTGTCATGTACCTGATTGGCATTGTGCTGATCTATTTGGCCATCAAAAAGGAATATGAGCCTATGCTTCTGCTTCCCATCGGGTTTGGGGCCATTTTGGTAAACTTGCCCTATTCCACCGTATGGGAACACGATGGGAACGTTGGCTTTCTCAAAACCTTTTATGATGCCGGTATCATCACCGAGCTATTCCCCCTGTTGATCTTCATTGCAGTGGGAGCTATGATCGATTTTTCCCAACTGTTGCGGGCTCCTAAGATGATGCTTTTTGGAGCGGCGGCACAGTTTGGCATCTTTTCTACCATCATTGCGGCTCTGTTGCTGGGTCGGGCATTCCCATCTTTGGGCATCGACTTGAAAGTGGCTTCCGCCATCGGCATCATCGGTGCCGCGGACGGCCCCACTTCCATCTTTGTGGCAAGACAGTTCGCCGAGGAATATCTGGGGCCCATCACGGTGGCGGCCTACTCTTATATGTCTTTGGTTCCCATTATCCAGCCTCCGGTTATCCGTGCCCTCACCACCAAAAAAGAGCGTATGATCCGGATGGAGTACAAGGCTCGCGCGGTTTCCAAAACGGCTTTAATTGCATTCCCCATCTGCATCACTTTGGTGGCGGGTATTGTAGCCCCCGAAAGTTCCGCTCTCATCGGTTCCCTGATGTTCGGAAACCTGATTCGAGAATGCGGCGTTGTGGAGCGTCTGAGCCAGGCTGCTCAAAACGAGCTGGCCAACCTGGTCACTTTGTTGCTGGGCATTACCGTCGGCGGCACCATGAAGGCGGAAAGCTTCTTAGCTCCCCAGACTCTGCTTATTTTGGGACTGGGACTGGTTGCCTTTGTGTTTGATACGGCGGGCGGCGTTCTCTTTGCCAAGTTCCTCAACCTGTTTTCCAAGACCAAGATTAACCCCATGGTGGGGGCGGCGGGGATATCGGCATTCCCCATGTCCAGCCGCATTGTGCATAAGATGGCCATCGCAGAGGACCCCACCAACTTTATTTTAATGCAGAGCGTTTCCGCCAATGTGGCGGGGCAGCTTGGCTCCGTGGTGGCGGGAGGCATTATCCTTCACCTGGTGCCCATTCTGCTGTCGCGATAAGGAAGGGAGGTTGCTTTCATGAGCGATTTGCAGCTTGGCTTTGAACTGATGGGCTACGGCCTGTTGGGCGTATTTTCGGTTTTGTTTCTGTTCATCCTGATGATTCTTGGACTGACCAACATCTTCCATCCTAAAAATAAATGAAATCGTAAACATTAAAAGAATAAGTAAGGAGACCGTGCCTACGGCATGGTCTCCTTGTTCATTTTGCTATTTGGCTTTTCGGGTGGTGGTATTTGCCAAAACAGGTGCTTTGGCAGCAGGCGCTGTTTTGGCCGCAGGATTCTTGGCAGCCTCGGCTCCTTTGGAGGAGGGCGCGTTCTTGGCAACCTCCGCCGGTTTGGGAGCTTCAAAACAGGTGTGGAGCAAATAGCCGGAAAGAACTCCGTAAATGACTAAGGCTGCGGCGGTTGCAATCAAATGGGTGACCGCAACCGGAACCGGCATGACGGGGTTGGGCAACACGTAAAGAAAAGCTCCGGAGAGAAACAGCATGGTCTGACTGAAAATGTAAACCACTCGTTTGCCCGGCAACAACAGCAGCAGAGGCAGACTGAACAGAGCGTAAAGCATGCCGCGCAGGAGGGAAAAGACGGCGTAACGGGGAGCATCCAGCAGCATTTCGATGATCATATACATAATTCCCTGATTGCCGCCGCCCTGATAATAAGCCCGGAAAGCGTCGTTTCGCCAGGCAAGGAAATATCCCAGGACAAATTGCAGGATGCTGTAAATCAAAGGCAATACCAACAGGAAGATGACCAGCCGAAGATATTTCAGCTTATACTTTTTGGGGGAAGGGGTATTGGATGTGTGGGCTGCGATTTTTTGGGACATCAGCAGAAAACACAGAACCAGCGTCAAGATGGTTGCCCCGCATCCCTGAATCAGGTGTAGCAGAGTGTCTTTCTGGATCATGGCGCCGGTGACTTCTCCAAGGGCCAGCTGCTGCACCAGAGGAACCGCCCATTGGACTCCCAAACAGGTGGGAAGCAACAGCAAAAAGCTTTTGAACTTTTTCTGCTCGGTGAACCAGAGAACCAATGCAATGACAACCACGATCCAAAGGCAGTAGGCAACCAACAGCAGATGCCGTATCGGGGAGATTTGCGGCTCGTACGAGTGGAGCAGACTGCCGTAGCTCTCAGAAAAAGGTAGAAAGACCGCTATAAAGTGAAACAGAGCAGTATAAAACAAAGCGGCCAACGGACTTTTTGCAAGATTGCCTCCCATGCGGAAACCTCCATTTGAATCAGCGCTTCAGATCTGTCATTCTGACAAACCTGTATATATATCGGCACAATTTGGCATAAATTGAATTAAAAAATTTAGTTTTTGCTGATATAAAAATAAGCTGGTCCCAGCCTGTTTACAAATCAAAAGAAATCGTGTATAATGATATGGCTTTCAGAAAATCAAGCCATGTATTGTGCCGCGGCATGCGGGCAGACGGGTCCTGTGCGGTAGGACACCGTGAACCATGTCAGGCGGGGAACCGAGCAGCATTAAGCGGTTGTTCCTGCGCGCCGCAGATTCATCTGTCTGTCCGCGTGCGGCGGCATAAGTTATGTAGCAGGAAAAAGGGTAGAGGAGACAATCTTCTATCCTTTTCTGCAGAATGGGCTTCTTTGCAGGTCTTTTGGGAGGTGTCATATCATGTATCAGGCCCTTTACCGCAAATGGCGGCCCAAAACCTTTGACGATTTGGTGGGGCAGGATGCGGTAGCCACCACCCTCAAACATCAGGTGGCAAACGGCAAACTCTCTCATGCCTACCTGTTCTGCGGCACTCGGGGCACCGGAAAGACTTCCACGGCCAAAATCCTGGCCAAGGCGGTGAACTGCCTTTCCCCTCGGGATGGCAATCCCTGCTGCCAATGCGACAACTGCCGCGGCATTGAAGAAGAAAGTCTGCTGGACGTCACCGAAATTGACGCTGCCTCCAACTCTGGGGTAGACAACATCCGGGACCTGCGGGAAGAAGCCCACTTCACCCCTGTGGCGGGAAAATACCGGGTTTATATCATCGACGAAACCCACATGCTGTCGGTGGGAGCCTTTAACGCCCTTCTGAAAATTTTGGAAGAGCCTCCCCAGCATGTCATTTTCATTCTAGCCACAACGGAATTGCACAAAGTCCCCGCCACCATTCTATCCCGCTGTCAGCGATTTGATTTTTCCCGCATTGACAGCTCCACCATCGCCGCCAGACTATCCTATATCGCCAAACAGGAAGGCATCGATCTCAAAGAGGATGCCGCGCTTTTGGTGGCAAAGCTGGCTGACGGCAGCATGCGGGATGCGCTTTCCCTGTTGGATTTGGTGATAGCTCAGGGCGGGGAAATCACCAGGGAAGTGGTGCTTCAGCGCATCGGCCTGGTGGGCCGGGAGCATCTGTTTGCTCTGGCGGAAGCCATTGCCTCCGGCAACGGGGGTGAGGTGCTTAAGGTTTCCCAAAGTCTTTGGGAGCGCTCGGTGGACTACCTGCGGCTCTGCGAACAGCTCATTGGCTTTTACCGGGACGTCATGGTGGCGGGAGCGGTGGAAGAACCAGGAGAGCTGATTTCCTGCTTGCCCGATGAACTGGAACGATTCCGTACTCTGGCTCGCCAAATGGGTATGGAGGCTGTTTTGAGCTGTCTGACGGTATTGCAGGATACTTTGGCCCGCATGGGGCGGGGCGCACAGCGACGCACCGAATTGGAAGCCACCTTGGTGAGGATGGCGGACCCTCAGCTCCGGACAGGAACCTATGGGCTGCTTGCCCGCATTGAAAAGCTGGAACGGCAGATGGGCGCAAGCCAACCTGCCCAAGCGGCAACGCCGGTCATTCCCGCCGAACTGCTGAAACGGTTGAATGCTCTGGAGCAGCGGTTGGCTCAAACGCCTTCTGCGGCGCCGGCGACGGGTTCGGTGGTCAAAGCGGAGCAGCCGGTACCCAAGGACCCTCCACCGGAGAAAATCGAAAAAATCCCCACCGAGCCCTTTACGGAATGGTCCAAGGTGTTGGATGTTCTGCAGCAAAAAAACAAGGCTCTCTATGGAACGCTGGTGGATTCCTGCGCCTATGTGGGGGGAGATATTCTGCTGGTGGATGCCGGTCCGGACAGCATGTTTTCCAAAATGATGAGGGGGAACAGCTACGCCAAAGAAAGTCTGCGGTCGGCGGTGGAACAGGTCACGGGGAAAAGATACCGTTTGGGTTCCTACGACCCCCAGCGTTTTGAGGTCAAGGCAAAGATACCGGATAAACTGGACGAGCTGCTCAAAAGAGCCAGTGAGCTGGGTGTGGACGTCCAGGTGAAGGAATAAACAGGAGGATACACATGAAAGCAAGATTACCCAAGGGATATGGCGGCGGTCCTCAGGACATGAACGCCATGATTCGTCAGGCTCAAAAGATGCAGGAGAAGATTGCGCAAAAGCAGGAAGAGCTTGCCCAGCGCGAATACACTGCTTCCGCCGGAGGCGGCGTGGTTTCCGTTACGGTCAAGGGCGGCAAGGAACTGACCGGTATCGTCATCAAGCCGGAGGTTGTGGACCCGGACGATGTGGAGATGCTGCAGGATTTGATTGTGGCCGCTGTCAACGAGGCTCTGCGCACCGCCGAAGAAACCACGGCAAGAGAAATGGAGCAAATCACCGGAGGTTTGAATCTGCCCGGCATGTAGGGAAAAAGGGGACAGAAAGCCTCCTTGAAATATAGCAAAACGGTGCCGTTTTGTATTGGCAATTGGAGCGATCGTATATGAATCAAATTAGCGCCCTTCCGCTGGTCAAGCTCATCGAACAGTTTGAGCGGCTTCCGGGCATTGGCAGAAAGAGTGCCCAGCGGCTGGCCTTTCATATTCTGGACCTGCCGAAAGAGCAGGCGGAGGAATTTGCCAATGCCATTTTGGAGGCTCACGAAAAAATCAGGAAGTGCGTTCGCTGCCAGAATCTGACCGAGGAGGAGCTCTGTCCCATTTGCAGCCAACCTGGGCGGGATGAAACCGTCATCTGTGTGGTGGAGAACCCGCAGGATGTTCTTGCTTTTGAGCGGACCAGAGAGTACAATGGGCTTTATCATGTGCTTCACGGGCTGATTTCTCCCATGGACGGCATCGGCCCCGACCAGCTTACCATCAAGGAGCTGATGGCGCGGCTTGGTAGCGAAAGTAAGGTGGAGGAAATCATCATGGCCACCAATCCCACTGTGGAAGGGGAGGCCACCGCCACCTATCTGGCCCGTCTCATTAAGCCCATGGGACTGCGGGTGACCCGACTTGCCTACGGAATTCCCGTCGGAGGAAATTTGGAATATGCCGATGAGGTGACTCTTTACCGCGCTTTGGAAGGCCGCAGGGAAATCTGACCTTTTTTGCCTTTCGGCAGAAACGGATAAATTTTGTTCATAATTCTATGATAGAATATATCGCAAAGGAAGGTGACAGGCTTGGACCGTCAACCAATTAAGACCATTACCAAAAACAAAAAAGCCTATCACGATTACTTTGTCGAGGAAACCTATGAGGCTGGCATTCAACTGGTGGGCACCGAAGTCAAAAGCCTGCGGCAGGGGGGAGTCAACCTCAGGGACAGCTGGTGCGACATCCAGGACGGCGAAATTTTTATTAAGCAGATGCATATCAGTCCTTATGAAAAGGGCAATATCTTTAACAAGGACCCCATGAGGCCCCGCAAGCTGCTAATGCACCGCCGGGAAATTAGCCGTCTGGCAGGTTTGGTAGCGCAAAAGGGCCTGACGCTGGTTCCCCTATCCCTTTATTTTAAGGGCAGCCGGGTGAAAGCGGAGATTGGCGTTTGCCGGGGGAAAAAGCTCTACGACAAGCGGGAGGATGCCGCCAAAAAAGCGGCTCAGCGGGATATTGACCGCGCCATGAAGGACAGAGGAAGGGTGTAAAGGTTTCTCTTACCTTCAAATAATAATAATATATGTATACATGGGGGCGTAAAGGTTTCGACGGGGATTTTGCAGTGTGGTAAGCGAGCCGAGACGCACGATCTCGTTAAAATGTGCAATTAAAAAATAAACGCTGAAGATAATAACTTCGCACTTGCTGCTTAATTAAGCAGCCGTCCGAACCAGAAGTACCGCGGTCTGGCAAGGGCGTCATGTGAGCGGTGAACGTCCCGCGTGGAGTGCCACGGCCCACGGGATGTATATGGGCTACCAAGTCGGCCAGCCTGCCTGTCGGCGGGTCGGCAAGGGAATGGAAAAGATAGGCTACGCTCGTAGAAAGCCACATGAATGAATTTTCGGACAGGGGTTCGATTCCCCTCGCCTCCACCAATTTTTTTCTCATAGTTATCAGGTTTTTCGATGATATGAAATTGAAAAGTACACACTTTGTAACACACTATTCTGTTTGTTGGGGGGATTTTTCAAGAATTGACTTGAATATTCTTTCAACCAGTTGTGCCGCGGTTTCGATTACACCCACCCCACCGATAAGGTGGCAGTTGCATGTTGCTTCAGTAAAGTCGTTAGTCTTAGGACTAACGGCTTAATATTTTTTATTAGGTATTTTTTATCAGGTTCGGGAGCACAGTAAGCAGCAATCTTAGACGATATGTTAGGAATCCTTTAATTTGTTGCTCCAAGTTATTGACATTTCTAAAAATAAGCGATATTGTTTAATAGTTAAACAGTTTAGAATCTAAACACAACAGATAAATTGGAGTCGTCTTATGAGGGAATATATAGAGATTGCTCAAACTATGGACCGTATTATCCATAAGTATATCAGGAATGAAGAATTAAAAAGAAGTTATGGCACCGACGCGCTTTTGACACGGAAAGAAGTCCATACCATTGAGTATATCGGGGAGAATCCAGGGCTTAACCTTAAGTCACTCGCTGAAGTACAGGGTGTATCTAAAGGTGCTGCATCGCAAATGGTCAGCAAGCTGGTGGATAAAGGATATATTCAGCGAAAGGAATCAACATCATCCGGCGCCGAGATATCCCTATATTTAACGGAAAAAGGAAAAGCTGCTTTTGCGGGACATTTGGAATACCATAAGAACCTTGGAAAAGTTTGGAGAGAATCGCTTGCAAATATGCGGGAAGACACTATTAAGGAATTAATAGAGTTTCTACGATCTTTTGAAACGGTACTTGATCAAGAGTATGAAAGCAAGAGGAATTAAAATGAAAACAGCAATATTATACGAATCCTGGCATCATGGAAATACAAAAAAACTCTGCGACGCCATCAAAAAAGAATACGATGTCGTACTTATTAACGCAAAAGAGGACAATATTTCACTAGAAGAATATGATCTGATCGGAATCGCATCCGGTATAGCTTATAGCAAATTTTATAAAGAAATTGAACAAGCAGTCAAAGAGAAAATGCCGGAAGGTAAAAATGTGTTTTTGATGTATACCTGTGGAAAACCGGGGCCGGATTTTGCAAAAAGCATCAAGAGCACGCTTTCATCCAAAAAATGCAATGTCCTTGGCACTTATTGCTGCAAAGGCTATGACACATATGGACCTTTGAAACTGATTGGAGGAATCAACAAGGAGAATCCGACGGAAGATGAAATTCAGGGCGCGGTGAGATTTTACAGCGAAATAATCAGTAAATTTACAAATGTTAAGAGGTAATAGGAGTTTGACTAATGACGATCGAAACGGACAGGTTGTTTTTACGGGAAATGACGGAAGATGATTTTGAGGCATTGTATGCTGTCCTTGCAGATTCAGATATTATGGAACACTATCCCTATACCTTTGATGAGGATAGAGTAAGAGGGTGGATCAGTAAAAATATCGAAAGATACCAGGTATTCGGCTTTGGTTTGTGGGCCGTGGTTTTGAAAGAAACCGGTGAAGTGATTGGGGACTGCGGCCTTACCATGCAGTTGATTGGTGGCCAAATCAAGCCGGAAATTGGGTATCATATTCGAAAAGACTGTCAGAGGAAGGGATATGCCAGTGAGGCAGCAAAAGCGGTACGGGACTGGACCTTTATGAATACTCCCTTTCAAATCATTTATTCCTATATGAAGTATACAAATGTTCCATCCTGTAAAACAGCGATGGCTTATGGATGCCGTCTGGTCGATGAGTTTGAAGATAACGTAAATGAAATCACAAAAGTATATGCAATCAGCCGTGCTGAGTGGCAAGAATTGAAAAAAACGGAGAACTATAATGATTGACATAGAATTATGGATGAGCCACTTTACAGAATTAATTCAAGAAACATTTGGTGAACGTATTTATTTTGTGGGTTTACAAGGAAGTTACGGAAGGGGAGAAGCAACTGAGGCCAGTGATATTGATGTCGTTGTGATACTGGATAAACTAACGACAAATGATATAAAAACATATAGAGATATGATTAATCATCTTTCTCACCGAGAGTTCATTTGCGGATTTCTCTCAGGAAAAGATGAGCTCTTCAATTGGGAACCTGCGGATTTATTTCAGTTTTATTACGATACCACACCAATTTTCGGTACTCTTGATGAGTTGCTGACTAAAATTGATGATGCTGCAGTCGAACGTGCTATTAAAATAGGTGCATGTAACATCTACCACGGATGTATACACAATATGTTATACGAGAAGAGCGATGATATCGTGCGCGGGCTATATAAGTCAGCATCTTTTGTGATACAGGCTATTGTATTTAAAAATACAGGTAACTATATTAAACGTCAGAAAGACTTGCTTGAAGCGGTAGACAATGAAGAGAAAGAGATTTTATCGGCTTTTATTGCTTTAAAAAACGGTGGTACCGTAGAATTAGACACCATGTCGGAGCGTTTATTGAATTGGGTAAGTAAGCTATTAGGATGAAGGTTCGTTTTATGTTTTTTGAGGAAAGATTGTAGCCGTTTATTAAACAACAAGATATTTACCTTAAAACGCAAAAAAGGCACTCAAACCAAATGTGTGGTCTCTGAGTGCCTATATTTATTTTTGCAAGATATTCAATCCCGCAATATTTTTTCCATTGGTTTTCCCTTTGCCAATTCATCCACCAGTTTGTCAAGCCATCGGATTCTTTGCATGAGGGGGTCCTTGATTTCCTCAACGCGGTGACCGCAGATCACACCTGTGATTTTGACCGCGTTGGGGTTAATTTGTGGCGCTTCCCGGAAGAAAGTTTCGTAATCGACATTTTTCATAATCTGTGCTTGCAACTCCTGCTCGTCATACCCCGTAAGCCAACAAATCACCGCATCAACTTCCGATTTTGTGCGCCCTTTTCGCTCCGCCTTCTGGACGAGCAATGGATATACCCTCGAAAATGCCATTTGAAATACACGCTCATTTGACATATCATATCCATTCCTTTCCTTGGTGTCGCTGACGCTCCCTTTCCACGAGTCATATATAGCTATTTTACCTGACGGAATCCAAAACAACCACCATGTATTCATAAAAGCGATAGGAAAATCTTCAAAATATTGTTTTGTATCTTAAGAAAATATGGTATAATTCGACAGGTGTCTTCTAATAACGTACAACTTACAGAAGAAATGAGCTTTCTGGAGAAAGCTCATTCACTATTGAGCATGAAAAGAGGAATCCTTGATGGCAAATAAGGTATTGCTGATTTTGGTGGACGGTATGCGTCCGGATAGTATATCCCTTGGCGGCGGCAAGGAGTTTGAAGCATTTTTTAAATCCGGCACCTATTCCTTTCAGGCAAAAACTGTCTTTCCTTCGGTGACGTTACCTTGCCACATGTCCCTGTTCCACAGCGTGGATCCTGGCCGGCACGGCATCACTACCAATACATACATTCCACAGGTTCGTCCCATCAACGGACTGATAGAAGTTTTAACAGCTGCAAAGAAGACGACGGCTTTTGCTTATAATTGGGAACAACTGCGGGACCTGAACAGGCCCGGCAACCTGGAATACAGTTGGTTTGAGCAGCAACATCTTGAAACCGCCTTATCGGTGGATCAAAGAACCACAGCAGCAGCCGTAAAAATGATTCAGGAGCATGCCCCGGACTTTGTGTTCCTGTATCTGGGGGGAGCCGATCTCTGGGGTCACCAGTGCGGCTGGATGAGTCGGGAATATTTGGACAGCGTCAAAAATGCCTGGGAGTGCATCCAGCAAATTTGCACCAACCTGCCGGAAGCATATACGGTCATCGTCACGGCTGACCACGGGGGCCATGACCGCAACCACGGCGACATTATTCCCGAAGACATGACCATTCCGGTGGTGTTCAAGGGCGCACTCTTTCCGAAAGGGAAGGAACTGGAACACTTTGATATCCGCGATATTGCGCCGACCATTGTGGATATCTTAGGTGTGGAACCCGACCCGGAATGGGAAGGACAGAGTATTTTAACACAAGAAAAAGTTAGACCTGCGTAAAAGAAGTTATTCAGACCTTCAGTGGAAAGGATACATCTAGATGTTGGAACTGAAAAACCACAAACTGGCACCTCTATTTCTCTTTCTATCGTCTCTTTTGTGGAGCACCGGCGGCCTTTTCACCAAAAGCGTAGCCTGGAACGGCTTGTGCCTTGCAACGTTGCGTGGCGTCATCGCCTTGGCGGTATCCGCTTTTCTGCTTCGGGGCCGAAAGGTGCAGTTAAATCGACTGAAAGTAATGGCGGGTTTTTGCTATTTTGTGCAAGGCGTATTCTACATGTGTGCCAATAAATATACGACGGCGGCCAATGCAGCGGTTTTGCAACATACGTCTCCCTTGAGTATTATCTTGTTCAATGCGTTGCTGGCTCATAAGAAGCCCACCAAATCGGAATACATCACCTGCGGTTGCTTGTTTGGCGGTATGGCGCTGACCTTCATGGGAAATTTGAATGGGGGAGGCATGTTGGGCAATATTTTTGCGCTGATCTCCGCTTGGTTCTATGCGGGCGTTTTCTTTTTGAATAAGGAGGACGGGGCCGAGCCGCTGGAATCCCTGTTGATCGGCAATGCCTTTTATTTGTTATTAGTTCCCTTCTTAGTTACCAACGAAACGGTGCACGCAACGAAGCCGTCGGAATGGGTATTTTTGATTATTTTTGCAACGCTGAGCGGCATCGTCGCATGGCTTTGCTTTGCCGTTGGAATTAAGCACACATCTGCGCTGCAAGCGAATTTTATTACCTTGTCCCAACCGGTGATGTCACCCGTGTGGACATATTTGTTTTTGAGAGAAAAGATTTCCGTTCTTTCGGTCATCGGCTGTGTTGTTGTGCTTGCAACATTGTTGATTTACAATATGTATGCGGTCAATCAGCATCCAGAATCTGTGGAGGTATGATTGGCAAAAACTAATTTACAAAATAGTCGGAGGCAAATATACCCTCCGACTATTTCATTATGCTAGACTTTTGGTTCGTTGCCCGTAATAGGCATCTTTGCCATGCTTGCGCAGATAGTGTTTATCCATTAACCTTTGGGGCATTCGAGGAAGCTCGGGATTGAGCATATAGGCATGATACACCATTTCGGAAATTTATTCCAGTACTACTATGTTGCGTACAGCATCCGTTGTGACCATCGTTAAAGAGGTGGGAAACAGCATCAAGGTTGTTCAGTTACACTCTGTCCGCAAAAAAGGTCTTGAAGTGGAAGAAGATGGAAAAGGGGAGGGGAGAGCACCAAAAGAGAAAAAAGCTGACTATTCCAAGCTGGAAGCCGCTGTCAGCCGGGCAAAGCGCATGATTAAGGAATATGCCCTTTGCAACGAATGGGATTGGTTTGTGACGCTTACGATTAACCCTAAAAAATTTAATCGATACGATTTAAAAGCGTATTATAAAGCTCTCGGGGACTTTATCCACAACTATAATCGCCGTTGCAACCATGCCCATAAAGTGCGTTTCCTGCTGATATGGACTGATGAAAGGTATTTGTCCCGATGATATGTGGCTGTCCCTCCATTCATTCCAAAGCGTGTGAAAGGCGGAATTCTGAAAATGGTTCGCAATACCAAGGGCTATGCCCGGTGGGTGCAGTATGCGGAGAAATTCGGGTATATCTCTATGGGCAGAATCGAGGACAAGCAGAAGGTTTCCAGCTACATAACCAAGTACATAAGCAAAGGTGTTGCTGCCAGCGTTCATGAATACGGCGCGCATCTTTACTATTGCTCTAAAGGACTTAAAACCGGCACGGTTATTTACCGTGGTACTCAAGCCGTTACCGTTGCCTCCGGTTGGGATTATGAGCGGCCTGATGGCTTTTGCAAAGTCAAGTGGTATGATTCCTTGGACAGCTTTACTGCTGATGTCCGTTTTGGCTTTTGCGAGCTGGCAGCACCGCATCGTCCAGACGCACGGAAGCATTACGAGCACCACAGTCTTACGAAAGGAGTAACAGCTTGCTACGGGAGCAATTTTCTCAGGAGCTTTTGCGGGAATATTTCTACAACCGGCTGTCTGAGCTGAGCGAAAAAGAACAGGAGCTTATTGCAGCAGTGCGCACAAAAAAGGAATTGCTGGTGCTCAGCGACAAACTCCGGGCTTTAGAGCTGGAAAAGCTGATTATTACGCAGGTCTATGAGGAACTGAGCATCTTCTTCTAGAGCCCTACTCTTAATTTCGTTAAATTTTTATTTAGCGAAATAAATGCTTTGCATTAACCCCTCCTCCTTCCGAGGATTCTGTGCTATACTGTTTCTAATCCCAAGGAAGGAGCAAATTCATGGAATATGAGCTCAAGCGCTCCAAGCGCAAAACATTGGCAATCGAAGTCACGCGGAATGGAGCCGTAGTGGTTCGAGCTCCTAAACAACTTCCTTTACCGGAAATTGAACGCTTTTTGCTGCAAAAAAGCTCTTGGATTGCCAAACAGCAAACCATACAGCGCCAGCGAATGTTGGACCACCCGGAACCGTCGCCGGATGAGCTCAAAACTCTGGCCCAACAGGCGCGGCAGTATATTCCAAGGAGAGTGGAGCACTATGCCAACATCATGGGCCTCTCCCCTTCCGGTATCAGAATCACCGCCGCAAAAACCCGTTTTGGAAGCTGCAGCTATCAAAATCGCCTCTGTTTTTCCTGCCGCCTGATGGCATACCCTCCAGAAGCCATTGACTACGTTGTGGTGCATGAATTGGCTCATATCAACCATAAAAATCACGGGAAAGAGTTTTACGCTTTAGTATCCAGCATTTTGCCCGACTATCGGGAGCGAAAAGCTCTGCTGAAAAGGTAACAAAAAAACCCGGATTGCGATTCCCATTGGGCGGCGATCCGGGTTTTTTCTGTTTGCAATAACTCGTTAGAAGTGGAGCTGTTCCCCTTTGTCCTCCGCCTTGAGGAAGGCGCCGGTGCTGGGCAAAGTCTTGGTACGGAACCGGTGAGGATTTTCCAGCATTCCCTCCTGGTAAGGCAAGACAGTTTCCAAATGATTTTTGCGCAGCGCCAAAACCTGGACCCCCTGGGTGTTCTTGGTGGACTTGGATGCCAGAGCGCCGGAGTGCATCAGCAGCGTCCGCTCGTTATTGGCCCGCAGCAAAAACTCCCGGTCCTCGTCAATTTGATGGATGGCGACGCAGGGGGACTTGTCCGAATAAGCGGCCAACAGCTTCTTCCGTTTGGTTTTGGTGGCATAGCTGGAAAGGTCCACCTTGGCCACCTTGCCGTTTTCGAAGAAGAACAGCATATACCCGGAATAATCCTTGGTTACCGCCATATAAATGGCGTTTTCCCCTTCCTCCATCCCCAGCCTGGCGGGAATATAATCGCCCAAAACGCTTGCTTTGGTGTCGGAAAAATCGGAAGCGCTGGCCTTATACACCTGATGCCTGTCGGTAAAGAACAACAGATGGGCGGTGTTGCTGGAAAGCACCTCTTGGGTTAGCACATCCCCTTCCTTTAGCTTCTGCTCTCCGCTCATCCGCAAAGATTGAGGGGTAATCTTTTTAAAGTAGCCTTCCCTGGTGAAAAACAGATGGACCGGATAGTCGGCGACTTCCTCTTCCAATTCCACTTCGTCTTCCTCGCTGGGGAAGTAGAGAAGGGTTTTGCGAGGCTGTCCGTATTTTTTCACCACTTCCCCCAGCTCCTTGGCGATGATGGTGCGCTGCCGGCGGGGGCTGGACAGCACGTCTTCCAAATCGGCGATTTCCTGTTTGAGGTTTTCCACCTCCTGGGTGCGCTTGAGGATGTATTCCCGGTTGAGGTTGCGCAATTTAATTTCCGCCACATATTCCGCCTGGGCTTCGTCGATGCCAAAGGCAATCATGAGGTTGGGGACGACCTCCCGCTCCTGCTCGGTCTCCCGAATGATTTTGATGGCTTTGTCAATGTCCAGCAGAATTTTGCGCAAACCCAGCATGAGGTGAAGGGTTTTCTTCTTTTGGGTGAGGTTAAAATAGGTTCTGCGCTTGACGCACTCCTGCCGGAAGGCGCACCACTCCTGCAAAATTTCCCGCACACCCATTACCCGGGGGGTGCCGCCAATGAGAATATTGAAGTTGCAGGAGAAGGTATCCTCCAAAGGAGTAAGGGCGTATAGCTTCTGCATCAGCTTGTCCGGGTCCACTCCCCTGCGCAGGTCAATGGTGAGTTTGAGGCCGGAAAGGTCTGTTTCATCCCGCATATCGGCAATTTCCCGAATGCTTCCGCTCTTCATCAGATCCACCACTTTGTCCATAATGGCTTCCACGGTGGTGGTGGGGGGAATTTCGGTAATTTCGATGCAGGAATTGGCTTTGTCGTAGGTATACCTGGCCCGGACTTTAAAGCTTCCCCGGCCGGTTTCTACAATTTTCCGCATCTCCTCTTCCCGGTAGACCACGTAACCGCCGCCGGCGAAATCCGGAGCCTTGAGGGTGGAAAGAATGTCGTGGTTGGGGTCCTTCATCAAAGCCACGGTGGTTTCGCAAACCTCGGCCAGGTTAAAGGAGCAGATGGAGCTGGCCATTCCCACGGCGATACCCATATTGGCATTGACCAGCACCGTAGGAAAAGTGACGGGAAAAAGGGTCGGCTCCTTCATAGTGTTGTCGTAGTTGTCGACAAAATCCACCGTATCGTAATCGATATCGGCAAACAGCTCCCGGGCGATGGGGGCCAGTTTTGCCTCGGTGTACCGGGCGGCGGCGTAGGCCATATCCCGGGAATAGGCTTTTCCAAAGTTTCCTTTGGAGTCGATATAAGGGTGCAACAAAGCCTCGTTGCCCCGGGTCAGGCGGACCATGGTTTCGTAAATGGCCTGGTCTCCATGAGGGTTGAGCCGCATGGTCTGGCCCACGATGTTGGCGGATTTGGTTCTGGCGCCGGTGAGCAGCCCCATTTTGTACATGGTGTAGAGCAGTTTGCGGTGGGAGGGCTTAAAGCCGTCTATTTCGGGGATGGCCCGCGAAATGATGACGCTCATGGCGTAGGGCATATAGTTTTTTTCCAGAGTCTCGGTAATGGGCTGAACCAGAACCGTTCCCGCGTTCTCAATCACCGCGTTTTCCTGAGAACCTTGTTTGCGCGCGGGTTCTTTGGAACCCTTTTTGGGTGGCATCTTACAGATTCACTCTCCTCATCAATCCTCTTCTTCTGTCGGCGAGTATCCGCCCTGTCAGCTCACGTCCGCAACATCCAGGTAATTGGGCCCTATCATGGTGATGTATTCTTTCCGCCCCGCCAAATCATCTCCCAGCAAAATATCGAACATCCGGGCGGTTTCCTCTGCGTCGGCGGGAGTAACCTGAATGAGACGGCGGGTGGCGGGATTCATGGTGGTCATCCACATCATTTCCGGTTCGTTTTCACCCAGTCCCTTGGACCGCTGGATGGTAAACTTTTCGGAACCCAACTGCTCAATGATTTTTGCTTTTTCCGCATCGGTATAGGCAAAGTAGGTTTTGTTTTTGGTGTTGATTTCATAAAGGGGGGATTCGGCGATGTAGACATACCCCTTTTGAATCAGCGTCGGCGTCAACCGGTACAGCATGGTGAGAATAAGGGTGCGTATCTGGAATCCGTCCACATCGGCGTCGGTGCAGATGATGACCTTGCTCCACCGCAGGGCGGAAAGGTCGAAGGAAGCCAGTTCTTTGTTCTTGCTTTTGACTTCCACCCCGCAGCCCAGCACCTTGATGATGTCGGTGATGATGTCGTTGTTGAAGATTTTGCCGTAATCGGCTTTGAGGCAGTTTAAAATCTTGCCCCGCACCGGAATAATGGCCTGAAACTCGCTGTCTCTGCCCAGTTTACAGGCTCCCAATGCGGAATCTCCCTCCACGATGTAGATTTCCCGCTTGGAAACATCTTTACTGCGGCAGTCCACAAACTTCTGCACCCGGCTCATCACGTCCAGATTGCCGGCCAGCTTTTTCTTCAAATTTAGGCGGGTGCGCTCGGCGTTTTCCCGGCTCCGCTTGTTGATAAGGACCTGCTCGGCGATTTTTGCGGCATCCTCCGGGTTTTCGATGAAGTAAACCTCCAGGGAATGGCGCAAGAATTCGTTCATAGCCTCGTAGATAAACTGGTTGGAGATGGCTTTTTTAGTCTGGTTGGCGTAGGAGGTAACGGTGGAAAAGGAGGAGGAAACCAACACCAGGCAGTCTTCCACATCCTGAAAGGTGATGCGGCTTTCGTTTTTCAGGTATTTGTTGTTCTGTTTGAGGTACGCATCAATCTGGTATACAAAGGCGCTCTTTACCGCCCGGTCGGGGCTGCCCCCGTGCTCCAGAAAGCTGGAGTTGTGGTAATATTCCAATAACTTGAGCTTGTTGGAAAAGCAGCAGGCCACACTCAGTTTCACTTTGTAATCGGGCTTGTCCGGTCGGTCTCTGCCAACCCTCTCCCCTTCCCAAAATTGAATGGGGGTAAGGTTGTCTTCGCCCACATATTCCCTGATATAGTCTACAATGCCGTTTTCGTAGTAAAAGGTTTCCTCGTCCCAATCGCCCGACTCCTGCTGGGTGCGCAGCAAAAAGGTCAGGCCCGCGTTGACCACCGCCTGCCGCTTGAGCATGTCGGCCAGGTACTCCCTGGGTACGTTAATGTCGGTAAACACCTGAATATCCGGCTTCCAACGGATGGTGGTACCGGTTTTTTTGTGGTTGGTCGGCTCTTTTTTCATGTCGCCGACAATTTCGCCGCGCTCGAAATGGAGAGTGTACCGATGCCCCTCACGAAAAATTTCCACGTCCATGTATTCCGAGGCGTATTGGGTAGCGCACAGGCCCAGCCCGTTCAACCCCAGGGAATAGCCGTAATCTTCGGAGTCAAATTTGCCGCCGGCGTACAGCTCGCAAAAAATCAGCTCCCAGTTGTACTTTTGCTCGTTTTGGTTCCAGTCCACCGGAATGCCCCGGCCAAAGTCCTGCACCTCGAAAGAGCCGTCGAGATACTTGCTTAAAATGATTTTATCTCCGTACCCTGTTCTGGCCTCGTCCACCGAGTTGGAAAGTATCTCGAAAACGGCGTGCTGACAGCCGTCCAATCCGTCGGAGCCAAAGATGACGCCCGGGCGTTTGCGCACCCGATCGGCCCCCTTCAGCGCCGAAATCGATTCATTGGTATACTCCCGATTGGAGCGTTTTGCGGTCATGGAGTTGCATCTATCCTTCCCTGTATGAGTGTTTTTTCTATTCTACCATAAATTTTGAAAGTTTTCCTGTCCACTGTCAAGCTACACAATTCGCAGCATGATGGGCTGACGTGCCCGATAAAAGGCAAAATACTCAAAGCCTATGTGCCGCAGCAAATCCATCGCCTCCGGAATTCCATACCCGACGTGATCAATCACATGGGCGTCGGAGCCGATGGTAATATACTCGCCCCCCAATTCCCGAAAGCGCCGTAAAATCCATAAGGACGGCAACATTTCTCCCAGAGGAGACCGCAATCCGGAAGTATTGACTTCCAAAGCTTTTCCTTTTTCCACCAGCCCTTTTAAAATGACATCTATCTGCTCTTTATGGGGCTCCATATCCAAGGTGACATTGAGGCGCGAGGCACTGCGCCATGGATAGTTGAGGTGTGCCAAACTGTCGAAGCCGCCCCACTCAACCATTTCCATCATAGTTTCAAAATAACCGTCCAGCAGAGCTTTATTCTGCTCCGGTGTATTGGTGTCGTAAGGTGCAACGCAATACTCATTTCCTTCTTTGGTGTGGTGGATGGCCCCCAGCACAAAATCGAAGGAATAGGTTTTCAGCAGCTTATCTGCAGCGGCGGAATGCCCATCCACACCAATTTCAATCCCCACTCCAAAGGTCATGCGATGGCGAAAAGCCGCCTTGGCCTTTGCCACGTCATAGATGGACTGAAGAATCCGGTTCATATAGCCGGGTTGGCCCAGTTTGTGGCAATCGGCATGGTCGGTGATGGCAATCCCCGTCAGTCCCATACTTTGAGCCCGCTCCGCCATATACATGACGGAATGATGGCCATCGTGAGAATTGTCAGAGTGGATATGACTGTCAAAAAGGTTATGGTACAATAGGGGCACCTCCTAGAAACAAACATCAATTTAAACTATAGCACAAATTCCTGGCAGATGCACATCTTTGCCAATGAAAAATATAAAAGCTTCCATCCCCAATCAAAAATTGCGGTGAATTCCTGATTTCTGTGGTATAATAGCGGTAGCCTTGCCAAGCTCCTGACTTCCAGAAACTTGAGCAGTTGGAGCATCAACGCATAGCCAGAAAGAGCCGCGCTTTTTATTTAAGACCTGTCCACTATGAGCGCAACAGACAGTGCAGACGGAGGAAGACGACGTGAACAGTATCATTCGATTAACCGCCGCTATCAACAAAGTAAACTGCGGCAACCCTCAGGATTGCCTGGAGGAATGCAAGGCTTTGCTAGCCGATCATTCTGTGGGAGACAGCGATATCACCGTATTTCCCCGCCTTTCCCTGTGTTCCCCCAGTTGCGGCAATCTGTTTCACAGCCCCCTGCTGCTGGAGCACTGCGCAGCCGCTTTGGGCGATATGCAGTCTCTTTGTGTCGGCCGGGAAGGCTATGTCATTGTGGGGCTTGCCATTGACGATATGGGTAAGCCGGTTTCGGTGATGGCAGTGCTTTACAAGGGAGAGCTCATTGGCCTCATCCCCACTTTTGACAACGCCGCTCCCCTCGTCAACGAAGGGTTTTCGCAACAGCTTCTGCCTGCCGATACGGTGTTTGCCGTCGGAGACCTGCGTTTTTGCATCCTGAGCTGCGGCATTTCAGGTTTGGCTGTCCGGGTGACGGAGCTGGCTCGCACCGGCTGCGATTTAATTCTAATCCCTTCTTACTTCCCCGCTGTGGCAGGCCAAGAGGAAGAAGTGATTTCCCTGCTGTCCGGGCTTTCCCGCTCGCTGGGGATTGCCATCGCCCTAGTCAACGGAGGGGTGGGCGATACCTCTTTCCCCTATGTTTACCGCGGTTTCACCAGCATATTGGAATGCGGTAACGAACTTGCCTACGTGCAGGCCGGCACAGTCAGCGCCAGCTGCACCGTCGATTTGGATTTGGACATCATCCGCTCTCAGAAGCTTTATTCTGTTGCGCCAACGGTCTACCACAGCATCATACCTGGAACCGACAAACCAGGCCTGCTGCGGAACGTAGACCGCAACCCCTTCCTGCCCTCCGTTGGAAAGGCGGAGTATCTGACCGATTTGTACGAACTGGCTGTCCGGTCTCTGGCGGCCCGGTTGGAGAATATCGGGATTTCCAAGGTGGTGCTGGGGATTTCCGGCGGCTTGGATTCTACCGCCGCCCTGCTGATTTGCGTCGGCGCCATGGATTTGCTGGAACTTCCTCGCACCAACATTATCGCCATTACCATGCCGGGCTTTGGCACCAGCGACCAGACTTACTTTAATGCCCTGCAGCTAATGGAGGCTTTGGGGGTAACCAAGCGGGATATACCCATCCGCAGGGCGGTCACCGACCATCTGGAAGACATCGAACACAGAGCCGCAAAGGATGTTGTCTATGAAAACGCGCAGGCCAGGGAGAGGGCCCAAATTCTGCTGGATATTGCCAATGCTGTTTCCGGTATTGTGGTGGGCTCCGGCGATCTTTCGGAAGAAGCACTGGGCTTTAGCACTTTTGGCGGAGACCATCTGGCAAATTACAACGTCAACGTCTGTTTCTCCAAAACGGTACTGAGGGAATTGGTGTGGCATATCGCCTCCACCGGCATTATCTCCGGCATCGAGGACACCGTGCGCAATGTGCTGGAAACCCCGGTATCACCCGAGCTGCTCCCTCCGGAAAACGGAGAAATCACCCAAAAAACCGAAGACATTTTAGGGCCGTACGAGTTGCACGATTTCTTTACCTACTACTTCCTTCGTTACCGGATGCGGCCATCCAAAATTTTATTCTACGCCTCTATCGCTTTTTCCGAAAGCTTCTCCCCCGATTTTATTCGGGAAAAGCTGCGGCTGTTCTTCTCCCGGTTCTGTTCGGCGCAGTTTAAGCGCTCCTGCGCCCCCGACGCCGCCAGCATTGCCCCGGTCAACCTGTTGGGGGTAAATTTCCAAATTCCCTCCGACCTGGACCCTTCTCTATTCCTTCAGGACCTGGAAGAGTCGGAAGCATAAGGAAAACAAATCACCCGTTGAACCCGTAGTTTTCTACATGTCTCAGAAGGGCATTTGCATCGTATCGTCCTCAGCTTCTGTGGTTAACAAAGCCGGGTGCTTCTTGTCAATTCAAAACCTCCAATCGCCACAATGGCGATTGGAGGTTTTTTAGTGCTTAGCCCAAGCTCCTTTGCGCTGCCGCTATGACGTTGCCGACCAGAACCGAGGTGGTTACGGTACCCACTCCTCCCGGCACCGGAGTGACGGCTTCCACAATCGATTCCGCTGCGGCAAAATCCACGTCGCCGCACATTTTGCCGTTTGCATCAAAGTTAATCCCCACGTCAATGACGACTTGACCGGGAGCAAAGAATTCCTTCCCCACCACTTTTGCTTTGCCGGCGGCGACAATGAGGATTTCCGCATTCCGGCAAACGGCGGGCATATTCACCGTGCGGGTGTGGCAGATGGTGACCGTGGCGTTTCGCTCCATCAGCATCATGGCAACCGGTCTGCCCACCACCAAACTCCGGCCGATGACGGTGACCCTTTTGCCCTTCAGGTCGTATCCGTAATGGTCCAATATCTCCAGGCAGGCTTGAGCGGTGCAAGGCGCAAAACCCTTTTTGGAACCGGTAAACACCCCGGCCAAAGAGCCGTCGGTAATGCCGTCAATATCCTTTTCGGGAGCTAAAGCATTGCGAACCACTTCGGCATCGATGTGTTTAGGCAACGGCCGAAACAGCAGCACCCCGTGAATGGAAGGGTCTTGGTTGACCTGTTCAATGAGGGAAAGCAGCTTCTCTTGGGGAACATCAGATGACAAGTGAAAATACTTTACAGCAACACCGACACTTTCACAGCGCTTGGAAGCTCCCCGCTCGTAGGCAATGTCGTCTTCCCGTTCCCCCACGCGGATGATTCCAAGGGTAGGGATTACCCCTTTGGCGGCAAGGGCAGCTACAGCGGCCTGCTGCTTTTCCTTCAACGCTGCCGTTACCTGCTTTCCTTCCAACAATTTTGCCATGAATCTTCCTCCGTTTTTTATTTAGGCTCTTTTAACCTTAATCAAATCGGCGACAAAGTAGCACATCCCCCGAATGACCACTACCTGAACCGGTATCATGGCCAGGCTTTTAACAGCCCGGGTAGGAAGCAGCGCCAAATATCCCTTGCCGGTAATCATCATTACCCAAAGGGTGTTCAGTCCCAACTGCAAGGGCAGGCATACGATGGAGACGCACAACAAAACCCGCCAAATATTGCGAGGCTTTTGATAAAGAAACAATCCATAGCAGACGCCGACCAAACCCGCCACCAGGGTAAAGCCGGGGAAATATGCCCCCGTCGGAAAGAGAATGGAGCCTAAAAAATCTGCAAGTGCCGAACCAATCCCCGCGTACACAGGACCGTGAAGGATTGCAATCAGAGCAACGGGCACAAACCCAAAGCTGATTCGCACAATGGGCGTGGAAATGCCAATAAATCGGGAAAGGACAATTTCGGTGGCCACCAGAAAGGAAACCTGGGTAAGCCTGGACAAATTGATACGGGACATAAAAAATACCTCCTTAATGTATGCCACAATCAGGAGGAGCAATCCTTCACGTGGCAGCGGATGCGGAAATGCACCGCGGACGACAGCGTCCTTCGTCCGGTGGCAACCTCCCATCCACCGGCACTTAACGCGCATTTCCTACTCTGACCAGTCATTTTTATTTTTTGAGTGAGGGGAATTCTCCCCTCACTCATTGTATCACAATTCAGAACAAACCGGAAATCTTACCGGTGGCGTCCACATCAATTTTTTCGGCGCTGGGCACCTTCGGCAGCCCCGGCATGGTCATAATATCCCCGGTGAGAGCCACGATAAACCCTGCCCCGGCGGATACCTTCAAATTGCGCACCGTAATGCGAAAACCTCTGGGGGCACCCAGCAGCTTCGGATCGTCGGAAAAGCTGTACTGCGTTTTTGCCATGCAGATGGGCAAATTGCCAAAGCCCAGAGCTTCCAACTGGGCGGCCTGCTTTTTGGCGTTGGCCGTCAGCTCTACCCCATCTGCCCGGTAAATTTTGGTGGCAATGGCATCAAGCTTTTCTTCAATGAAAAGGTCCAGGCTGTAGCTTTGGGTAAAGCGTTTGGGCTGCTCGCAGAGGCGGACCACTTCCTCCGCCAGAGCTACTCCCCCTTCTCCGCCTTTTGCCCAAACTTCAGAAAGAGCTACGTTGACTCCAAGAGCCTTGCATTTTTCCTCAATTAGTTTCAGCTCGGCTTCGGTATCCGTAGGGAACCGGTTGATGGCCACCACACAGGGCAGTCCGAACACCTGGGTCATGTTTTCCACGTGTTGCAGCAGGTTGGGCATTCCCTTTTCCAGAGCTTCCAGATTTTCGACGCCAAGCTGGTCTTTCGGCACGCCGCCGTGGTGTTTGAGAGCGCGGACGGTAGCCACCACCACCACGGCATCGGGAATTAAGCCCATCATGCGGCACTTGATGTCAAAGAACTTTTCCGCCCCCAAATCTCCGCCGAATCCTGCCTCGGTAACGGCGTAATCGCCCAACTTCATGGCCATTCTGGTTGCCATAATAGAGTTGCAACCGTGGGCGATGTTGGCAAAGGGTCCGCCGTGAATAAAAGCAGGGGTGCCTTCCAGCGTTTGTACCAAGTTGGGCTTGAGAGCATCTTTCAGAAGAGCCGCCATGGCTCCTTCCGCCTTCAACACGCCGGCGGTGATGGGCTGTTCATCCCGGGTATAGCCTACAATGATGCGGGCGCAGCGCTCCTTAAGGTCGATAATGTCCTTGGAAAGGCAGAGCACCGCCATAACTTCGGAAGCAACCGTAATATCAAAACCGTCCTCGCGGGGCACGCCGTTTACCTTTCCGCCGAGACCGTTGATAATGTTGCGCAGCTGGCGATCGTTCATATCGACACAGCGCCGCCAGACAATCCGACGGGTGTCGATCCCCAAGGCGTTCCCCTGAAAGATATGATTGTCCAGCATGGCAGCCAGCAGATTGTTGGCCGCTCCAACGGCGTGCAAATCCCCGGTGAAGTGAAGGTTGATGTCCTCCATCGGCACAACCTGGGCGTAACCGCCGCCAGCGGCGCCTCCCTTGATGCCAAACACCGGCCCCAGGGAAGGCTCCCGCAAAGCCACTACGGCTTTTTTGCCAATTTTGCGCAAACCGTCCGCCAATCCTACGGTGGTGGTGGTTTTCCCCTCTCCGGCTGGAGTGGGGGTAATGGCGGTGACCAAAACCAGTTTGCCGTCAGGTTTATCTGTTATCGTATTTAAGAAGTTATAGTCAATTTTTGCTTTGTAGCGGCCGTATTGTTCCACATATTCTGGCGCAATTCCAATACTGTCGGCGATTTCGGTAATAGGCCGCATGGGTGTTTCCTGTGCAATTTCGATATCACTTTTCAAGGTCATTACTGGTGAATTCCTCCTTATTCATAGCCAAGAAAAAGAGCCAACGGCATAAAGACAGTTTTGCATTTTTCACTGTATTCCGGTATAATAATGATAACACGATTGGTTAAAAACGGCCCATAACACAGAATCCTGTCATTTTTTGAGACTGCTGTACGTTATGATACCATAACCGCAAACAACATGCAAATATTAGTCATTCGATCATTTCACCGTATACGATAGGGAGGATCCGAATCATGAATCAATACAACAACTACGGCTATTGGGAACGACAGGAGGAGATGGCCTCCCGCAGCGCCGTCTATTTGGCGAAAGTCATGGGTTGGATGTGCGTCGGCCTGTTTACGACTTTGGTCAGCGCCATGCTCTGTCTGGCCATTCCTGCGCTGTGGCAATTCGTGTTTGGCAGCGGCTTTGGTGTATTTGGCGTCCTGATTGCCCAGATTGTGCTGGTTCTTGCTCTGAGCGCCCGGCTTCACCGCATGAGCGCCGCCACGGCCACGGTTATGTTTATGCTCTATTCCGCCGTCACCGGCTTGACCATGAGTTCCCTTGTGGTCGCCTACCGCCTGGACAGCATTGTTTTTTCTTTTGGCATTACGGCGGTCCTCTTTTTAGCCATGTCCCTGTACGGGTTGGTTGCACGCAAGGACCTTTCCCAGTGGGGGAATCTCCTCTTTTTTGGATTGATTGGCATTATTCTGGCAGGGGCGATTAACCTGTTCCTGGGCAACCCCACCATGGACTTTGTGATCATTGTGGTGGGCATCTTCATCTTCATCGGACTGGTGGCCTATGATACCCAGAAAATTAAAGCCATTTACCAGTCAGCCCTCACCCAGGGGTACGGCGATGAAGACGATGCCGTGCGCAAACTGGCCATCTTTGGAGCCCTTACCCTCTACCTGGACTTCATCAACCTGTTTCTTCACCTGCTTCGGCTGTTGGCAAGACGCCGCGACTAATTTTGCAATCGAATGGTTCCCCCCGACCACGGTCGGGGGGAATTTTGTTTGATATGAATTTCGGAAAAAGTATTGACAAGGGGTCCATCCATCCTTTATAATTTATAACGTTGTTCCGCGGGTGTAGTTCAATGGTAGAATACCAGCCTTCCAAGCTGGCTACGTGGGTTCGATTCCCATCACCCGCTCCATTTTAAACCGCGCTATGAAACATCATAGCGCGGTTTTTGCTATGCCGCAAAAGGGAAAGCCGGCACCGTACCAGACGATGCCGGCCGATACCTTACAACCCGCACTCGGACATAATTTGGTTGACGGCAAGTTTGATTAATTCACCAAAAGGCATCTCCTGAACGCCCACCACCGATGTGTTGCAGCGGCTCATGGGAAGCAAAATCTTTTTTGCCTTGCTCTGCCCCACGGCAACCGCCATCCGGGGGGAAATTTCTCCGTGCAAAGCATCCGCCACTACAATTCCAATGGGGCCGATAATATAGTCGGCGTCTCTAGCATTGACGATAATGGCATTTTCTCCTGTGGCGCCCGCATCCGCTTTTCCGCTCATCATGGTGCCGGTTGCGGCGCTGTTGGTGCCCACCGCGATAATCTTAGCCGGCACTTTCGCGGCTCTTAATCCCTCAATAATGGCAAGGCCCAACCGTCCGCCTTGCCCGTCAATGACCAATATCTTCAAAGGAAACCCTCCCTTATTTCGATGTAACCTATTTTACCTGAACATATTAGAAAAAACAATTCCAAAGTATAATGAGTTGCGCATTATAACAGGAGCAGACTAAAAAATTGACAAATTCTATGCAATTCAGTATAATATGAAAGGCATGACATGAAGTTTTGCCGCACCACAGAAGTGGGCTTGTATCAATTATTTTTCATACGATTGCCGAACGAATCGGTGCATTACGCCAGAAGGCGCAACATGACATTTGTTGCGCCTTCTTTTATTTTGAAATTCAGGGAGGATTTCCAGTGAACAGCGAATATTGGGAAAAAGCAAAAGCCTTTCATGGGCATGAATGTCCCGGCCTTGCCATCGGTGTCAAAGCCTGCGAGGCGGTGGTGGAGAAGATGGGCGTCAGTCCTTCCTTTGACGAAGAGCTCATCTGCATCACCGAAAACGATGCCTGCGGCGTGGACGCTATTCAGGCGCTCATGAGCTGCACCATCGGCAAAGGCAACCTCATCTACAAAGACACTGGAAAGCAGGCGTTTACCTTTATCCGACGGGACACCGGCAAAGCCATGCGCTTCTATCTCAAAACCAAAAACAACGGCATGGAGCGTTCCCAATATCAGCAATACCTGCTGGATGCTCCGGTGGATGAAATCTTTGACTGCAAAGAGGTGAACGTCCCCATTCCGGAACGGGCCAGAATCTTTACCTCGGTGACCTGCCAGGTGTGCGGGGAGTCTGCCCCGGAGCACAAAATCCGGTTGCAGCAGGGCAAACTGGTCTGTCTCGATTGCTTCCGCGAATACCATAGGGGCTGGTAATACAAATGCATTTGAAACATATTATTGCATTCGCGTTAATACTGGTGTTGGCTTTGACCGGATGCGCTTCCGGTGCAGCCCCCTCTCATGAGGCGGAGCAAAGCCCAACGTCAACGGAATCCGCCACACCGCAGGATAACAGCTTACGCACCATCACAGACGCAGCCGGCCGGCAGGTGGAAATCCCTCAGGTGGTTCAGTCCATTGTCTGTGTCAACGTGGGGACCCTGCGCTTTACCACCTACATGCAGGCCACCGATTTGGTGGTTGGTGTCGAGCAAAACGAACTGGAACCCCGCATCACCAAGCCGTTCAGCTACGTTAACAACCCTTTGTTCTCTACCTTGCCCGTAATTGGCGACAACGGAACCACCTACGACGAAGAAATTATTAAACTCAACCCCGATGTGGTCATGGCTTCGGTGGACAAAGACTCAGCCGACCAACTGCAGCAAAAACTGGGGATTCCGGTGGTCGTCGTTCCTTTAATTGACAACCTGTTTGACTCCCAATGCTACGAAACCCTTACCCTCATGGGAGATGTCTACGGCAGGCAGGAACGGGCTGAAGAGCTGATTGCCTACATAAAGGGGTTGGAAGAGGATCTTGCCCGCCGGACAAAAGACATTCCGGAGGAGGAAAAGCCCACCGTGTATGCCGGCGGCATCTCCTTTAAGGGGGCCCATGGCTTTGACGGAACCGAGGCCAACTACTCCCCCTTTGTCGCCATTGGAGCCAAAAACCTAGCGGACCTTACCGGGCAGACCGGTGCCTTTAACATCGACCTGGAGCAGGTGCTGCAGTGGGACCCGGACATTATCTTCCTGGACTTTAACGGCATGGCGCTCATCAACGAAGATTACGCGGCAAACCCCGACTACTACCATTCCCTGACAGCGGTCCAGGAAGGCAGGGTGTATTCCCAAATTTCCTTCCGCACCAACGCCGTCAATGCGGAACTGGCTTTGGCGGACGCCTATTATGCGGGAAAAGTCATCTTCCCCGACCAATTCTCGGATGTGGATCCCGCCGCAAAGGCGGACGAAATTTTTGAAATGATGCTGGGGACCAGGTTCTATGATACTCTCAAAGAGCATGGATATGAGTTTAGACAAATCAAGCTGGGTGAGTAGGGCAACGAGCGAGCGCAAAGAGGTCAGTTTGCAGGCGTATCAGCGGTACAAAAGGCGGAACCTCCTGGTGTTTTGCCTGTTGCTTTGCTGTCTGATTTTAATTGCGCTGCTATCCCTCCGCTCGGGCTCCTACGAAACCTCCCTGTTGGAAATAGCAAAAGCTGTGGCGGGAAAAGCAACGGACAGTAAGGTCAACACGGTGGTGCGGAACATACGCCTCCCCCGGGTTTTGACCGCCATTGTGGGAGGATGGGGACTGGGCATCGCGGGATGCGTGTTGCAGGCCATCCTTCGCAATCCCCTTGCCTCCGCCTCCACGCTGGGGATTTCCCAAGGGGCTTCCTTTGGAGCAGCCTTTGCCATTATTGTATTGGGCGCGGGCGCTCAGGGCAGCACCATTGCCGCCATGCAGTTTTCCAATCCCCTGCTTATCAGCTTTTGCGCCTTTCTCTGCAGTATTGGCGTATCGGTGATTATTTTAGCCTTGTCCCGCTTTCAGAAAATCACCCCGGAAGCCATGGTGCTGGCGGGCGTGGCCCTGAGCGCCATATTTCAGGGAGCCACCACCCTGCTGCAGTTTTTTGCCAATGAGGTGCAGCTGGCCTCGGTGGTCTTTTGGACCTTCGGCGATTTAGGACGCACCAGCTGGAAAGAAGTGGGCATCATGACGGTGGTGGTGCTTTTGGCCACCGGCTACTTTGTGGCGAGCCGCTGGAACTACAACGCCTTGGAAAGCGGCGAGCAAACTGCGGTCAGCTTGGGGGTCAATGTCCATCGAGTGCGGATTGCCAATATGGTGGTCTGTTCCCTCACCGCCGCCGTCATTGTATCCTACCTGGGCATCATCAACTTTATTGGTTTGGTGGCGCCCCATATCGTTCGGAAAGTGGTGGGCAATAACCACACCTTCCTCCTACCCTGCTCCGCCGTCATGGGGTCCATTTTGCTGCTCCTGGGGGATTTTGCCGCCCGAACGGTGATTTCTCCGGTGATTCTCCCCATCGGGGCCATTACATCCTTCCTGGGAGCGCCCTTATTCCTCTACCTTCTGTTCAAGGGCGGTAAGAAGTTATGATGCTGGTGAAGGACCTGGAGTTTCGGTACAGCAGTTCCACCCCCATTTTGCAGCAGATTGCCTTTGAAGCGCAACCAGGCGAATGTTTGGCTATCTTGGGCAACAACGGAGCCGGCAAAAGCACCTTGCTCAAATGCCTCAACCGCATCTTGTCCCCTCAACAAGGCACGGTCTATGTGGGCAAGGAAGATATCTTAAAGATGCCGTTGAGCCGCGTGGCCCAAAACATAGCTTTTGTGGCCCAGGGAACCCAAAACAGCCGCCTGACGGTGTACGACATGGTGATGCTGGGCCGCAAGCCTTATATCCAATGGGGAGTGCGGCAAGAGGACGAAGAGATGGTAGCCGGCATCCTGAAAAAAATGGGGATGGAGGATATGGCGGTCCGCTATGTGGATGAATTAAGCGGCGGAGAGCAGCAAAAAGTGATGCTGGCCAGGGCATTGGCGCAGCAGCCCAGAATTCTGCTGCTGGATGAGCCCACCAGCAATTTGGATTTGCGCAATCAGCATGAGGTGCTGGAGCTGGTGACTCACATCAGCCGGGAGCATCAAATTGCCGTCATCATTGTTATCCACGACTTGAACTTGGCATTGCGTTACTGCCAAAAATTCTTGCTGCTCAAAGACCATCAAATCTACGGTTACGGCGGTGAGGAAATCATCACGGCGGCCAATATTGAAGAAGTCTACCAGATACCAGTAACCATTCATGTCATCGACGGCACCAAAGTGGTCATTCCCCATCGGTAGCTCTGAGACAAAACGCACTTCGATTGAATAAGGAAGGATTCTATGGCGGTCATCGAAGATTTTTAAAGCTGGATATTCGGGTAGGAGAAATTGTCAAAGCGGAGCCTTTCGAAAAAGCCCGCAAACCTGCCTACAAATTGTGGGTGGACTTTGGGGAGGAGTTGGGCGTGAAAAAGTCCAGCGCCCAGATTACCCAGTGCTACGCTTTGGAAGACTTGCCGGGCAAACAGGTTTTGGCTGTGGTGAACTTTCCTCCCCGACAGGTAGCCGATTTTCTGTCCGAAGTATTGGTGCTGGGGACTTATTCGGAGCAAGGCGTGGTGCTGATTACCCCCGATAAGCCTGTCAAAAAGGGCGACAAACTGGGTTAATACAAAGAATAGTCTTGCAATCTGTCAATATGTTTCTTGCATCCATATCTTCTGGTTGTTATATCATCCTTATAGTATAGATAAAAACAGCTGACAAGCTTTTATCCTTGTCAGCTGTTTTTGCAGTTATTAGTTCCAAGTTCCAGCAAATGAGCGGGCAGGCAAACTCTTTATTTCTACGACTGCTCAATAATGGCCCGCAGCTCTTTGGGGCTAAAGCGGTACTTCTTATTGCAGAAGTGGCAGTCCACCTCAGTGACGGGTTGTTCGGCGGCCATAGCCTCCAGTTCCTCCCGGCCCAAGGTGGCTAAGGCTCGTTCTACCCGCTCCCGGCTGCAGTTGCAGCGGTACTCCACTTCAGATGAGCTTAAAACTTCCGGCTCGAGTCCCGCCAAAACCCGCTGCGCAATGTCCTGAGCCGTCATGCCGTCTCGCAGCATGGTGGTAACGGGCGGAAGCCCCATCACATTAGATTCCAGAGCATCGATTATATCGTCTTCCGCGCCGGGCAACAGTTGAGCGATAAACCCTCCTGCCGCCAACACCGAAAGGTCCGGAGCCACCAAAACGCCCAGAGCGCATACCGTAGGAATCTGCTCGCTCATCGCATAATAGTTGGTGATGTCCTCGGCAATTTCTCCCGATACCAGGGGAATTTGTCCAATATACGGCTCTCCGAATCCAAAATCCTTCATCACAAAAAGGCTGCCGTTCTTTCCAACGGCTCCGGCCACATCCAGTTTGCCCTTGGTATTGAGGGGAATCTCCACGATTGGATTTTGCACATACCCCCGCACATTGCCGTGGCTGTCCGAAACGGCAATGACGGAACCTGCCGGGCCATCTCCCTGCAGCCGCAGCGTAAGGGAGGCCTTTTCGTCCTTGAGCATGGACCCCATCAGGGAACAGGCGGTCAGCAACCGTCCCAGAGCAGCCGTCACGGTGGCGGTGGTGTGGTGAATGGACTCTGCACGGCTACAGATATCGGTAGAGTCAATGGCGTGGCAAAAAGCCCCACCGTTTTTGGAAATAGCTGATACAATTACTCCCATAAATTCTTCTCCCAATGGCCTCCCGCTTAACGGGAGGCACTAGTACATTGCAGATCTCACAAAGGCTTGCGGGTAACGTAAATTACCCGCTCGTCGGTTTCGGTAGGCGGATTGCGGGAACCCTCCCCCATCACCGCCACAAATTCCAGTCCGGTTTTCTGGAGAACCTCCAACACCTGCCGGTGAGAAAAAAGCCGCTCGGTCAAGCACTCGCTGTACCGGGTGTAGGAACCGTCGTCCTCCGCCGAAAAGAAGTCCAGCGCAATTTCGACGCTGCCGTCGGCCTGGCAGTCGTTGCGCCAAACACAGTACACTTCTTCGGTTTCGTAAACAAAAACGTTGTTGTCCAGCACTTTCCGGTGCTTGTATTCGGTGTTGAGGTCAAAGACAAAGACGCCTCCCGGCGCCAAAAACAAGCTGACCTTTCCAACGGCTGCTTCCAGCGCGTCCAGTCCCGAAAGATGGTTGAGGCTGTCCAGAGCGCAGATACAGGCGTCAACTGTGCCGTACAGATCAAGTTCCTCTGCCTGTTGGCAGAGGAACAAGGGCTGCTTGTGATATTCCTTGGAAGCCGCTATGCTCAACATCTCGGGAGAAGCGTCGACGCAGATCATCTCCCACATATTGGAAAGCTCCCGGCTCAAACTTCCGGTGCCGCAGCACAAGTCCAGCACCAGCTCCACCGGTCGGCGGGCGTGCTCCTCAATCAGCTCGGCAAAAAATCTTGCCTGCGCAGAATAGTCTACATTAAAAGTCAGAGCGTCATAAAACCGGGAAAAATATCGATAGCTACTCAATGTTCCAGACGCTCCAGCACCAGCTTATATCCGTCTTTCCCATAATGGAGGCTGCGGTTCACCCGGCTGATGGTGGCGGTAGAGGCACCGGTTTCGGCCACAATTTCGTTGTAAACCTTTTGCTGATGAAGCAACCGCGCAACCTGAAGCCGCTGGGAAAGAGCCTTCAGCTCTTGGACGGTACAAAGGTCTTCCAAAAAAGCCTCGCACTCTTCTTCCGTTTCCAAAGAAAGGAGCGCTTTGTAGAGATATTCCAAACTTTGCTGCTCCAGCCTGTTTCGCATGAATCTATATACTCCTTCGATGTTAATAAAGGTCCTGTGACAATTATTGGCATTCCAAGCTTATTTTATCACGATTCTTTAGCGCTGTAAAGCATTCGGATTAAATATCGTGAGAAGCAACATCTTCATAAGTTTCCCTGCGAACAACTACACGGGCTTTCCCACCCTTGACCATGACGACGGCAGGTTTGGGGAGCCGGTTGTAGTTGGAGGCCATGGAATAATTATAAGCGCCGGTAGCCAGCACCGCCAGCACCTCGCCTACCTGAGATTTGGGCAAGGGGATGTCTTTGCCCAACAAATCCCCGCTTTCGCAGCATCTTCCCGCCACGGTATAGCGTTCCGTTTTGGGAGCGGTGGCTCGGGCGGCCAGCAGCATCTCGTATTCGCTTTGATACAGCGCATATCTCGGATTGTCCGCCATTCCACCGTCCACCGAAAGATAGGTTCGAATTCCCGGGATTTCCTTAATGGCTCCGATGGTATAAAGGGTGATACCAGCAGAACCGACAATGGAGCGGCCCGGCTCAATCATGATGCAGGGCAAGGCTAGATTTAACTGACGGCAGGTATCCCGAATGGTGCGGGAAACCGCCTTCATGTAATCCTCATAGGCGGTGGGGGTATGTTCCGAAAGGTACTTGATGCCGAAGCCTCCGCCCAGATTCAGTTCCTGCATCTCCCAGCCTAGTTGGCTTTTGGCCTGAGCTGCCAGCCCCAGCATTACCCGGGCGGCGATGGTAAAGGAGGTAATTTCAAAAATCTGGCTTCCAATGTGGCAGTGCAAACCCCGCAGGTTGAGGTTGGGCAGAGAAATGGCCTGGCGAATGGCCTCCAAAGCCTCTCCTGTTTCCAAAGCAAAGCCAAATTTGGAATCAATCTGTCCGGTTTGAATATAGGAATGGGTGTGGGCCTCTACACCGGGCTTGACCCGCAACATAATATCCGCCGTCTTTCCCGCCGCCAAAGCCAGTTGATTGAGGAGTTCCAACTCGAAGAAATGGTCCACCACAATGCGACCGACATTTTTATTCAGAGCCTCGGCCAGCTCCTCCACCGACTTGTTGTTTCCATGAAATACAATGTTCTCCGCCGGAAAACCCGCCGACAAAGCAGTGTAAAGCTCTCCGCCAGACACCACGTCCAGCCAGAGGCCTTCCTGCTGCATGATACGGCAAATTTCCTTGCAGCAAAAAGCCTTGCTGGCAAAGGCCACATGGCCGTTTCCATCATAATACTGCTCAATGCTTTCCCGAAAAGCTCTAGCGTTTTTCCGGATTAGCTCCTCGTCCATGACATACAAGGGGGTGCCGTAAACTGCCGCCAACTCAACGGTATCAGCTCCACCAATGGTGAGATGGTCCAATTGATTGACTCCCAGCGCGTCCGATACAAACATTTGCAACACTCCTCAACCTAATCACATATTGGAAAGACTCACCTGTTCGATGATGGCGTGCAGCTCGGCAACTCCCTCCCCTGTTTTGGCGGAAAAAGGAATCAGTTGCAAACCGTCGGCATCCGGTATTTCCCGGGAAAAGTCCGCAAGCCGGGCTTGCTGCTGCGTTCGGCTCAACTTGTCCGCTTTGGTGAGTACGATGGTAAAGGGATACCCGCTGCTGCGTAAAAAATCAAGCATCATCAGGTCATGGTCGGACGGCGGATGGCGCATATCCAACAGCAAAAAGACCATCTTCAGGTTCCGTCCCGAATTAAAGTAACCCTCCATCAAATCCGACCAGCGGGCCTTTTCTGAGTGGGAAACCTTGGCGTAACCGTAACCGGGAAGGTCGGCAAATCGCACTTCATCCAGCCGGAAAAAGTTGATGGTCACCGTTTTGCCCGGCACCGAACTGACCCGCGCCAGGGATTTGCGGTTAAAAATCTTGTTGATCATAGAGCTTTTTCCCACATTGGACCTGCCGGCAAAGGCTATCTCCGGCAGGTCGGAGGGAGGAAGCTGACTCCTGGTGCCATAGGAGGCCTCAAATTTAATATTGTGGAAATTCATGGGTGGGACCTCCTTTCTGAAATGAACACAATTGGTCCACGGTTTTATTGTATGCAACAGTTCGAATCAGTGAGCAATCAGAGGCTCTCCCCGCTTTTCGTCCTCTTCCCTGTATTCCAGGGTTCCGGCCGTCACGTTGGAAGCTTCGTTGGCATGCTCTTTGACGGGGACAAATTTGCGAACGAGAGCGGTATCCAGCACGGTTTTGATATGTTTCGCCGTCACAAAGTGAATGGAGTCCTTAACCACCTGGTCCAGTTCTTCCAAATCCACCTTGTTGTCCTCGGGGATAATGACAGTTTTAATGCCATTACGATAAGCTGCCATTGTCTTTTCCTTCAGACCACCGATAGGAAGCACTCTCCCCCGCAAGCTCATTTCGCCGGTCATGGCAACATCGCCCCGGGCTGGGATGCCCGACAGAGCGGAGACCACCGCCGTGCAAATGGTAATGCCCGCCGAAGGGCCATCTTTTGGAACCGCACCTTCCGGCACGTGGATGTGAATGTCCTTGGTTTTGTAAAAATCCTTGTCGATGCCGTACTTGTCGGTGCAGGTGCGGATATAGCTGATGGCCGCCTGGGCGGATTCCTTCATCACATCTCCCAAGCTGCCGGTCAAAACCGTTTTGCCGGAGCCTTCCAACACCGCCACCTCAACCTGCAGCATCTCGCCGCCCACACTGGTCCAGGCAAGGCCGTTGACCAAGCCCGGCTCGCCGTCACTTGTCAATATTTCCTGTTTGTACTTGTGGCCGCCCAAAAAGCTCTGGATGTTCTTGTCGGTCACAGTGACCTTCTCCGCCTCGCCGGAAACAATCATCTTGGCGGCCTTGCGGCAAAGGGACGCGATTTCCCGCTCCAATCCCCGCACGCCGGCCTCCCGGGTGTAGTAATCGATGATGGCATAGATGGCGCTGGGAGCAATGTGGAGCTGTTTTGCCGTCAAGCCGTGACGCTTCATCTGTTTAGGCACCAAATGCCTCTTGCCAATCTGGAACTTCTCTTCCCGGGTGTAGCTGGTCAGATGGATAACCTCCATGCGGTCCAGCAAAGGCTGCGGCACATTGCCCAGATCGTTGGCGGTGGCAATAAAGAGCACGTGGCTCAAATCAAAGGGAACCTCGATGTAGTGGTCCCGAAACGCGTAGTTCTGTTCGCTGTCCAGCACTTCCAACAATGCGGCGGAAGGGTCCCCGCGAAAGTCATTGCTCAGCTTGTCAATCTCGTCCAACAAAATCAAAGGGTTCTGGGAACCGGCCAGTTTGATGGCATTGATAATCCGCCCCGGCATGGCGCCAACGTAGGTTTTCCGGTGGCCGCGGATATCGCTTTCATCCCGCACGCCGCCGAGAGATAGGCGAACGTATTTGCGACCCATGCTCTTGGCAATGGACTTGGCAATAGAAGTCTTACCTACACCGGGAGGGCCGGCCAGACAGATAATCTGGCCCTTGATATCGGGAGCCAAAGCCCGCACCGACAGCATCTCCAAAATCCGGTTTTTGACCTTCTCCATGCCGTAATGGTCTTTGTCCAACTGCTTCTTGGCTTTTTCGATATCGATTTTATCCTTGGTAAACACATTCCAAGGCAGGTCCAAAACCGTATCCAAATAACCTTTGATAACCCCCGCCTCGTGGGAGTTATAGGGCATTTTAAGCAGGCGGTCCGCCTCCTTGCGAAGCTTTTCCGCCGTTTCCTTATCCAGCTTGAGCTTTTCGATACGGTCGTAGTATTCGTAAACCTCTTCCTGGGCGGAATCGCCATCTCCCAGTTCGGAAGAAATGGCTTTCATCTGTTCCCGCAGATAGTATTCCCGCTGGTTGTTGTCGATTTGATTGCGAACCTTTTCTTGAATTTCCTGCTCCAGAGAAAGGATTTCGTTTTCCTCCTCCAGAATTTGGATCAGCATCTTCAACCGCTTGGTCACGCTGCTTTCTTCCAGCACCATCTGTTTGTCGTCGGTATGGATGGGCATGTTGGCAGCTATGTACTCGGTAAGGAATTCCGGATTCTCGGCTGCAAGGGCGTTGAATACAAGGTCCTTGCTCATCCGGGGTGTCTTCATACTGTATTCCTGAAAGAGATCCTTGAGAGTTCGCATCAAAGCGCTCATCATTTTTTGGTTGGTTGAGCGACTGGATTTGAGCGGATACTCCTCCACTGTGGCAACAAAGTAAGGATCTTCCTCTTCTATGCGAAGGATTCGGGCGCGGTAACGGCCCTCCACCAGAACGCGAAGATGATTTTGAGTCTTGATAATCTGTTTCACTTCGGCAACTACGCCGACTTGATATATGTCATTCCCCTCAGGGTCTTCATCTCTAATATCCTTTTGCGCCGTCAGAAAAATGATTCGGTCTTGATTCATTGCTTCGTTAAGAGCATAAATGGACTTTTCTCGACCGATGTCGAAGTGAAGCACCATCTGGGGGAATAATACCACGCCGCGAAGCGCAAGCAGTGGCAGCCGAACAGTCTTCCTGTCATTCGTGGCCATGTTGTTACTCCCCTTTCAATAAAATTCCCAGGGCAAAAAAGCCCTGGGATTATTATACTTGAGTCAATCACCCAATGCAAGCAAAGATGGATAAGTTAAAGAAACGGACATTATTTGCACATACTTTATTCTTATGCAAATGTCTCTTGTCGCCATTTTATAAATCTTTGCAGACATCCACCCATCCCAGAGAGAGGGAGTACTCCTCCAACTCCGGCAGGGTCAGCTCAATGGCGGAATTTCCGGTGCCGCAGGCGGGGAAAACCGTTTCGAAGCGCTTAAGGGAAACATCAAGATACACCGGCGTTCCTTCAGGCACTCCAAAGGGGCAAACGCCGCCGAACGCATGTCCAGTCAATCGTTCGGTGTCCTCCCCTTTCAGCATATGGGGCTTGAAGCCAAAACGGGCTTTAAACTTTTGGTTGTCCAGCTTGGCGTCGCCCGCCACCACGATAATAAAGGCGCCTTCCCCCGTTTGGTCATACACGGCAAGGGTTTTGGCAATCCTTGCGGGAATGACTCCAAGAGCTGCAGCCGCCTCCTCTACGGTGGCTGTAGACGCCTCCGGAACGATAATGTCTCCATCCCTGCCAAACTTCGCCAGATGTTGCCTGGCCAATTCCATGGACAAGACGCGTCACTTCCCTATTAATGGTAATTGTTTTGCAGCAGGAGCTTTTGCTTGGTTTCCCACAGCTTTTGGGATAAGTCGACGTAGTAGCGGTGCGGATGTTCAAACCGCTTAACCTCGTCCCATAGCCGGTCGATTTGCTCCTGGCAGTACTTCTTAATTTCGGGCAGCTTGGGCAGATTGTAAACCAGTTTGCCCTTTAAGAAGATGGGTTCCAAAAGGCTGACCGCCTCAAAGTTGGAAACCTTTTTGCGCTTCCAAATGGCGTTGGGGTCAAAGATTTCAATGCTTTGAGAATCGTCCACCACTTCGTCGTAGTGGGTGATGTAATCGGCAATGGCCTTTCCGGTTTCCCGGCTAAAGAAGCGGTAGGCTTTCTTAAAGCCGGGGGTGGTGATTTTCTCCACCGATTCACTGACCTTAATCTTCGGAATGTAGCGGTCTCCGTCCTGCAAAGCGGCCAGCTTGTACACGCCCCCAAAGACAGGCTCCGATTTGCTGGTAATCAGCTTTTCGCCCACTCCGAAGGAATCGACCTGAGCTCCCTGAATCAACAGGTCCCGAATGATGTATTCGTCCAGAGAGTTGGTGGCAACAATTTTGACGTCGGGATAACCCGCCTCGTCCAGCATGGCTCTGGCTTTCTTGGAAAGGTAGGCAATATCTCCCGAGTCAATCCGCACGGCTTTGGGACGGTAGCCCATAGGGGTCAGCACCTCGTTAAACACCCGAATGGCGTTGGGAATGCCGGACGAGATGACGTTGTAGGTGTCTACCAGCAAAGTGCAATCCTGAGGATAAAGCTGCGCGTAGGTTTTAAAGGCCTCGTATTCGCTGTCGAAAATTTGCACCCAGCTGTGGGCCATGGTGCCGGAAGCGGGCACGCCGAACTCCCGGTCCACCAACGTGCAGGAGGTGGAAACGCAGCCGCCAATATAGGCAGCCCGAGCACCGTAAACTGCGGCGTCATAGCCTTGGGCTCTGCGAGCGCCGAATTCCATAATGGGACGCCCCTGAGCCGCTCTCAAAATACGGTTGGTCTTGGTGGCAATCAAACTTTGATGATTGAGAGTGAGCAGGAGCATGGTTTCTATGAGTTGGGCTTGAATAATCGGACCTCTGACAACCACTACCGGCTCGCCGGGGAAAATGGGAGTGCCTTCTCGAAAGGCCCATACATCGCAGGCAAATTCAAAATTCCGCAGATAGTTCAGAAAAGCTTCATCGAAGATTTTCTTTTCCCGCAAATATTCAATATCCTCTTCGGTAAAGCTCATATTGAGCAGGTATTCCACCAGCTGCTCCAAGCCGGCAAAGATGGCAAAGCCACCATTATCGGGGATATTGCGGAAAAACATGTCAAAGACAGCCACCCTATCCCCAAGGCCGTTGACCAAATAGCCATTGGACATGGTCAACTCATAAAAATCCACCAACATGGTGAGATTGCGCCGCTCACTCCAATTTGTTGCCATTTTCACTTCAGCCTCTTTTCCGCTGTCAACTAATTTCGTTTATGGTTCGCAGAAGCTCCAAATCGGGCTTTTTGGTCATATTCAAAGCTTCCAAAATATCAAAATCCATTATCTTATTGTCCCGCATTACTACAACCCGGTTTCCAATGCCGTTTTTCAACAGTTTGACGGCATAGTTGCCCATCATAGAACCCACGTAACGGTCTTTGGCGGAAGGTTTTCCTCCCCGCTGGATGTAGCCGATTACCGTGGCACGGGTTTCGACTCCGGTTTTTTCTTCAATATACCGCGCCAACTGGAAGGCGTCCATCTTGCGGTCTTTGGCTCGCTCGCCGGTCACCCCTTCGGATACGATGATGATAAAGTGGGTTTTTCCTTTGCGCATTGCCTCGTCCATTTTGACAAGAACATCTTTCTCCAGGTCATGGGGAATCTCGGCAATCATAACCGCTTCTGCACCACAGCCGAGAGCTGCGTGGAGAGCAATGTCTCCGCAGGCGTTTCCCATCACCTCGACAATGGAACAGCGATTGTGCGATTGAGAGGTATCCCGAAGTTTGTCCACAATCTCCACCACAGTGTTTACGGCGGTGTCAAAGCCAATGGTGTAATCGGTGCAGGGGATATCGTTATCAATGGTACCGGGAATGCCGATACAGGGAATGCCTTTGAGGGAAAGATCCCGAGCCCCGCGGAAGGAACCGTCCCCTCCGATTACCACCAGACCGTCGATGCCCATTTCAATACAGTTTTGCTTGGCTCGTTCCACTCCGGCGTCCTCTTTGAATTCAGCGCAACGAGCGCTGTGCAGGATGGTGCCGCCAGACTGCAAGGTTCCGCTTACGCTGCGCAGGGGCATATCAATGGCGTTTTTTTCCAGAAGCCCCTTATATCCCTTTAAAATGCCTTTCACATTTAATCCGTAATAATGAGCAGTGCGCACCACCGCACGAATCGCGGCATTCATGCCCGGTGCATCTCCACCGCTGGTCAATACTCCTATGGTCTTAATTTCTTTCATTGGTTACCTCCTGAATCATCGCCTGAAAAAATGCCTGGATATTCGACACTCCCTCTTGCAAGGAAAGTGCTTACATTTCGATTATACCCAACTTTTTGACAGGAAGCAATGTCACGTCCGGTAAATTTTAAGCGCTTACATCAAAATGCTTGTGCTATTTGTCCAGTTTCCCTTCTAAAAAGTAGGTGGCCTCCATGTCCGCCACATTGAGGGCAAATGCCAACGGGAAGCGCTCGAACGCCTCCCCTATGCTGCGCTTGTCCTCAATGCCGGAAAATCCCATGTGATAACGAATGGCAAAAGCTTCCTCCCTACTCAACCGCATAAAACCGCTGATGATGTAGACGGATTTTTCCCCATGGCCGTAAGGCAAACGGTCCTCATATTCGTAAGACGGCACCTGCTGCCAGACGCCGTTTTCGTCTTTTACATTGCGATAACCAGGCCGGTATGTATTGACCTTGCACACATCGTGGAGCAGGCCGCAAATGGCTACGGACTCCGGCGAGTAGTGCATGCCGTACACATCCCGGACCCGTTCCCGCTCAAGATAGTCGGTCAGACAATCGTAAACATTGAGGCTGTGCTCCACCAATCCCCCGGGATAAGACCCGTGATAGCGCATAGAGGCAGGGGCGATAAAAAAGTCACTGGAAGGCCCGGCCAGGTATTCCAGAAGCTTGTCCGCCCCTTCTCTTTTAATATGCTCCTGATAGATGGAGATAAACCGTTCTTTATAATTCACCAGCATCCTCCTTTACAGGATGTTCCGCTGAATATCCACAAGCTCGGCCGGACAGTTGTTTTCCAACCAAATAAGAAGATGGTCCAACACACTGTCGATTTGAGAGGTGGACGAAGCCACGTAGGCAACGCCAAGCACGGCAGTGCGGTGGACGTCCTGACTATCTATTTCGGCTACCGAAACGCAAAATTTACTGTGCAGCTTGGCGCAGATGCTTTTGACCACCATGCGCTTGTCCTTCAGCGAATTGGCCCAAGGCAGATGAAAGGTCAACTTCAGCGTTCCAACCAACATAATTTTTATACCGTCCTCCAGGTACGAGGAGAAATCAGCAGCAGCAGAGGATACAGCTCCAGTCTGCCCAGCAGCATATTAAAGGCAAGAACCCCTTTGCTCAGCGGGGAAAAATCGGCATAATTGCCGCCGGGCCCCACCTTGCCTAGGGCTGCCCCCACATTGTTGAGACAGGAAGCTACCGCCGACACTGTGGTTTCAACGTCCATATTATCGAGGGATACGATAAACAGTGAGCTAAAAAATAGGAATATGCAAAGGCAACAATATACGCAAACTCCGTGCACTAAACCTTTATCCACCGCCTTACCGTCTAGCTTGACAATCTCCACCGAACGGGGATGAATGATTTGAAAGAGAGCCCGCCTGATTTCCTTCCATACAATTACAATTCGAGAAATTTTCAAGCCTCCTGCCGTAGAGCCGGAACAGCCCCCGAAAAACATAAGAGCCAGAAGAATCATGCGGCTAAAGAGGGGCCAATTCATTTGGGTTATGCTGAAAAAGCCGGTAGTGGTGATGTAGGAACACACCTGGAAGGCAGCGTACCGCAGGGATTGGCCTACGGTTGGATAAGTAGTTCCAGTTAAGTTTATGGTAATTAAGGCAATGGCAGCCACCACCACGCCAAAATACACTCGCAATTCTTCGTTTTTCAAAGCTCCTGTCAGGCGGCGGATGAAGAGCAGATAAAAAATATTGAAGTTGATGCCGAACAAAAACATGAATACGGCAACCACAATTTCACAGTAAAGGCTGTTGAATCCGGCAATGGAGGCGTTCATGGACGAAAAACCGCCGGTGCTAGCCGTACCCATGGCAGTGATGATGCTGTGAAAAGGAGACATTCCCCCCGCCAATAACAGCAAAATCTCAACTACAGTGAGTACCAGGTAAATCACATAAAGCAGCATAGAAGTCTGATGCATTTTAGGCACCAGCTTGCCTGGGTCATGGCCAGGAGATTCCGCTTTGAGCAGATGAAGCGCCCGGTCTCCCGCCACCGCAGGAATGATGGCCATTAAAAAGATCAGCACTCCCATACCGCCGATCCAATGGGTAAAGCTACGCCACAACAGGATGCCTGGAGACAGGCTTTCCACATCCCTCAGGATGGAAGCTCCCGTGGTGGTAAAACCCGACACAGTTTCAAATAAGCAATCAATAAATGAGGGAATGGCACCGCTGAAATAAAAGGGCAACGCCCCGAAAAACGACAGCGCCAACCAACTCACCGCCACTATAATGAAGCCTTCCTTGGCGTATAGCTTGGTGGTGGAAGCTTTGAGCCTTCCAAGAGGGATGCCCACTGCCATCAACATCAGGATGGTGAACACAAAGCCACGGGCTTCTATCAAATCGCCGTTCACCAGGGACACCAACAGAGGCAACAACATAAAAGCGGCAAGGAGAGAAAGCACCTTACCCAAATATTGAAGAATTAGTTTGTGGTTCATATGTGATAACGCTCCCGGAGAGCCATTTCTCCATCATGTTCAATCGCGGAATATGTCGTTGAGGTCGGTCAAACGGTGCTCGCTGGTCACCACAATAACGCTGTCGCCCTTTCGGATGATATCCTGACCGTGGGGAATAATGACTTTTCCGTCCCGCACAATGACAGCAATGAGGAGGTTTTCCTTCAAACGCAAATTCTTTAACGGAGTATCCAAATGTCTCGTCTTTTCGGTGGCGACAAACTCTGCGGCTTCGGCATTGCCGTCCAGAATTTTGTGCAGGGTTATAATATTGGAACCTTCGGCATTGCTCATGGCCCTCACGTATTGGACAATCTGACTGGTGGTGGTGCTTTTGGGGTTGACCACCGTGTCAATCCCCATCCTGGAAATCAGGGGCATATATTTGAAACGGGCAGTCTTGGTGATAATTTTCGGAATGCCTTTGTGGGATGCCACCATCGACATAATCAGGTTTTCCTCATCCATGCCAGTGAGGGCGATAAAGGCGTCCATCTGGTCCATGCCTTCGCTTTCCAGCAGCTCGATGTCGGAGCCGTCCCCGTGGATAACCGTAACCTTTGGCAGCAGTTCGCACAGTTCGTCGCAGCGGTCCCGGTTCTTTTCGACAATTTTAATATCAATGCCCCGGTCCTCCAGCAGCATGTGGCAGAGATAATAGCAGATTCTACCGCCGCCCACAATCATAATTCTGCGAATGGGCATTCCGTCTTCCCCAATGGAGTGCAAAAATCTGGTGATATCCGCGGTGGTACCGGTTATGTGGATGTGGTCTTCCGGCAACAGCTGAAAATCGCCTCCGGGAATATGCACCTGATTGTCCCGGTCCACGGCGCAGATCAGCACCTGCGTATTGGTGGCGGCAGGCAGTTCCATCAGCTTTTTATGGGCAATGGGAGAGTTTTGGCTGATTTTAAACTCAATCAGCTCCACCCGCCCTTTGGAAAAGGTTTCGATTTTCAGGGCCGGGGAAAACTTGATGACCCGGGCAATTTCCCTTGCCGTCTCCAACTCGGGATTGACCGTCATGGAAAGGCCGAACTGCTCCTTGAGAGTCTGAAGTTGGGACATATACTCCGGATTGCGGATGCGGGCGATGGTGTGCTTTGCGCCCAGATTTTTGGCAGTCAGACAACAGAGCATATTCATTTCGTCCGCCGAGGTGGCGGCAATCAGCACGTCACAGTCCGGTACTCCAGCCTGGTTCTGCACAGCAATGCTGGCCCCATTCCCCAGCACGCCCATGACGTCCAATGTTTCCTGGGTGTGCATCAGAGCCTCGGCGTTTTTGTCGATGACGGTAATGTTATACCCTTCTTTACAAAGTTGCTCGGCAAGACTATATCCTACTTTGCCGTCTCCTACAATCACAATGTTCATACTAAGCCCCTTGCAGCAAATGGTGATGCAACCCTCCCACCCAGGAGGGTTGCAATTTTCCAATTATAACAAGATTATTTCAAAGATTCAAGGCACTGCTGCAAAAATTTGGCTAATCCTTATGGGACACAAATGCTCCAAAGGCTTTGTAGGCCTGATAAACGTCGGTTTTCGCCACCACCTCAAAGGGAGCGTGCATGGACAGAACGGGAACGCCAATGTCCACCACGTCGGCTCCCAGCCGGGAAATGAACTTGGCCACCGTGCCACCACCGCCTGCGTCCACCTTGCCCAGTTCAGCCGTCTGCCAAATGACCCCAGCCTCGTCAAAGATGCGGCGAATCCGCCCGACGAATTCTGCGGAAGCGTCGTTGGTGCCTCCCTTTCCACCGGCTCCCGTATACTTGCTCATAACGGCGCCGTAGTTGAGATAGCAGGCGTTTTTCTTCTCATGAACCTCAGGGAAGGTCGGGTCAAATGCGGCGTTGACGTCTGCGGAAAGGCACTGGCTTTTCTCCAGTACATGACGACCTTCCAGCCCTTGGGTGCCGGCCAAATCCTGTATGAAATGCTCCAAAAAGCGGGAGTTTAGCCCCGTATTCCCATCGGAGCCGGTCTCTTCCTTATCGGCCAGAATGTTCACCCAGGTATATTCCGGTTGGAGATGGTCCAGGCAGGCCATGATGGAGGTGTAGGCGCACACTCTGTCGTCGTGGCCATAGGCCCCAATCATGGAGCGGTCAAACCCCAAATCCCGAGCTTTGAAGGCGGGAACCAGGGTAAGCTCGGCGGAAAGGAAGTCGGCTTCAACGATTCCGTACTTTTCAAACAGAATCTGGAGGATGCGAAGCTTTACTTTTTCACTGGCTTTGTCGTCTTTAAAGGGAAGGGAACCCACCAGAACATTGAGCTCTTCTCCCTTGATACCCTCATGGAGAGGACGCTTGTTCTGCTCTTTGGAAAGATGGGGCAACAAGTCGTTGATGCAGAAAATGGGGTCGTCCTCCAACTCGCCAATGGCAACCTTGACGGTGGTTCCGTCTTTTTTTACGATGACGCCGTGCAGGGCAAGGGGTATGGTCACCCACTGATATTTTCGCACGCCGCCGTAATAATGGGTTTTCAGCAGGGCAAGCTGAGCCTCTTCATAAAGAGGGCGCTGCTTGAGGTCCATTCTGGGAGAGTCAATGTGGCTTGCCACAATGCGCACTCCCTCCGAAAGAGGGCGCTTGCCGATGGCCGCAAAAATCAAAGCTTTTCCCCGGTTGTTGAGATAAATCTTATCTCCCGGTTGGTAAGTCTTTTTCAGGTCAAACGGTTGAAATCCCTTTTGCTGCAGCAGCTTCTCGGTATATTCCACCGCTTCCCGCTCGGTTTTTGCCTTGTCCAGGAAGGTTTTGTAGCCCTCGCAGAAGTCAAAGGCTTGTTGTAATGCATCTTCCCCCATAAGGATTCCGGCATTTTCCGGCTTTAAGCACAGCTGCTCCGCCAGCAACTCCCCGGGAGTTTTCTTTGGTTCGGACATGGTCACTCATCCTTTCCAGCACACATTCGTAAAGGTTTGCCGTTGACGTGGGAATCTATAAACTGATTTTAAATGGAGGGATTCCATCAAGAGCAAACCCACCTAAAATTGATAAAGTTGGCTGTAAATCTTTTTGGTTTCCAGCACCTTGGCCACATAGGCTCTGGTATCTCCAAAGGGAATATGATCTAATGTGGAGCCGTCCCGGGAGTATTCCTCCCTGGCCAGCCAGTCTTTCACATTGCCCCAACCGGCATGGTAAGCGGCCAGCACTTCCCGTTCCCCTTTGAATTCTTCCGTCAGCAGCCATAAAATGGCGGTGCCGTACCGGATATTGGTTTCGGGTACAAACATATCGCCAAAGGTTCTGTCCTCGTCGTCCCCCATCCGCCAGCGAGCCCACTCGAAGGTGTCCTCGGTAATCTGCATTAAACCCCGAGCCTCCACATGGGAAACCGCTTGATGGTCAAAACCGCTTTCGCAGTGTATCACGGCAAAGACAAGTTCCGGAGCCAGTCCCCGCTCTTTGGCGCAGGCCAGCACCGTTTCTCGATAGTGGATAGGATAGGCGGCGCGGTAAAAATGCAGCGTCGCCAAACGCGTACATCCGGCCAGTATTAGGATTGCCACCAGCAGAAAAATAAACCTGCCAACGCCGGATTTTCTTTGAAGATTCATGAATCCTCCCCGGTTACAAGCTTTTTCAGCTCATCCAGCACCCGATCCACCTGGGCATACAAATTCTGCAAACTGCCGTCATTGACAATGATATGATGGGAACGAGATGTGTAATACTCGTCCTGATGCTGAGCCGCCATTCTAGCCTTTGCCTGTTCTTCGGTGATGCCGTCTCGGCGCAAAATCCGCATCAGACGGATGTCTGGCGGGGCAATGACGCTCACAATCCGATCGCACCGCTTGTGGGAGCCGCTTTCAAATAGAGTGGGAGCATCCAAAAACAAAATGTCCGCGCCCCCCTGCTGCAGCTGCTCCACCCGGGAGAAAATCTCCTCTTGAATATAGGGAAAGGTGATGCGGTTGAGGGTTTTCCGTTTGCCCGAGTCTGCAAAAACAATATCCCCCAGCTTGCGCCGGTTTAGGGTGCCGTCTGCCTGCAGAATATCCACGCCAAAAGCAAGGACCAAATCCGACAAACACCGGCTGCCTTTAGCCACCACTTCCCGGGCCACTGCGTCGGCATTGATGACCTGATACCCTTTTTGTTGCAGATAATCGCTCACCACTGTTTTGCCTGCGCCGGTTTGTCCGGTCAGGCCAACCAAAATGCGTTTTGAATACATAATCTCTCCATCATCTATGTGAAAGCTGTCGCTATTCTATTATCGTAACCTGATATCCCAATTCCTAATCTGTTAAATCAATTACCGAAAAGCCTGCCGCACGAATCAGCCGGTTATAAACGGCCAATCCCATGCCATCTTCCATCGGGGCTCTGGCATAAACCATCTGCGCCTGCTTTTCGTCCAGTTCCCGCAAAGCGGAAAATAGATTCTGCGCCTGTTTGGCGGGGTTGTTCCGGGGACCCAGGCTAATGGCGGGAAGGGGACAGTCCTCCAAATCCTCGTCAAAGACCAGAGCCCACACCCCATCGCCCTGCTTTTGGGTTAAAAAGTCCTTACAAGCAGACCAGGGCCCGGTGACCATGATCACTGTAGCCTTGGGAGAATAGTGCATATATTTCATGCCGGGGGAAGCCACCGGCCCTTCGGTTACCTTTTCCAACACCGCAGGGTCTACGGCAATCAGGCCCAAAACTTCCCGCAGTTGTTCCGGCGTCACCGCCCCGGGCCTTAACAATCTGGGAATGTCGCCGGCTAAGGACACCACCGTGGACTCCACCCCCACCTGACAGGAGCCGCCGTCCAGGATAAGGGGGATCTTGCCGTTTAAATCTTCCATACAGTGGTGAGCCGTGGTAGGGCTTGGCTTTCCCGAAAGATTGGCGGATGGCGCCGCAATGGGAACGCCGGAAGCCTGAATGACCGCCCGCGCCACCGGGTGAGAAGGCATGCGAATAGCTACCGTGTCCAACCCTGCCGTGACAACATCCGGCACCAAATTGCTCCGAGGCAGCACCATGGTCAGCGGACCCGGCCAGAAGGTTTCTGCCAGTTTGCGAGCTTTGTCCGGTATTTTGGAAACCAAGGGGTAAATCTCCTCAAAGGAGGCGATGTGAACAATTAATGGATTATCCTGTGGTCTGCCTTTGGCCAGAAAGATTTTTTTTACTGCGTCCGGGTCCAGAGCATTGGCCGCCAACCCGTAAACGGTTTCGGTGGGAATTGCCACCAGTTCCCCCTGCCGGAGGAGCTTTGCCGCCTGTTCCACCGCCGGATCCTTCGGCTGCGCCGAGGCAGGCAGCAGTTGTGTATTATATTTCTTATCCATCATGCACCAGCCGACTGAAGCTTTTCCGCCTGGTCATAAGTGATCAGGGCATCCAACAGCTCATCTAAATCCCCATCCAAAATGGCGTCCAACCGATACAGGGTCAGGTTGATTCGATGGTCGGACACACGGCCCTGGGGATAATTGTAGGTACGAATTCGTTCGGAACGGTCGCCAGTACCCACCTGCAACTTGCGCTGAGAGGCAATGGCTGCGTTTTGCTCCGCCTGCATTTTTTCATACAGACGGGAACGAAGAATTTTCATAGCCTTCTCTCTGTTTTTGTGCTGGCTGCGCTCATCCTGACACTCCACCACCAAACCGGTGGGAAGGTGGGTGATGCGGATAGCGCTTTCGGTTTTATTGACGTGCTGGCCGCCGGCTCCTCCGGAGCGGAAGGTGTCGATTTGCAAGTCGCCGGGATCGATTTGTACCTCAACCTCTTCCACCTCGGGCAACACCGCCACGGTGACGGTGGAGGTGTGGACCCGGCCCTGGGATTCGGTTTCGGGAACCCGCTGCACGCGGTGAACGCCGCTTTCAAATTTTAGGCGGGAATAGGCTCCCTCCCCGCTGACCGCAAAGGAAATTTCCTTGTAGCCGCCCAATTCGGTGGGGCTGGCACTGTAAATTTCGGTTTTCCAATGGCGGGATTCGGCGTACATGGAGTACATCCGGAACAGGGTGGCGGCAAACAGGGCCGCCTCGTCTCCCCCGGCCCCTCCGCGAATTTCGATGATGACGTTTTTATCGTCGTTGGGGTCGCGTGGCAGCAGAAGCACTTTTAGCTCTTCGGCGCATTTTTCCATCTTAGCCTTACTTTCCGCCAGCTGTTCTTCCGCCATTTCCCGGAATTCTTTCTCGTGGGAGGAATCATTGAGGATTTCCTTTGCTTCCTCCGCTGCCTTTTGGGCGGCTTTGTACTCGTTATACTTCTCCACAATGGGAGTCAGATGCTTTAGCTCTCGCATGAGAGCGGTGTAGTTTTGGGTGTCCGACACCACGTTTGGGTCCATCAGCTGACGGTTAATCTCTTCGTAGCGATCGGCAACACTTTGCAGTTTTTCCAGCATACAAGCTCCATTCCTATTCTTATTTGTGAATACTATTATCGATTGAAGAATAATTACCCAATCCTCCTCAGGGCTTGGGCTCAGTTTCGGGGCGAGAAATGGCTTTGATATTCTTTTCGCACCGAAGCCGGGGTATCATAAACTCTCGCCCGCAGCCTACGCAGCGGATGCGAAAGTCCATACCCGAGCGAAGGACCAAAAACCGGTTTTCGCCGCAGGGATGCTTTTTTTTCATGGTGAGAATATCTCCCACTCTGACGTCCAAAAAGTCCACCCCCAAATCTGGCAGAATATGGCCGCAACAAGACCACATTTTATTATAGGATGTTTTGCCAAAAATAACAACTGCAAAATCCAATTCCCGCTTTTCCTCCCCCTGTTCGGGGTTTGTGCAGACAAAAATTTGCTCTGCGCCGTTTCAAAAGCAATGGATTTTCTGCATGATTGAAGATTTTCGTGAATATAGTATTACTGCGGCGTCCTCTTGTTCCGGTCTGCATACGGGGCGCTGTCTTTTCAAAGAACCGGAAAAAAGAGGAGGTTTATCGCCAATGACGGAAATTTACCGGCCAGAGGGTCTGCTCATTGACACCCCCGAAAATCAGCAGGCTATGCGGAGCATCGCTGCTCTGCAAGAGGCTATGGAACAGCAAAAAATTCTGGAAGCCCGGGCACTGGTCTGTGACAGCGCCCGCAATCTAATTGTGGATTTGGGTTGCTGCCGGGGTGTTATCCCCCGCCTTCAGGCAGCAGTTGGCATTGAGGAAGGCTATACCCGAGACATTGCCATCATCTCCCGGGTGGGAAAACCGGTCAGCTTTTTGGTGACAGGTTTTTCGCAGGACAATGACGGCAATACCGTCGCCCAGCTTTCCCGCCGGCTGTTGCAGGAGCGCTGCCAAAAGGAATACCTGAATCGGCTGATTCCCGGGGATATCATCCCCGCTCGGGTCACCCATTTGGAATCCTTCGGTTGCTTTGTGGACATTGGCTGCGGCATTACCTCCCTGATTCCCATCGACTCCATTTCCGTTTCCCGCATCTCCCATCCCAAGGACCGCTTCCGCAACGGCCAGGACATTTTGGCGGTGGTCAAGAGCATCGACGCCAACGGGCGCATCACCCTTTCCCACAAAGAGCTGCTGGGAACCTGGGAGGAAAACGCAGCGCTGTTTTCTCCCGGAGAAACGGTGACGGGAATCATCCGCTCGGTGGAAAAATACGGCGTATTTGTGGAGCTGACTCCCAATCTGGCAGGGCTTGCCGAGCCGCGAGAGGAAGTGTATCCGGGCCAACACGCCAGTGTCTACATTAAAAACCTGCTGCCCGAAAAGATGAAAGTCAAACTCATCATCGTCGACGCCTTTGACGCTGCCTATACCCCTCCTAAGCCGGAATACTACATAAAACAGGGACGTATCAAGCGCTGGCGCTACTCCCCCGAGAGTTGCAGCAAAGTCATCGAAACGGTGTTTGCAGAAGAACAATAGCAGGACAGCCGGCGCACTCCGCCGGCTGTTTTTGCGATTATCCATCCAAAAGCTGATGCAGAACACGGTGGACAAGGGCCGGGTCCCCCTTCCCTTTCAGGGACTTCATCACCTGTCCCACCAGGTAGCCGAACGCTCTTTCCTTGCCGTTCCGATAGTCGGCCACCGATTTTGCCTGCTCCTGTAATACCTTTCGAACAGCAGCCTCCACCACATCCGGGTCGCATACCATGGCAAGCCCATGCTCCGCCACATATGTTTCGGGGTCAACGTTGTATCGGAAAATCTGCTCCACCACTTCCTTGCCCACCGTTCGATTAATCCGCCCCGACCCCGTCATGTCGACAAGAGCGGCCAGCTTTTTTGCATCTACTTTCAAATCCTCCGGCCGGGTTGCCGTTTCGGTACAGAGGCGGGCCACCTCCCCCGCAATCAGGTGGGCGGCTTCTCGGGGATTGTGGCAAAGGGCGGCGGTTTGTTCAAACAGCACCGCCATCTGCGGAGAACCAGTTAGGGTACAGGCCTCTTGACGGGAAATTCCCATCTCCTTTTGATAGCGAATGCGTTTCTCCCGGGGCAGTTCTGGCAAATCCTTACGCACCCGCTCTATCCAGTCTTGGTCAATCACCATTACCGGCAGATCCGGCTCCGGCATGTACCGGTAATGCTCCGCTTCCTCTTTGGAACGCATCACAACTCCTTGATTTTTGCCGTCATCCCAGCGCCGGGTTTCCCGCAGAATTTTCCCCCCTGCTTCCAGCACTTGAATCTGCCGGGCGGCTTCCCAGCGCATGGCCCGGCCCACCGCCTGAAACGAATTGATGTTCTTTAGTTCCGTGGGAACCGACGGTTCCTTGCTCCCCCGCCTGCGCACCGAAACGTTGAGGTCCACCCGCAGGGAACCCTCCTGCATTTTGCAGTCGGAAACGCCGAGGAATAAGAGGATCTCCCGCAAGTTTTCCAGATAGGCAATGGCCTCATCGGCGTCGCTGATGTCGGGCTGGGAGACAATCTCCAGCAAAGGTACCCCGCATCGATTAAAATCCACCAACGTATAGGGCTGGGTGGGGTGATGCATCAGCTTGCCGGTATCTTCCTCAATATGAATTTGCCGAATACGAATTTGCTTGGTCACCTGCTTGGTTTCAATCTCCAGGGAACCGTTTTGGCAGATAGGCAAAAAAAGCTGCGAAATTTGATAGGCCTTGGGAAGATCCGGGTAAAAGTAATTCTTCCGGTCAAAAGCCGTTTGAGGGGAAATGTCACAGCCCAGCGCCAGCCCCGCCCGCAACGCATAATTCACCACCTGCCGATTGAGAGTGGGCAACGCCCCCGGCATGCCGGTACAAACCGGGCAGATGAAGGTATTTGGTTCCGCACCAAAGGCGTTAGCACACCCGCAGAAAACTTTGGTTTTGGTGGCAAGCTCCACATGAACCTCCACGCCCGCTACCATTTCCCAACTCATGCTCCCACCTCCCCCGGTGTTTTCGAAAAACCGATGCTTTGCTGATAGGTTTCAGCTACCGTTAACAGCTTTCCTTCGCCATAGGGTTTGCCCATCAGCTGAAAGCTGATGGGCAAACCCTCGCTGTGATAGCCACATGGAACGGTTACCGCAGGCAGCCCCGCCAGATTGGCAAGGGCGGTAAAGGCGCTTTGCCGGTAACACTCCAAGAGCTGGCTGGGCTTCTCCTCCATTGGTAATGGAATACTGGGCACCACAGGAGACAATATCATATCGCACCGGTCAAACAGGTTATCTAATCCCTGGACAACCAACTCCCGAACCTGCAACGCCTTGTTGTAGCAGTTTTCCTTCTCGGAAAGGAACAGGTTGCCCAGCAAGATATACTTCTTAATTTGATTTCCCAACGCCCGGCTGCGCGATTGAATATAGAGCTCCTGCAAATTCTCCACATCGTTGGCGCTGTAACCGTATCGAATGCCGTCATACCGAGCGAGGTTGGAGCTTGCCTCTCCGCAGGCGATGGCAAAATAGGCGGGCAGAATTAAGTCGACTATGGGAAGCTCTACCGGGAATAAAACGGCGCCCAGCCCTTCCAACTGTTTGGCGGCAGACAAAACCCTTTCCTTAATGCAGGGGTCCATCCCCTCCTGGTGAAAATAACAATCGGGCAAGCCGATTTTCATCCCCTGCATGGAAGAGCGCTCATCTGCAAGCTGCACCTGGCTTGTCGTGGAGTCCCGATGGTCCCTGCCCCGTATCAACGCCAGCACTTGAGCGCAATCCGATATGGTTCTGCCCACCACTCCCACCTGTTCCAGGGAAGATGTGCCGGAAACCACTCCATAGCGGGACACCGTGCCCCAAGTGGGCCGAAGGCTGCTGACGCCCGCCATCGCGGCGGAACGGCGCAAAGCCCCGGTGCCGTCGCTGCCCAACGCATAAAAAGCTTCTCCCCCGGCAACGGCGGCAACACTTCCATCCAATGCCCATCGGTTATCCCAAACATTGCGGGCAGGCCCAAAAGCACAGGTTTCACCGCTAACGCCCATGCCAAATTCATCCAAAGCGGTTTTGCCCAGCAGCACCGCTCCCCCAGTCTTCAGCCGCTCCCACACGGTGGCGGAATAGGGGGGATGGAAATTCTGCAGCATGCGGGAGCCTCCGGTGGTTTTCAGGTCACGGATACAGATGCTGTCCGAAAGCGCCATCGGAACCCCCGCCAGCGGAGAGAGGGTCTGGTCGCCTGCATCCACCCGTTTTTGCATTTCTTTCGCATCCGACAAGGCCTTTTCCCGTGAAATCTCCAGAAAAGCGGAAAGCCGTGGCTCCCGGCGTTCCATCAATTCCAAACAGTGGTGGACTGCTTCCTCGCAGCTTACGGCACGGCGGCGTATCAGCTCTCCCAATTCCAGAGCGGTAAGGTTCTCCAGGTTTTTCATGGCATACCCTCCTATTCCACAGCCTTCGGAACCCGAATGTGCCTGCCTTGACGGGCGGGAGCTTCCTTCAAGATGGCGTTGCTGGCGGTGGAGGGCTCCACCACATCCTCCCGAAAGACGTTGAAGCAAACCCGAGGACTGCCCATTCCCCGAACTCCATCCGTCTTTTGGCTCATAAGCTTATCCATTTCCGCCAAAATGGGTCCAACTTCTGCCGGAAAAATTTCCAGCTCCTGTTTGGTCAATTGAATGCGGGAATATTCCTGCAAGCGCTCCAACAGCTCGTCTTCTATTTTCATCCAAGCCGCTCCTTTGCAAACATCCTACAAAAACGCCCCGTGCCAATCAGCACAGGGACATCTTTGATACTAAGATTGTAAATTCAAGGATAGCACAACCGAAATGCCGAGTCAATCCGGGTGAATGCGGTTTACCTTCTCTTGGTGGACCTGTAAGCTCCAATGGAAATAAGATAACTCACTGCTCCCAGAAGGGTCCCCAGTGCAATCAGCGTTAACATTGGTTGCAGAGGGTTGATGTACATATAATAAATTGCCTTCTCCAAATACGGACCCCGCGCTTTGAGTGCATCCCCCAGAGTATAGGTAAACAATACGGATGATAGAGCAATTACTATAAAAGGCGCCGTTGCCCAAATCCGCATTTTTGTATAGCCAAATTTAATAAACAGCGGAATTTGATACGAGCATTGCAGCCAAAACAAAAAGTAGCTCAACCCCATGGCAAACAGCAGTTCGCTACCGCTAGGCGTCTTACCGATGAGTCGGGAAACCGCAAAGTGCAGGGGCAGTATGACCAGTTGAATGGCAAGGCAGTTGGCAAGGAGAAAGAGATAACGCCCCGCCACCAGGCTGCTGTCCGAAATGCTGAGCATTCCATACAGCCTTTCCAGTTTGTTTTTTTCCTGCACCGAGAAGATGGAACCCCCCAGCATGGCGAGCATCATCCCCGCCATCACAGCCATTCCGACGGGCTCCCACCAGGCAAACAATAGAGGGTATAGGAAAAATACCAAGTAAGACTTAAAATAAACCTGCATGCTTAAAAGGTCCAGCCGGAACATCTTCACAGCGCCTGTCATGAGGGCATCGCCTCCTTTGCGGTATACAGCATAATGTCTTCAATGGATGCTTGGTCCAGCACACAACCGTCGGGAGGGACTGGAAAGTCCTTTGCCTTTACAAGACCGTCAAAGCCGGCATGATGTTCCCGCAAGCCCACGATTTTCTCTCTGAGCTCGTTGGTCAGATCGTTCCGCCCTCCCTTGAGGAGCCGCCATTCGTCCAAAAATTCATCGGTGGGGCCAGTAAAGAAAAGCTGCCCGTTACGAATGTAGGTGATGAAATCCGCCGCCCGCTCCAAATCGCTGGTAATGTGGGTGGAAAACAGCACGCTTTTTTCGCCGTCGGCAATGTACTGGCGCAGCATATCCATCAGCTCGTCTCGGGCCACCGGGTCCATGCCGCTGGTGGGTTCGTCCAGAATCAGCAGCTTGGCCTCATGAGCCAAGGCGCAGGCCAACATCAGCTTGGTCTGCATCCCGCGGGAAAGCTCCTTCACCTTTTTCCCCATATCCAAACGAAATTTCTCCGCCAGCTCCAAAAACCGCGACTGATTCCATCCGTCGTAGAACAGGGACATGGCTTTGCCCACATCTTTTACCTTCCAATCCTCCACATAGGGAACGGAATCGAAAACCACTCCCACCTGCTGTTTGATGGCGGAGTCGTCGGCAATATTATCCATACCAAAGACTAGAATTTCGCCGCTGTCTCGGCGCAGCAGATTGAGAATCAAATGAATCAGGGTGGTTTTCCCTGCCCCATTGGGACCAATCAAACCCATGATATATCCCTTGGGGATGGAAAAGCTCACATCCCGCAGTGCAAAGCTGCCATAGTTTTTGCTCACAGCCCGGACATCCAATAGGGTATTCGACATACTTATTCCACCTCCAACAGCAGCTTGAGCATTTCCATCAGCTGCTCGCCGCTGATATTCGCCAAAGCGGCAGCCTTGACCGCTTCCTCCAACGCCCGCTCAACTTCCCGCAGAAACTGCTCCTGCATCAGCTGGCTGCCTCTGGGCATCACGTAATAGCCCTTGCCCTGAATACTGGTAACAAACCCCTCCTGCTCCAGTTCGTTGTAAGCTCGCATGGTGGTCAGCACGCTGATTTTTAAATCCTTCGCCAACTCGCGCAAACTGGGCAGGGGTTCGTTTTCTTTCAGCTCTCCCGCAAGAATGGCCGCCTTCACCTGCTGCTTAATCTGCTCGTAAATAGGCAGAGGCGATGAATTTGATATGATAATTTTCACCTTATCCTCCTGTCTGTCGGGCACTGTCATTTGTGTATCTACTGTTATATTATTGTGTTATACAGTATACAACGCGCTGTCTGTTCTGTCAAGGGTGGAAATTAAATACTTCCAATCTGTTTACCATTGCTTTTCTTGGCATTTGGTGAAGATTATGCTATAATAACCAAACAGACTTGGCAATCTCTCAACAAAGTCAAGCAAATTGTGGGAAACATTGCCTTTTCAAACAGCAAGTCTTTGCGCAAGGGAGGATTTTATATTGCTAAAGTCCGTGCTGTATTACCTGCTGCTGATCTCCACCTCCCTCCGACTGGTGGATGTGATTTATTTGCTGGTTGCCACCGATTCCTGCCTGCCGGGAATTGTGTTTATCGTCACCTCCGCTATGATTTTGTACGGCATCGTCCTGGTGGTGAAGCGGTTTGTCAGCTCCGTGCGGCTCAGCCAGCTAATGGCCTATTACATCATTCAGATTTTCACCACTCTCTTTAATCTGATTTATGTGGCCGTCACCTTGCCGGTCAAAGTCACGCTGGCGGAAACCTTTGCGGTGGGCACCTTTTTGGATATTCTTATCAACTGCGTGGTGGTTTACCTGTGCATTAAGCACCGCCGTTCCAGATTCATCACCGTGGGAGGCCTATAATTGAAACAATTGGCGATTTTTGATTTAGACGGTACTTTGCTCAACACCATTACCGATTTGGCCCATGCCTACAACTACGCGCTGGACGCCTATGGATTTCCCGGCTACAGCGTGGAAGAATACCAGAAGCTGGTGGGCAACGGTGTAGTCAACCTTTTGACCAACTGCCTGCCCGAGGGACACCGGGACGAAGATACGATTCTGAGGGTACAGGCTGTCTTTCAGCAATATTACAATATCCACGCCAACGACAACACCCGCCCCTACCCCGGCATTCCCGAAATGCTGCAAACCATCCGTCAAAAAGGGATGAAGGTGGCGGTGCTCTCCAACAAACCGCACCGATTTTCGACCTTTATGATTCAGCTTCAGCTTCCCGGATTGGTGGATTTGGTGCTGGGCGCCCGAGAGGGCATTCCCCTCAAACCCGACCCCACCGCTGTTTATGAAGTATTGCAACACTTCCAATTGGATAAGCAGGATTGCGTTTACATAGGGGACAGCGAGACGGACATTCAGACCGGACGAAACGCCGGCGTGGACACCATTGGAGTTTCTTGGGGATATCGTTCAAAAGAAACCCTAATTAACAGCAGCGCATTGGTAATTGTTGACAAAATTGATGAATTGTGCAAGATTCTTGTTGACAATTAAACCCCGCTTCCATATACTGTTCCTAAAATCACATCTAAAGAACATATTGCAAAAAGCGATGACAAGGACGGCTGTGTCCAACATTTCGTTTGCAGAGAGCCGGTGGTTGGTGCAAACCGGTGACGAAAGGATCACAGGCATCACCTTGGAGCTGAGGACCGAAAGCGGATGGTAAGGCCGCAAGTAGTCTCCTACGCAAAGGCAGCGTTAAAGGCCGAGGATTTGTTGGAATCCGTAAATGAGTGGTCGGTGTACCATTTTACACCGGCAATTTGGGTGGTAACGCGGGTAATGACTCGTCCCATATCTTGGGGCGGGTCTTTTTGTTTATGTTTACTATCAATTACGTTACGGGGAGGTCTTGCTATGGAAAACCTCAATGACAGGCTGGCAGAAATTGCAATGCGAATTCGTGTCATGCGCGAGATTTTAGAAATACCGGTGGAGGAAATGGCTCGAATTACCCAGACCACCGAAGAAGAGTACCTCGCCCACGAACAGGGAGACCGAGATTTTTCCTTTACCTTTCTACTTCACTGCGCCTCGGCCTTCGGCATTGACATGGTGGAGCTGATTACCGGCACTCCCCCGAAGCTGAGCTACTATACGGTGGTGCGCAAAGGCCAGGGGCTCCCCATTAAGCGCCGCAAAAACCTCAACTACGAGCACCTGGCGTTCCGGATGAAAAACAAGTTGGCGGAGCCGTTTCTGGTCACTGCCCCTTACGAGGAAGACGCCCAACAACAGCCCATTCCCCTCTCCCGCCATACCGGGCAGGAATTCGATTACATTCTCGAAGGCAGACTTCGGGTCCAAATTGAAGACCACGTGGAGGAACTGGGACCCGGAGACGCCATCTACTACGATTCCCGTTTTGGCCATGGCATGATTGCCATCGGCGGCCAACCTTGCAAATTTATCGCAGTGGTCATTAAGGAAACTGACCCGTCGAAACCGCAGGAAAGTAGGGAGGATTAATGATGAGAACATCGGTACAAACCAAAGTGGCCTATACAGAAACCAAAAAACACAACGAAAAAGCTTCCGTGGATCTTTCCGTTTTCTATAAACAATTTTGCAAAGAAGAATTTGACGACAGAGGCGTTTTGACGAAATTCGAGCCCATTGTGCCGGAAAAATTCAACTTTGCCTACGACGTGCTGGACGAAATCGCCCGCCTGGAACCGGACCGCCGCTGTCTGGTGTGGTGCAACGACGCCGGCGAGGAGAGAACCTTCTCCTACGGGGAAATGAGCCGCCTTTCCAATCAGGCCGCCAACCTCTTTGCTTCCTACGGGGTGCAAAAGGGCGATATGGTGATGCTGGTGCTCAAGCGCCACTATCAGTTCTGGTACGCCCTTATGGGCCTTCACAAGCTGGGAGCGGTTGGAATCCCCGCCACCAACCTGCTCACCGTCAAGGACTACGAATACCGGTTCAACGCCGCCGGCGTCAAATTTGTGGTGGTAACCAGCGACGGGGAATGCTGCGCCCGCGTCGAGGAAGCCATGAAGGAATATCACGGCCTCAAAACCTGCTTTGTGGTGAAGGGAAACCGGGAAGGCTGGGTGGATTTCGACGCCGAGCTGGCAAAGCAATCCGATGAGTTCCCGCGGGTGGACACCTGCACCGAAGACCCCTTGCTGCTCTACTTTACTTCCGGCACCACCGGTTATCCCAAGATGGTGTATCACGACCACAGCTACCCCATCGGCCACATCATCACCGCCAAACACTGGCAGAACGTCCAGGCGGACGGATTGCACCTCACCGTTTCCGAAACCGGTTGGGCCAAATCCGTTTGGGGCAAGCTCTACGGCCAGTGGCTCTGCGCCGCCGCTGTCTTTGTCTATGACTTCGACCACTTTGACGCCGCCGCCCTGCTGGAAAAGATGGACAAATACGGCGTCACCTCCTTCTGCGCTCCCCCCACCATCTACCGTTTCCTCATCAAAGGCGGAATGGAAAAGGGCGGCTTCAAAACCGTCAAGTACGCTGTGGTGGCCGGCGAAGCCCTCAACCCCGAGGTGTACAACCGCTTTAAGGAACTGACGGGGCTTTCCCTGATGGAAGCCTTTGGTCAAACCGAAACCACCGTTCTGACCTTGAATCTGGTCGGCACCACTCCCAAGGTGGGTTCCATGGGCAAACCCTCCCCTCTTTACGACGTGGTTCTGTTGGACGAAAACGGCTGCGAAGTCCCTCCCGGAGAGGTTGGCGAAGTCTGCATCCGGGTGCCGGAGGAGAAAAAGCAAATCGGCTTGTACCGGGGCTATTATAAAGCTCCTGAGCTGACCGCGAAAGTTTGGCACGACGGATTTTATCACACCGGCGACACCGCTTGGAAGGACGAGGACGGCTTCTTCTGGTATGTTGGGCGCACCGACGACATCATCAAGTCGTCCGGCTACCGCATCGGGCCCTTTGAGGTGGAAAGCGTCCTGATGGAGCATCCCGCCGTCATGGAGTGTGCCGTCACCGGCGCTCCCGACCCTGTCCGGGGGCAGGTGGTCAAGGCAACCATTGTCCTCACCAAAAACTACTCCCCCAGCGAAGAGCTGCGCAAGGAACTGCAGGACTATGTCAAAAAGCAGACCGCTCCTTATAAATACCCCAGAATCATCGAGTTTGTAAATGAGCTTCCCAAAACCATCAGCGGCAAAATTCGTCGCAACGTCATCCGCCAAGGTTCGCAGCAGTAACCCAACCCAACAGAAAAAGACCTGCCAATTTGGCAGGTCTTTTTCTGATAGCTTTTCAATTAGGCGAAGGCTTGCTCCAAGTCTTCGATGAGGTCGTCGACATGCTCCGTCCCAATGGAAAGGCGGATGGTGTTGGGCTTAATGCCGGAGCTGAGCAGCTCCTCCTCATTCATCTGAGAGTGTGTGGTGCTGGCCGGGTGAATCACCAGGGATTTGACGTCGGCTACGTTGGCCAGAAGGGAAAAGATTTGCAGCTTATCAATAAAGGCCCTGGCCTCTTCCGCGCCGCCCTTAATCTCAAAGGTGAAGATGGAGCCGGCGCCTTTGGGGAAGTACTTTTGATACAGCTTGTGATGAGGATGGTCCGGCAGGGACGGATGGTTGACCTTTTCTACTTTGGGGTGCTGATTGAGGTAATTGACAATCTTCAGGGCATTTTCTACATGGCGCTCAACGCGGAGGGAAAGAGTTTCCAATCCCTGCAGGAACAGGAAGGCGTTGAAGGGGCTCAGGGCGGCTCCGGTATCCCGCAGGAGGGTGACCCTCGCCTTGGTGATGTAGGCCGCAGGTCCTGCTACGTCGGTCAGTCGCACTCCATGATAGCTGGGATTGGGCTCGGAAAGCCCGGGGAACTTGCCGGAGGCTGCCCAGTCAAACTTGCCGCCGTCCACAATGACGCCGCCAATGGAGGTTCCGTGGCCGCCGATAAATTTGGTGGCCGAATGGACGACAATGTCGGCGCCGTATTCGATGGGGCGCAGCAAATAAGGAGTCGCAAAGGTGTTGTCAATAATCAGGGGAATTCCATGCTTGTGGGCAATTCCCGCCACTTCTTCAATGTCAATCACCGTGGAGTTGGGGTTGCCCAGGGATTCAATAAACAATGCCTTGGTGTTGTCCCGGATTGCCGCTTCAAAGCTCCCGGGAACGTCGGGGTCCACAAAGGTCACGTCAATGCCAAAGTCCTTTAGGGTGTGGGCGAACAGGTTATATGTACCGCCGTACAAAGTGTTGGCGGATACAATATGGTCCCCCGCCCGGGCAATGTTCTGGATGGCATAGGTGATCGCCGCCGCCCCGCTGGACAGGGCAAGGGCGCCAATGCCGCCTTCCAGCGCGGTCATTCGTTTTTCAAACACATCGGAGGTTGGATTCATGATGCGGGAATAGATATTGCCAGGTTCTGTAAGGCTAAAGCGTCCGGCCGCCTGCGCACTGTTAGCAAATACATAAGAGGTGGTCTGATAGATCGGCACAGCCCTTGCATCCGTTGCCGGATCAGGCTGCTCCTGCCCTGCATGTACCTGAAGAGTCTCGAACCTGTAATTTCTGTTCTCTGCCATTTGAATCCACTCCTTCAATAATTTGTTATAATTCATATAACAATAATATGAATAGTATGATATATGCCTTTTCCACAAATGTCAAGAGGATAATGGATCTTTGTGAATATTAATTTTTCACGGCGAGAGATTGTTGCTTCTTCTTGTGCCTTTCCACCAAATCGGCCAATGTGATGTGGTCGACGACGCCGCTAATGGCCTCGTTTAACTCTTTCCAAACTTCCAGAGTCACGCACTGGGGGGACCGGGGACACTGGTTGGGTTCATCTTTCATACAGGCTACCGGAACAAGGCTTCCTTCGATCAGCCTTAAAATCTCCCCAACCGTGTATTCTTCCGCCGGGCGCGCCAACTTATATCCTCCCTGGGCGCCCCGGGTGCTTTTGACAAATCCGGCTCGGCTAAAAACCGTGATAATCTGCTCCAAATATTTATTGGATATCTCCTGACGCTCCGAAATGCTTTTGATGGTGATGTACTCCCCATCATGCAGCGCCAAATCCAGCATCATTCGAAGGGCGTAACGCCCTCTGGTCGAAATTTTCATATCACCACATCCTAATTATTACAGTCTCCAAAGGAATCGGAAAAAGGCGTCACCCAAGGGCGGCGCCTTTCCTGTCATACATTGTCTTACTCCGCAAACAAAGCGGTGGAGAGGTATCTCTCGCCGGTGTCCGGCAAAATGACCACAATCATCTTGTTCTGATTTTCGGGGCGTTTCGCCACCTGAGTAGCAGCCCAAAGAGCGGCGCCCGAGGAAATGCCAACCAACAAACCTTCGGTTTTGGAAAGCTCTCTGCCAGTGGCAAGGGCGTCTTGATTGGGCACCCGAATCACTTCGTCGTAGATGGAAGTATTGAGAATCTTGGGAACAAACCCGGCTCCAATGCCCTGAATCATGTGAGGGCCAGGTTTGCCTCCGGACAGTACCGGAGAGGCGTCCGGCTCTACCGCAATCACTTTTATGTTGGGATTTTTGGATTTCAGGAACTCCCCTGCGCCGGTCAGGGTGCCGCCGGTTCCTACACCGGCCACAAAAATGTCCACCTTGCCGTCGGTGTCCTCCCAAATTTCCGGGCCCGTCGTCCTTCTGTGGATTTCCGGATTGGCGGGATTGACAAACTGGCCGGGTATAAAGGCGTTGGGAATTTCTTTGGCCAACTCTTCGGCTTTGGCGATGGCGCCGGACATTCCCTTGGAGCCTTCGGTGAGGACCAGCTCCGCTCCGTAAGCCTTTAGCAGATTTCTGCGCTCAACGCTCATGGTTTCCGGCATGGTAAGAATAATGCGGTAACCCCGCGCCGCAGCAACCGACGCCAACCCGATTCCGGTGTTGCCGCTGGTGGGCTCAATAATGACGGATTCCGGAGTTAGCAACCCCTTTGCTTCGGCATCCTCAATCATCGCTTTGGCAATTCTATCTTTCACGCTTCCTGCCGGGTTGAAATATTCCAGCTTGCCCACTACCGTCGCATGCAGCCCATGCTTCTTTTCGTAGTTGGAAAGCTCCAGCAAAGGCGTTTTTCCAATGAGATCCGTAAGGCTTTTATAAATTCTTGCCATACCGTTACCCCCTTATGAATAATACAACGAATTCATATATGAATGATATGATTATCATATTCCTTTTCCGGAAAAATGTCAACGGTTTTCTGGTTAATTATAGAAAATAATCGGCAGCGACTATTTCCAAAATCATCATTGCCTATTTCTATCCAGTTATGAAATCAAAACCACGCGTTGAACGCGTGGTATGCACGAGCCCTAAAAGGGCATGGTACTGACGTACGTCTTAAGACGT